>Ga0233426_10003472_pt1 | contig 12443 bp, 15 predicted proteins | sample SI_118_April2016_6_FD_179875 | JGI IMG/M metagenome (GOLD analysis project Ga0233426, IMG submission 179875) | Seawater microbial communities from Saanich Inlet, British Columbia, Canada - SI_118_April2016_10_MG | ecosystem: Environmental > Aquatic > Marine > Inlet | place: Canada: British... | reverse complement strand
AAGCGATACGATGCAGTTTTAGCCGACTGCCTAGCGCGAGAGGCACAAGGATTAATCTGTAATTCGAATTCCCGCTAAAGACACGCTTTTTGCGGATTTAAGTCAAAAAACAGCCCCTTTTGAGCTGGTTTTTATTATAAAAACTTAATTGTGTCTTAATGTGTCTAGAGGTGACAAGATGTGCCGCGCACTGGCGATAATTCTTTTTGATTTTTACAGGTTGTGACTAGAGAGCTGGGAAATTAAAAGGCGGCTTGTTTTTGATAGCCAAATCTCCGAATCCGTAACTTATTTTCATCAGAATGAGCAACTTTATTCATCCTAACGGTCTCCTAAAAGGCGCAAATGACAACTAATTCATGCAACTCCCTCTCTTAGCCGGGCCATTCGTTATGGAACACTCGCAATTTACGAAATTCTCTCCCATCACTGTTTTGGTCAAACGTACTATCAGAAAGCTCCGCATCGATGCCGGCCACTCGATGAACGAAGGCGCGCGTTTGCTGGGCGTGTCGCGCAAGCAGCTCGAAGACATCGAGACCATCCGCAACTATGGTTGCCATTTAGATCTCGAGCTGCTCGCCAAAATTAAGGTTATCTACCGAAAGTCGCTTGATGAGATCGTCGGTGAGCTGCCAGATGACTACTATTCGGAGTATTTCGAGCGTCCTAGAAAGCGAGCTAAATCTAGTAGTGAGCACTAACTAACTCATAAGTGCTCTATGCTTCCGTGCCCCTTGTGGCCTGCTTATTATCTAGAATCCGCAATCACATTGAAATCTTGAGTCTAATCGGCCAAAGTCAGTATCTGGTTACTTCTTCGAGTAACTGAGTTTTGCAATCGATAAGACAATGAATAAAGAGCTTCTAACACCGGAGGAATTAACCGCCCTTAAAGAGGCGACCGCAGACTATGGGGCTGCGACAAACTACTGGCGACTAAAAATTCAGCTCTGCTTTATTTCCGCCTTTTCGCTCATGGTGTTCATAGGCTTCTATCCTGATCTTGTAATTAGCTGGCTGAAACTCACAGACGCTCCTGACCTCGACGCTCTCTATACATTGCTCGAAACACGGGCTGTGACAATATTTGTTCTGATAGTCGCCGGCTATTTTAGTTACCGCTATCTGCCCAATGTCAAAGTGCCGCTTGGGATAATTGTCAGCATTGTCGCAATGAACATCTTTCTGGATATTCCCGTGTATTACACCGCTAAAATGGCAATCGGCGAATGGGACCTTTCTATTTTGGTTGTCGTTCGTTGTACGCTGCTCTACTTTTTGATTAGCCTTTATCTCACAGCAGACTATTTGCCAGCCGCCCCTAGAAAGCTCTTTGTTTACCCCTTTCGCCGCGACGGTTATTCAGGAAAAGACCGTTAACATGAACCTCGCACAACCACTTTCTCCGAGCAGCTCTGTTCTATTTTCCAACGCAGCGTCAAAAAATGCGTTCTGAATCGCGTCAGTTTGTAAGGCGAGCGCAGCTACTTTTCCTAATTACACTCGTGTTCCCCTACTTCGTTTTGATTGCCGACCCAGAAATGATGGCAAGGTTAGGAGTTATGCGCGTCGAAGAGCCACGGCTAAGATGGATCGCGATATCGAGGGCGATTTTCGCGTTAGTCTTAGTTACTTTAGTGGCTTTCTCCTGGTGGAAGCAGCGCTGGCTTCGAGAGGCACTTGGCTTCGTTGCCGTGTCGAGCACAGTGAACTTGTTAACGGATCTTCCTGTGATCAACCAATTAGGACTCGAAGATCCTTCTCCTTTCTTCGTGTTTCTGTTCTTCCTCAGAGCATTACTGTCGCTTTTAGCGGTATCACTCTATCTTGATTTCAATAGCGCGCCGAAAGATATGCGGCTCAGTAAGACGGTGCTTGCCTTGAGGTTGCCTAAAACACCGAGCAAGGAAAAACCAGCGATTCATGACACGACTATTGATTAAAATACGCCATAATCAGTAGTGCTTCGACGACGGCTAAGCCTAGAAAAAGCCGAAACGACAGATGGGCAACTTCGGTAGAGGTAATACCCTTCTCTGACTGCTTTCCAGCCTCGTGCTGAGGCACAGGGTCAGGCGGGGGTAATGCGTCGTCGGGCGGGCTCGCGACAGACGCCCCATCAGCCTCAGCCTTATCAACGCCTTCCTTATCAGTTTCTTTCTTATCAGTTTCGTTCTCGGTCAAATCTGCATTCGAATGATTCGCCGTTGGCCGAACAAACTCTAGATCATCGACTAGTCGCATCACCTCTTCGCCTACTGGGCTGAGTTTCGCTAACGCCGCCAAAATCTGTAATTCGCGCTCACTCGGTAATTCGAACTCAACCGCCAGTGACGACGATAGATTCGCGCTTTTGTTGGGACCTGAAAAGCGGTCTCGTGGCTCCAGCCTTAACACGCCGATATTCGCGCTTGCCAACTGTGATGCAAGCGTCACGATGAGGTGCCAATCGGTTTCGGTCACAAGATCTTCGCTGTCAACTATTAGCACGCTGCGAGGGGGCGTGGATTGCTTGCGGGGCTGAGCCGAGTCTGGCGTCAGCATCGCGTCTAATGACGTGTCTTCGAGTTGGCCGTTAATAATCGAGAGCAGGTCTGGACCCGACAGCGGATCGAAACTAAGCAGTTTAATTGCGGGATCGTCGCGCAGGCGCGAAATACAGAGTTCCTTGTAATGCCTTGCCATTGCGTGATTCGCAGACACAAACACAACCGACTGTGACGCTTGTAACGCTTGCAGCGCCGCATTAACACTCACTAAGTGCTCATCCGTTAGATAGAATCCCTCCGCCCGCTGCCTCAACTCAAAGCGCTTTTTCAGCTCTTCGGCACGCGCGCGTGACTGCTCTGTGGCGCGCGTCTGATTCCCGCTATCGAGGCGTCCATCGTTCGCAGCGTTATCATCACTCATCTATTTTTCGTCCTTCGAAATCAAACTTCATTTCGGCTGGCAAACTGACTCGCGGCTTCTTCGCTGCGCGACCATTGCGCCCAAACGAGTTGAGGTGGAACACGTAGGCGATTACCTCTGCTACCGCTTCAAACAGCGGCCGCGGAATATCCTGATCGATTTCGGTGGTAAAGAACAACGCACGCGCTAGCATAGGTTCCTCGAATAACATTACGCCTTCTTCTTCGGCACGTTCACGAATACGCTGAGCGGTGAGATCGGCGCCTTTCGCCACAACCCGTGGTGCTTCTTGGCTACCCACTGCATAAGACAAGGCGACGGCGAAATGAGTTGGGTTAGTCACAACAACGTCTGCATCCTTTATCGCGTCCATCATATGCGACATGGCAATTTCACGCTGCTTCTGGCGTATCTTACTCTTAACCTCAGGCCGACCTTCGGAGTCTTTATACTCGTCTTTTATGTCCTGAATCGACATTTTCAGTTTGTTACGAAAGGAGATCATCTGATACGGCACGTCGATTGCGGCGATAATCAAAAGCGACAGCGAGATGGCGAAAATGCCGGTGGCAAGAATACCCAATCCTTTCGAGGACGCCGCCGAAGGCGGCAGAATACTCAGTGTGAATATAGAATCAAAATAGTAGGTGACAACCATAAAAATGATGCTGCCGATAAGGCCGAGCTTGAGCAAGCCCTTGGTGAGTTCTACAAGGCTTTTGACACCAAACATGCGTCCGAGCCCCTGCATCGGATTGAGCTTTGAGGCCTTAGGCATAAAGCCTTTTACCGAAAAACCTATGCCACCGACGAAGAACGCGCCGGCAAACGCCAGCAATATCGTTACAAAGAAAATCGGCGAGGCGATCGTGAGACAGCGTATTAACAACTCGAAAAAATACGCCCCAACCTGCCCCGAATCACTTATTACAGAGGCATCGAAGACAAACGCAGTTTGCAGCGCAGAGAGTAGATTGCCCGCGATGTCGTCGCCAACAAACAGAAACATAGCGGCCACCGCGATCATCAACAGGGCAACGCTCAGATCTTGCGAGCGTGCGAACTGACCTTCTTCGCGGGTCTTTTCTAATTTTTTCTCGGTTGGTTCTTCGGTTTTGCTGTCGTCATCTGCCATCTATCACAGCCCCCATAGCGTGGCTAACAGAGCAAATCCGTCTTGCCAAAAAATGCCAATACGCTGAATAATTCCTGGAATAGCGAGCATCAGCAGTATCGTGCCTGCGACCAAAATTGCGGGAAAACCAACCGAGATGATATTTAGTGACGGGGCTGAGCGCGTAATCATGCCGAGGCCTGCGTTGATCAACAGAACCGAAATGAGAATGGGTAGAGCCACTACCAGCCCGCCTAGAAAGAGCAGGGGCGACCATTCTATAAACACACGGTAGATCAGCTCCAGCGAGAACGTTTCATCGACAGGGATAGTTTGAAAACTTTGTAATAGCAGTTGAATAAGAATCAGATGGCCGTCGACTGCGATGAAAATGAACGTTGAGAGAATAATCAGAAACTGAGAAATTACGGGAACATTACCAAGGCTGGGATCGACTAAACTCGCCATACCTAAACCCATCGAGTTTGAAATTGCCTGACCACCCACCGCGACCGCGCCATTCACTATTTGTAACAGAAACCCAGCAAACACACCGACGAAAATTTGCATAATAACAAGCGTCATTAATTCAACGAAAGCGAGGCCTTGGGTATCGAAACTAATCGACTCAACCACGGCAAAGGTGAGTATGGCGCTGAATATTATGCGAAATCGAACGTTGAATGCTTGCAAGGAAAATATCGGCGCTGCGAGCATAAATGCAGACACGCGCGCGAAAGGCAGTACGAAGAGACTCAGGTAGGTGACGACTTCTGAGATGAGGAAATTCATTATTGAATTAACGACGGAATCGTTAGCATAAGGGTTTGAAAATGATCTATCAGCAGACCGATCTGCCAATTACCTACGAGCAGCAGCATAAGCACGAGGACAATGAGCTTGGGAATAAAGCTCAATGTCATCTCCTGAACCGACGTCGCGGCTTGAAGGATGCCAACGACCACGCCCACAACCAAGATCCCGAGAAGCAGCGGACCCGCGATGAGCGCAGTGACCCAGAGCGCCTCTTGGCCGAGTGTTACTACGTCGCTAATCATCATATCGAAAAACTCGCGGTGAGCGACTGCATAATGAGTATCCAGCCATCGGCTAAGACAAACAGCATGAGTTTAAATGGCATCGAAATCATCATGGGAGAGAGCATCATCATGCCCATCGACATAAGCACGCTCGCTACCACAAGGTCGATAATCACAAACGGAATGTAGATAAGAAAGCCAATTGTAAACGCGGTCTTAAGCTCTGAGGTCATAAACGAGGGGATCAATATACTAAGAGGAATGTCTTCTTCGTTTCCCGTGTAATCGAACCCGGCTATGTCCGCAAAAACCATCAGATCGGCCTCACGGGTTTGCGTAATCATAAATCCGCGCACGGGGATAATCGCCGCATCGAGTGCAGCCTCGGCAGAGATCTCCTCGGCCACATAAGGCACGAAGGCGTCCTCGTAAAGTGTCTCGAACACCGGTGCCATAATGAAGAAAGTCAGAAAGAGCGCGATACCAACGAGCACAGTGTTAGGCGGTGTCTGCGCAGTACCGATCGCTTGCCGCAGCAGCGACATCACAATAATGATGCGCACAAACGAGGTCATCATAATGAGAATCGACGGCAACAGCGTGAGCACCGTCATTAGAATCAGCACTTGCAGCGTTAGGCTATATTCGGTCGCACCGTTTGCATCGGAGCTCACATTAACAAGCGGCAGCCCTGCTTGGGCAAAGGCAGAGCCCGAATAGACGATCGCAAGGCCGCAAAGCGCCGCCACTAGTGTTATCACCTTTAGCGAACGGCTGGGTATTTTGCTCGGGCTAGAAGAGTTCATCGCGTTGTGTCCGTATCCTGAGCGCAATCCTGCGTCCAGATATGTTCGGCGCCCTCTTTGGAGAGCACTATCAGGCTGCGCTTACCCCCCGCTTCGAGCAATACCGCGCGGCGGCCGAGCTCGAGAGTGAGTTGGTCGACCAACTTGATACTGCCGGGGGTGCGTGATGTGCCTGACGTAAGAGGATTACGATATCGCTTAAGTAAAACGATAAAGAGGAAGAAGAGCGCTAGGACGAAGAGTAAAGAGCCCAGTACGCGGCCGAATCCAACAATTTCCACAGTGCACCCTTATTCGAGTATCAGCCCCGCAGCAACTGCTTCGCAGTGCCTAGAACATGAATTTGCGCTGCTTTAGAGTGCAGCCTATTGCTTACAACGATTTAAGCCTTTCGCTTTTTGGCACAACCTGTGTGAGGCGCATACCATAGCGGTCATTGACCAACACGATCTCGCCTTGTGCGACTAGCGTGTCGTTAACTAGCAGGTCCAAAGGCTCGCCAGCTAGGCGATCGAGTTCGACCACAGAGCCCTGAGTAAGACGCATCAGGTCACGAATCTTCAACGAAGTCCTGCCGACTTCAATAGATATCGTCACTGGAATATTTTTCAGTAGCTCTGAATCGAGACTAATGCCCAATTCATCCCCTGCAGCCTTGCCAATCTCGGGGTCAACGCCTGTATTCAGCAGGACATCATCCGCGCCTTTCGTGTTTTCTTCGTTGCTCATGCTCGTTTCCTTCGCTCGACTCACTTGTCTTAGCGGATAGATTATTCTTTTTTGTTAAGGCTGCTCATTTGATTGATCTGCAGCGCCACTTTGCCAGCCACCTCGCCAGTTGCGGCGGTGAAGACTTCTATATTGTCGATGCTCACCGATGCCTCTTCGAATACTTCGATAGGTAGCATCTGGCCTTCGCGAAGGTTTGTGAGTTGCCCGTAGGTTAACGATAGTTCGGCAATCTTGGCTCTAAGCAGCAGCGGCACGTCTAGCGCCGCGTCGTTTAGCTGCCTCTCCCACGCCGAATCTTGCTCGTCTTCGTCATCGCTTGTCTGTACACGGCTGCGAAGCAGATCACGCGCGGGTTTAAGCAATGCAAACGGCTGAATTATCTGTAGATACCCTTCGACATCATTTGCGAGCGAGAAATTAAACTTGCTCACGAGCATCAGTTCATCGTCGTCGGCAATTTGGGCGAACTGGGGATTAACCTCCGAACTCACCCGCTGAAAATTTACCTGCATTATCGGCGACCAGGCATCTTTCAAGGCCGCGAAGACTATATTCATCAACAGATCGATAATTGACGCCTCGGTTGGCGTAAAAATCCGCGTCGGCGTGATGTTATCGATGCCTTTGCCAAAGCCACCAAAAAAGCTGTCGAGCGCGGAGAAAATAATTTTCGGCTCAATAACAATAAGGGACATACCGCGCAGCGGATCCATTTTGACTGTGTTGATCGAGAGCGGCGCCGCCATATTGGCAATGCTTTTCTTGAAGGTCGTAATTTCTACCTTTTCGGGCGCAATCTTAGGCGTCGTGCGCAGCACATCAATAAGGCCCATGCGCAACTGTCGCGCGAAGCGCTCGTTCACGAGGTCTATCGCGCCTTGATTAAATCCTAAAGAGCTGTCCTCGCTAGCGAGGTCGTGAGCGATCACTTGCGTGTCACGCGAACTCGCGTTAATCGGCACGTCGTTGCTATCAAGGCTCGTCTCGGCAATAGCTTCGAGCTCTTCGTCTGTTAGTCCTAATGTTTCTTCAACCATGGGTCTTGCTCATTTCTACTACGGTTAATGAGGCGGCGTGACTACTGCATCAAAAATTCTGTGAACAGAACTTTTTCGATGCCACCAAAATCTTCTGCCGCTTCAAGCTCTGAGTTGATCACGAGTCGGAGTTCTTCAGCCATCGTGGTGCGGAAATCCGGCGCCATCGACTGTTGCTCATCTACTAATGACAGCCTCGCTAAAATAGCAGCTCGAATCGATGGCTCATGCTTGGTCACGTTATCTACAACCAGCTGATCGTAATGAGTCATTACAGTAATCGAAATCTGCATAACCTTTCGCGAGTTGGCAAGGTTGGCAGTAAACGCTGCTGGCATTTGGAAATAAAGCGTTTCTAAACGCGAGGGGTTTGGTGTCTCAAGCAGCTCAGGGACAACCGCCTCTGCCTCACCTTCACCTTCTGCCTCACCCTCTTCGATTTGCGCCAATTCGGCCTGCAACTGATCCTCTTGGCTAAAGAACCCCGTTGCGAACAAGGTGCCGATTACCGTGCCGACGGTAAGAATAATGACCCCAAAAATAATGCCTATGATGAGTAACCAGGGCTTTTTAGCCTTAGCTTCGCCTTCGGCCGCTACCTCTTCACTCATAGTGAACTCCTTACTCTATTCTCATTTTCTATTTTGGCTTAAACGTAAGTGTCTAGGCCATCTGAATTATCACTCGTAGCCTTGTTCTTCAAAGGCTCACCTTCTGTGGCTGACTCACCTGCGATCTGTCTAGCAGCGGCTGCGCCCTGTGAGTTTTCCGCGCTGCCTTCCTGCTTGCCTTGCCCGTGCGCGTTAACGTCTACGCTAACATCGGCGAGCGAGTTGCCCAGCAGAGTCTCTCGAAGCCCGCTTGAATTTGACTGCAGGAGGCGTGTGGTCTCGGCGCTCTCGCTGCTCAGGCTTACCCGCAGGCCGGCTTCTTCTGAGTAAACGAACTCTACATCAACTTGCCCGTAATTTTCTGGAAATAGGCTGATTGATATTTTAGTCGGACCGCTACCCAAACCCTTAGCAAGATGAGGATTTATTCTTGAGGCGATGCCCTGTGGCAGGTTTGCTATCGACACGCGCTGATTAGCAACCTCGCTAGCCTTGGTGTTAGTGCCCTGACTAACACCGAGCTCGAGCTCTTGCAGATTAATGTCTGTCTCACTTTCCTGAGTGAGCGGCGAATTATCCCGCGCTTGTTTAGCCTGGTTGACGATAGGCGCAAACGCAGTGCCGAGCGGGTTAGTCTGTAAAGGCGAATTCACACTGCCAGACTGCGTACTGATTTCATTGACCACGATATTTGCAAACTGCTGCTTGAGCGCTGCGGTATTTATCTCAGACTTTATCTTCGTCGTCGACGCTATAGCACCGGCTTCCTGCGAACTTGTTAACGCCTTGCGTTGTTGCTGAGCCTTTTCAAGCAGCTGTGCGTCTATCGGTGCTGCCGATACGGCGAGCTGTTCGCCGCGCTGTGCTGAAAGCTGCTGGTTAGCCTGACCTGCCTCGTTTTTTGTTTGTGCGATAGCTTGCGCATGAGTTGCGCTCATTGCCTGCGATTCGGTGGCCGTTTGACCCAAAAGGCCGGTACTGTCGAAGCGCGCTGGGCGCTGCGCTTGGGCATAGGTTACAGCCGCTGATTCGATTCCCGTAGCGGCAACCTGCTTACTATTCTGTGTGTGTGCGTTGCTGTCAGATCGCGTCGACTCGACAGCATTCTTTAATTCAGATGCGCGGGTTAATCCAGACGCGCGGCTCAGTTCAGACGCGCGGCTTAATGCGCTCGCGTTGTCAGTAATCGTTGTAGCGTTATTCGCAGCGGCTGAGTTAAGCGATGCGAGTTGAGCTGAGAATGCGCTCGCGTTGGTTGGTGCTGAGTTCAATGCTTCTATGTTCTTCGCACTCGCTGAGGGCGTGTCGGGGATGAATTCGCTTGCGCCATTTCCTCGACCCATTTCGGCAAGAAGTCTCGCTGTTTCACGGTTCCAATATTCGGGGCTGTCGTCATTTTTAGCAGCAGTTGATCCGCCCAATTGGTTTAGCAGACTGCCAAGTTTGTTCTCGATACGGCTGCTCGCTCCGTCTTTTAGCTTACTCGCTCCGTCTTTAAGCTTAATCGCCGCATTCGGGCCCAGTAAGACGGCACGCGAGTCTTTTAATTTAGTAATGCGAAGCGCGTCGTTTGTTAGGAGGCTTGCAAAGGGATTGCTTTGCTTCTCGCTGGTTAGCTGTGTTGAACTCGATTGCGACTTTCCCGCGGCGTCTGACTGAACAGCAACGCCAGAAGATTCTAATCGCGCCTGCAGAAAGGCTATCAGTCCCTGCGCACTCGTCGCTGCAATATCGCGGTCGATAGTGGATTGCGACGCTTTGCCAGCGTCGCTCTCAAAATTCTCTTTCCTCAAACCTTGCAACTCTCTCAGCTCTGCAAGCAAACCGGTTGCGGCTATGGCTGAGTTCGACTCAAGCGCGCCATCACGTGCTGCCGCACTCGCTTCACCCTGCATCGCTTTGAGTTGCGCAAGCAAATCATTGGTAGGCGAGGAAAGTGGCGTGCTGCCGCTTTCTACCGCTTCTGCCACTTCGGCTGCCACTTTTCCGGTTATGCCCGCCGCGGCGAGATCCGACAGAATAGCGCTAAATACGCCTTCTGGGCCGGCAGCCTTGCTGGCCTTTGCGGAATTACTGGACCCAAGCTCTTTTACAATGTCGCTGAGGTCGTATTTGGACGAAATATTCATAGTCGTAATCTGCTCGATTTTTATTGCTGTCGTGTAGGTAATAGCAATTACTGTACCAATTCTTCTGTGATCACTTTTCTGCTGATTGCCTGTCAGTAATCTGACAGCTAACGGCTGGCCGCCGAGCTTACAAACTGCTGCATAGCCATGGCATCGCTGAGTGCCGTGCTGCGCTTCTCGACTGCAGCGCTCAGCTTATCCTGCTGTCGCGCCTCGATTTTGTTGTATTTGAGGCGTTCCATCTCGTGGTGAGTCACCCTAGCACGCAGGTCGACAAGACTATTGCCTAGTTCTGTATGTACCTGCCGGAGGTTCGCCTGCGCCGCGGTGAGCTGTGAAATTAGGTTCATGCTGTGGTGCATAACCTTGAAGTCTGCCTGGCCCGCACTCGCCTCGCGAATACGTGCCTGATACTCTTCGATATAGTTACCAATATCGGCAATTTTTTCCTCGAGCCGGTGCCGTTCTGCAACAGTCGCTTCGAGCTTTGCGTTTAGTCTGTTAAGGCTGCTGCTCTCTTTACTTGAGAGCACGCTCCAAATTTCGCTTTTCGCCATGATTAGTTCATCGTCTGCTTGAGTTGATTAAATGTCTGCGAAAGGTCAACCGCCTCTTCGCTTCCCTGCGTTAGGAATGCATTAATCGTGCCTCTTAATCGAATCGCTTCATCTAATTCTGGATCTGTCTTTTCTGTGTAGGCGCCTACTTGGATAAGATCTTGTTTTTGCGCGTAAAGAGTCCAGTATCTGCGCAGCCTCTGCGCCAGACGAAGCTGGTCGGCAGACACCAAATTTGTTGCAACGCGAGAAATAGAGCCTTCGAGATCGATAGCCGGATAGTGCGCTGCGTCGGCGAGTTCTCGCGAAAGCATAATTTGACCATCGAGCGTAGCGCGCGCGATATCAACAATAGGGTCGCTGCGATCGTCGCCCTCGGCAAGCACGGTATAGAACGCGGAGATAGAGCCTTGCGGCCCGGGTCCGACGCCAACGCGCTCGATAAGTTTTGGCAACAGACTAAACACCGAAGGCGTATAGCCTTTCGTCGTAGGTGGCTCGCCTACCGCAAGGCCGATTTCACGCTGGGCGTGTGCTACGCGTGTCAGGCTGTCGAAAAGCAACAAAACATCATTGCCCTTTGCTGCGAAATATTCGGCGACGCTGTGGGTAAGCTTCGCCGCTTTTATTCGCATCACCGGCGAGACATCGACCGGCGCGGCAATTACCACTGCGCGTGCTAACCCTGCTTCGCCGAGCGTTTTCTGCACAAATTCTTGTACTTCGCGACCGCGCTCACCAATCAGGCCAATAACGACGACGTCGGCGGCGGTATTGCGCGTAAGCATGCCCATAAGGACACTCTTGCCGACGCCAGACCCTGCAATGAGACCCATGCGCTGGCCTTTGCCGAAGGTAAGGCAACCGTTAATCGCTTTAATGCCGGTGTCGAGTACGTCTTTTACCTCGCCTCGCTCCATCGGATTAATTGCCTTGGCATCGAGGGCAACCTCGGCGTCATAGGCGATTGGCCCCTTGCCGTCGATCGGCTCGCCGAGACCATTAATCACTCTGCCAAGCATTTTTTCGCCAACGCCGCATAAAGACTGCGCCTGTTTAAACCGCACAAGACTGCCGGCACGAATGCCTTCGAGGTAATGGATTGGCATCAGATAGAGATGTTTGCCGTCGAAGCCCACCACTTCTGCTTCGATAGCAGTGCCACCGTTGTTGGTTTCTATTACGCACTGCGCGCCGATCTCGGCGGCAATTCCAGTTGCCTCAACCGTAAGCCCTACCACGCGGGTCACCCGCCCAAAGCGTTCGGTGCGCGTCGTAAACTCTTGTGCATTTAAGCGGGCGAGTTCGGCGGAAAAATTTTCTTCGCCGCTCATTGATCAAACTCGTCGGACTGTTCACCCACGTCTAGCTCTACTCCTGCTGCCTCTTCGTCTTTTAGCTCTTCCTGGAGTTCTGGTTGCAGCTCTGATTCCAGCTCTGACTCTAATTCTGGCTCTAGTTCTGGCTCTAGTTCTGGTTCTAGTTCTGGCTCTAGATCTTCTGC
>Ga0233426_10003469_pt1 | contig 12445 bp, 12 predicted proteins | sample SI_118_April2016_6_FD_179875 | JGI IMG/M metagenome (GOLD analysis project Ga0233426, IMG submission 179875) | Seawater microbial communities from Saanich Inlet, British Columbia, Canada - SI_118_April2016_10_MG | ecosystem: Environmental > Aquatic > Marine > Inlet | place: Canada: British... | reverse complement strand
CTCGCCGTTTAATCCCTGTTTGCCGGGCCAGTGAGCGGTTAAATAATAGACAAACTATGCATGTAGAGCCGAAGGCAGAGAACTGACGGACGCGGGTTCAACTCCCGCCACCTCCACCAAATTGAAGGCCGATGAAATCCATAGACTCCCTCAAGGCTCGTTTTTATTCCTTTTTTTTTACGCCTATCTGTTCCGGGGGAGTCCATAGTTTTCTGGGGGCATCCGGGGACATAATTGGGGGCACACCCAACTAGACTCTGGATGTTGCCCCCAAATGGCGCTCAGTAACGCTGCGATTACTAATGCCAAGCCCAAGGATAAAAGTTACCGGCTCTACGATGAAAAGGGACTCTATCTCGAAATCACGAAGGCTGGTGGAAAGTTTTGGCGCCTCAAATATCGGTTCGGCGGTAAAGAAAAGCGACTTGCCATTGGTTCGCACCCTGAGATAGATCTAAGAGCGGCCTTGGAGGCCCGGGATCAGGCCAGAACTCAACTCCAATGGCATTGATCCTAGCGTCCATAACCCGCTGCGAGAGCCTTCGAGAAGCTGCAGCGGGAGCACATTCGAGGCGCTGGCACGCGAGTCGCACATCTGCCGAAGCCGGGGGAAGGCAGAAGGGCACGCCAAATAAGAATCGAGCAGCTTTACTGGCGAAGCTCGATGATGCATTTCCGTCCTATGATCGCTTGCTGGCGTTGGTAGAGATAGCTCAGGATCCAGAGACGGACTTATCAATGCGGGTGGATTGCCACAAGGCATTGGCTAGCTACATTTATCCTAAGATGCGAACAACGGAGTCAGTTGTTGCGAGTTAAGCAGCACCGGTGGTGAAAGAAATCGTTGAGCCCTCAACTGGAGGAGGCAAGACAAAATCGTAGGGTGGGAGCTTGTTCACCGCGTAACAACTGGCTCTTTCATGTGTATTTCAATTACACAGATATATTTCGAGCGACTGTCGCTCAGGCCAAATTGGATGCTTCTTATGCACCGCCGAAAATCCAAACAACCCTACTAGCACACGGACCACAAAGGGCTCAGATGCCCGGCGCACGGGCTGTCTGCTGCTATGTGATATTCAGTAATAGCTAGAAACCTCCGCCGATGAATTGCGCCTGTAGCGCGCAATGCGAAACCACTGGGTCAGGTTGATTCTACAATTATGAAGTGTACTTTTGATCCCACTTGATGCGCAATCGACACTCTGAAACCAGTCACCCATCGCTTAGCATCCAATTGGAATGTTTGCCCAAAAGTACGATGTTAATTTTGTAGATTTAATTGAAGATCTTCAAAAAAACGAGGTTACATCATGGGCACATTTTTCAGAGTTCTTATCCTGGTTCTTTTAGCGCCGATTCAGGTCGTAGCGAACTCGGCAGGAAAACCCTTCGAAGATTTGCAGAGGCAAATCGATGAAATTAAACGGGGAGCGATTTTCGATCCCATCCATATTGATGTTGACTGCAATTCGGGCGAATCCCTAGCAGCAGCGCTCACTGCTGAGTCGTTCGATCCAAGGATGCTCGTAATCGACGTGTCTGGGGTTTGTACGGAACTCCTGGACGTAAGGAGGCCTAGGGTTCACCTGCGAGGGGTTTCTTGGGACAGTGCAATTCTTGTCGATCAGGAGGACTATGCGGTAAGGGTTGATGGTCCCAAAGAACTAGTAATCAGCGATTTGGTTATACAGGGCGATTTCGCTGCTGTGATCGCAACACGAGGTGCATCCCTTCAGATTGTCGATTCGGTCTTGGAAAAGAGTCAGAGAGGACTCCTATGTGCCAGCGGGTCGACATGTGAAGTAATTAATTCCCAGATCCGAGAGAACAGCCAAGGGTTTACGATTATAGGTGCCACAACCTGGGTGAGAGCATCTCAAGTTATAAACAACTATGCTGGGATAAATGTATTTTCCAATGGGACCGCTGGGTTAACAGCTTACCCTTACTTTTCGGACAACAGGACCATCGTAGAGGACAATACTTTCGGGCTAAGTGTGTTTGCCGGTGGTAACGCCAACCTTCAAAGCGTTGATATTGTTGGAAATTACTTCGCCGGTATTTATGCGCGGCAAAACTCTCACGTGCGATTCGAACAAGACGCAGAATCCCTCATCGAAAACGACCTTTTTGACCTTTACGTGCGAAGCAATGCTGGATTGAGCAATGTTTATAATTTAAATGTGAGATTTGGAAGCTCAAATCCATCTATTATTTGCGACACAGGTGGCTATATCGAGTGGGGCATCCCTGGGCAATTCGAACCGGTTGATATTCCTGATGCGTGTTACCCGAATTAATGGGTGTAGCCTTAGCACAGTAGGTTTCGGCTATGGAAAAAACGAATGATGGTGCCATATTCGGGAGCATCTTTAATATATATCTATTAATGTTATTAAAAACAGATGCTTATAAGGTAATTTCAACTCCCGCCACCTCCACCAAATTAAGAAGTAATCCTGCCTACCTCGTAGCAAAAGGCCCGGCGTTAGGGGTTTTTGGGGTTGTGCGTCCTTGTTCTACTGCGCCATGCCCTCTCGATGAGAGGTCGACAAGTAGCGACGCACGTGACCTGTTGCGCGTAAGCACCTTAAATCAGCTAACAACACATTCGGGATCGCCGATGTGGCGGGTCACCATCGATCGAAACGCAGCGCGACCGATGCCAAGTTGAACCAGATCCTTCTGAGCGAACAGGGCAGCCTCGCGGCTTATGGGCTTGGGGTCTCGGGCTTTCATATGTGCTTCAGCGACGCGTTCCATTTGAATAAAACTGCCAACGGCTTCGGCAACGCTGTTGCCAACACTCAGCAGTCCATGGCTTCTTAGAATAATCGCACGGGTTTTACCCAGCGCATCTGCGATACGTTGCCCGGCTTCCAAGCTTTGCACCTGCACTTCCTCGTCATCAAACAGGGCATGGTCTTCAAAAAAGATACAAGACTCCTGGGTAATGGGTTGGAATAGGCGCGCTTCAGCCGAAAACGGCGTGCCCCAACCCGTATGTACATGCACAGCGCTCACAGCATCTTGGCGGGTCTGCAGGATCGGTTGGTGGATGTAGTAGCCGGCAACATTGACGAATCCGGTGCCGGCAGCAAGGCTACCGTCCGGTGCCACCAGAACCAAGTCATCCGTTGTGGCCTGATGGTAGGACACGCCATAGCGGAGCATCCAAAAGTGATCGGTTTGCTCGGGATCGCGCGCGCTGATATGGCCGTCTCCAGCATCGCCCCAGCGGTTCGCGGCCAGAAGCCGATACCCTAAGGCGCAGTCCCGTTTGCGCCGAGCGCGGACCTCTTCAACGGTTCTTTCTTCTGGATTGCTGCCTTTAATCTGGTTCATCTGGGATGTGCCTTGCGCTGTGATTGGCTTAGGAGTGTTTATGCCTTGTGCGGGTTGCGTTGTCCAGTGTAGCTGGTAATCGCAAAAACTGAGCCCCGAGGTTAAGGCGAGTAGACCGTCAACGAGTAGACCGTCAACGAAAAGACGCTCGATAACTTTCCGCGGCAGCCTGAACCCCTTTAGTGAGGTAAAAAAAGGGTGCAGGTACCCTGCAACTGCCCGGTAAAGAAGTTTTGCCGTGCGGTGTTGGGCAGATCGGTGGTCGAGTCGATTTTGTTGCGCTGCTGTTTTTAGAATTAAAAGACCCGGTTTGCAGTGTTGCCTAAGTGCGGCAGTACATTATGAAGACGTGCTTAGTGCGAAATTGAGTGGCCAAAGCGGGATTCCGTCTTGGATCGGCCTGTGCGACGATATTGGGCAATCCAATGCTGTTATGAATGTGAAGAAGGCCCAATTATGCAATCGACGACAAGTGCGCTCAGCGCCAAGTTTTTCTATCGTAAGCCCCTCTTAGTCGGGGAGCCGAAACCAGTTTTTGGATTGGCGCCAAGTGATCCTGACCGTCCTGATCAAGAAAGCCATTTCAAGACTGTAAAAGATGCCAGAGGGCAGAATCACAGCCTTTCTGAGGCCGGCTTTGTGTTGCTTGAGCATGAGACAGCGGTTTCAGATTTTTATAATGACGGCCACGTTGCAGAGATCTACTACCCCGAAATGCAGGCATTGGCGCAGCAAGAAACGGGTGCGGACAAAGTGTTTGTGATGTCGCATATCACCCGCAATGAGGCCGATGCGGCGCTCGGCAAGCGGCTGGGTGCCCATCGATTGGTCCACAATGATTTCACGCCAAATTTTGAAACCACCATTGCGCCGTTGCTTGAAAATATTGAGCAGACGCCGAGCCGCATTGCGGTTTACAACCTTTGGCGCCGATTTGACGCAGACGGTCTGGATGCGCCCTTTGCCGTCTGTGATTCGCGATCGGTTGCTGTGCCGGAGCTCGTGCCGACGGATCTTCATAACTACGGGAGCGGTGAAGGCTTTGCGGTTGAAATCTATCAGTCTTGCTTTTCTGAACGACATCAATGGTATTTCTATCCGAAAATGATGCGGCACGAAGTATTGATGTTTAAAACGTATGATTCAGCAGAGCAGCCCTTTTTACCGACCTTGCACAGCGCGTTTGATGACCCGAATTATGACGCGGGCTCTGCCGCCCCTCGAGAAAGTGTTGAAGCTAGGGCAATTTGCTTGTTCTTTTAACAGCGCCGCCTAAGTATGCCGCTCGCGAACGGAGCGAATTTTGGTCTTTCGGGATTAATGTGCCTTGGGCGAGCGAACGCTGATTGCTCGCCCGCGTGTCCATCAGATTAATTAAAGGCTCCGGGTGATAGGAAGCCTCTGCGCAAAAAAATCTGGCAGGGCAGTCTGATCTGAGTCTCTGGTTAGGACACTCGCCTCAAATTTTTAAACAGCCATTTCGCTTACTGCACGAACAAGGCATAGCCACCCGCCAGTCCACCAACGGTAAAGCAGTAATAAGAAAAGTATCGGAGTTGAGCACGGCGCACGAGGGTGATCATCCACTGACAAGCGACAAGGCCCGTTACAAAAGCGGCTATAAACCCAGCAGTCAGCACCATCATTTCACCAGGTGCGATGTGAAAACCGCCATCAAGGAGGTCTTTGGCAATTTTTCCAAAGATTAAGGGCACCACCATCAGAAACGAAAATTTGGCGGCGCGCGTTCGGTCAATCCCTAGAATGACAGAGGTTGATATGGTCGCGCCAGAGCGCGAAATGCCGGGCAGTATGGCGATGGCTTGGGCGAGGCCAATGACGAAGGCATGGCTGTAGGTCACGTCACGCTCGGTATTTTGAGCGCGATCGGCAATAAATAATAAGATGCCGGTCAGCCAAAGCATGGCGCCAACCAATAAGATCTGTCGGTCGAAAAGCAGCTCGAGTTCCTTTGAAAATAGGACGCCTACGAGGGCGGCAGGAATCATGCTGAGAACGATTTTTAGACTAAACTGCCATTCTGGCCCGCGCAGGTCACTGAATAAGCCCTTGGTGATTTGAAACACATCGGCCCTGAATATAACGAGCGTGCTGAGCGCGGTGGCGAGATGCACAACGATCGTAAACATCATGCTTTCTTGCGGCAGGCTGGTGTCCCCCAACAGCACCTTGCCGAGCTCGAGATGGCCGCTGCTGCTAACCGGTAAAAATTCGGTCAGGCCCTGCACAATGCCCAAAACAATTGCTTCAAAATACGTCACGTAAATCCCCCATGGTTCGACGGCTATTCTAAGGGATTTTCAGAGCGGATCCTTAGGAAATTGCGGGTGCTGCGCTATTCATGGGCTTTCTTTCTTTCAGCAGGGCGTGGTCGATTTAGCGCCTAGCAGGAACTGTTTTTATGACATCAAACGGGTTTTGAATGCCCTTGGACGCCCTGCGGGTCACTTTTTGGCCGGGGTCTCGGCGGCTGAGATGGCGCCTGGATGAATAGTTTCAGGGGTTCAATGAAGGGTGAGGCAGTGTCAGAAAAGCGGTTTAATTGATGCAGGCTCCCGTTGTGTGGGGCCGCTGGTGAGCCACAATCGGCTTTCGGGTTAATCCCCTAATCGCTGGTTTGTCGTACGGTTGCTCTGAAGAGCTGGGGCTGCCGCAACAGGACCCAAACCACCATAGCGACGGTTAAGTAAGACAGAATCGGGAACAGCGCGGCGAGGCCCAACCATTGCGCGAGCAATGCAATCGGCATGGTCATCAGCTGCGCGAAGGCCATATTGAGTTGAAAGATGCTCATGATTCGGCCGCGCATGTCGCTGGGCGCGATGTGCTGAATCAAAATCGTGCTCGACACCATCATGGTGGTCATGCCGGCGCCCAAACCAAAGTTGCCGATCATAATGTTCAGCTCGCTTTTACCCAACACGAAGATCACGAAGGAGAGCGAAAACAACAACGCGCCAAAGGCGATAAGGGCGCCGCGGTGAACAAAATTGGCGAATCGAGCGAGCATTAAGGCTGCGATAAACGAGCCAATACCCCAGAACATCATCACAAAGCCCATACGGGGTATGGCAACACCCACCTCGGTTGTCACCCAGGTCGGCCCCAGACTGGCGGTTGCGGGATAACCCAGGCTCATGAGGAGGATCAGTAGAATGATGACCCAGAGAATGACCGGCTCCCCGCGCGCGTATCGCAGGCCAACGGAAATATCGGTTTTGATTTGCGCTAAGCCGTAGGGCTGCGATTGCTGTGATTGCACTTGGGCGCTGGGCGCGTAGCGCATCATGCCGATCAAGATCATGGCGAGGAGGTAGCCAATCACGGTCGTGCCATAGGCTCCACTAAAACCGAACTGATCGATCATGATGCCCGTCACCATAATGGCCACTGGCATCGCAATTTGACCTGAGACCTGATTAAGGGAAATCCCTGAGGGGGTTAATCGCTGCCCAAGCACATCGGGCACAATTGCAAGTCGGGTCGGGGCATCGATGCTTTGCAGTCCGGAAGACAAAAAGGTGAGGATAAAAAAGGCGCCGAACCCGACGAAACCGGTGAGGTTCAAATACATAAAGCCCGCGATCGCAGAGGTGGTTAAGACCTGTAATCCCAATATAAGTTGGAGCAGGTGTTTTCGGTTGAATCGATCCGCCAGGGCGCCGCCATAGAGGCCAAAGGCCAAGCCGCCTAAGCCTCGGGAGGTTGCAATAAAGGCGACAAGGATCAGCCAGATGTTGCTGGGCGCTGTGGACTGGACCCAAAGAATTTGGGTTATAAACTGCAGTGGCATCAGCATCTGGCCGATGGCAAAGCCTGCCAGCAAAAACCGGAAATCTCGATTGTGTAGGGGCGCCAGCGCGCCAGTCGCTAAATCTGTCATGGCTAATGGATACTGATTTGGTCAAAGGCTATCACGGATCGATAGGCCACGTGGCTAAGCGTTACGCGATCGCCATTAATCTAACAGTCGGATGACCTCTTCAGGCTTTGGCCCGCCGGGTAGAAACATCACGGCGGTTTCATCAAGCCCGGCGTCGGAAAATGCCAGCAATTGCCTGCGCAGGGCCCCAAGGTCCGTCTCTTGAGTTAATTGCAGCGTCGAGACAATGGCCGTCTTGCCACCAAACGCGCGATACCGCGCGTGGGCGTCTATGATTTCCTCGGTGCTGCGGTAGTGGGCGGATGCGATCCAGCCGTCGAAATCCTGGGCTGCCATCTCGACGCCGTTACCCCAGCTCCCTAAAAACAAAGGTGGGCCGCCAAGGACGTGAGGCCAAGGTGATAAATCGCTGCCGTGGTGTTTCCCTGTTTCGAGAGCTGTTTTGAGCGCTTTGTGTTGATCACGAAAATCGCTGAACCGGGTGCCGTAAACTTTGCCAGCAACTTCGAAATCTGCGGCAGTCGAGCCGGCGCCAAGCCCAAGAACCAGTCGAGGCCCACAGAGTTGCTGCAGTGAAAAAATGCGGTGGGCGAGTTCTAGCGTCGTATAAAGCGGTAGCTGGAGTACGGCTGTGCCGAGTCTAATGGTTCGAGTGACTGCAGCCGCTGTCGCAAGGGTTAACAAAGGATCCGTCATCATAAAGCCGCGACCCATTGCCTGCGCAGTCCAAAGGCTGGTAAAGCCCAAGGCTTCAAACCTTGTAGCCTGCTCTGCAATCCATTTTTGCTGACTCGGGTCATTAATTGGTGCTAGTAGTACGCCCAGTTTCATGGCTGTCGGTCCTTGCGAGAAGCCTAAAGCATAACGTCAACATGAGGCTCGAAGCCACTGCAGCTTGAAGCGCATTGAGACCCTGTCGTGTTACTCACCAGGGGCATGAGAAGAATCAAGGGTGAAGACTCGCGCCCGCCGTTGGTCTGCGCTCGGGCAAGGCGTTTGAACGATGACGGCTCGCAAGGCGCCTGATCCCGATGGCAACAAATCGGGCGGCGCAAGGGTTGACATCAAGGTCTCAGTTGAGACACTTGAGCCTCAGCTGATGAGGCCCGATAGATCGCGGATAAAAATTTTGATCTAAACAACCCGGTCTTCATCAGCCTGTAAAAACCCAAGCAGGCATTAGCCGTTAGAGGATTCCTATGAGTGAAGCGAGACAAGAAAAAGCGCCGTTTTGGTTGCGAGATAATTTTGCGCCAACCTTTGAAGAACGCACAGATTACGATCTGAAAGTAATTGGGCACATTCCTGAATCATTGCAAGGTACCTTGCTGCGCAATGGTGCTAATCCGCAAAGTGGAGAGTCCGCGCATTGGTTTTTAGGCAACGGCATGCTGCATGGCGTGCGCATTGAAGCAGGCCAAGCGAAGTGGTATCGCAATCGCTACGTTAAAACGCCGCTCTTTCTCAAGCCGGATGGCGATGTGATGGATGGTTTGGGGGATATGACGATGTCGGCGGCCAACACCAACGTGATTCAACACGCGGGTAAAATTATGGCGCTGGAAGAAGGACATTGGCCGTTTGAGGTTTCAAATGAGCTGGAGACCGTTGGTCCTAATAATTATGAGCGTAAACTTGAAGGCGCGATGACTGCGCACCCTAAAATCTGCCCTGAAACTGGAGAGTTACTCGCCTTTTCTTACGGTATGACGCCGCCTTATCTCACGTACCTGCGCGCTTCTGCATCCGGGGAGTTGTTACAGACCGAGCAAATCGAAGTGCCCGGGGCAACCATGATCCACGACTTTAATGTGACTCGAAACTTTGTCATTTTTATGGACTTGCCGGCTGTCTGGAATTTTGAAGGGATGGCAACGACGGGCCTGCCGATTCTTTGGGATGAAAGTTATGGCGCACGCTTGGGTGTGATGCCCAGGAATGGCGGCAATGCGGAGGTGGTTTGGTACGAAATCGACCCGTGTTATGTGTTCCACCCGCTCAATGCGTATGAAAATGGTGACAAGATCGTCATTGATGTCTGCCGGATGGACGACACCATGAAGCCGGGTTCCAGCGCGCCACCGATGTTGCATCGATGGACCATCGATCAGGCTTCTGGGCGCGTCACCGAAACCCAATTAGACGATCGGGTTGTAGATTTTCCTAGAGTGGCTGATGCGGTTGTTGGCCTAAAGCATCAATATGGATATTGTGCGGCGTTTGCTGGCAGCGCGCCCTATGGTGAGGGCTTGATTAAATACAATCTAGAAACAGGTACGTCTGAATATCGTCATTTAGACGGCGGGCAAGCTAGTGAGGCTGTTTTCGTGAAAGATCCGGCGGCCAGTGGTGAGGATGGCGGCTTTTTGCTCAGCTATGTGTATCAACCTGAAATTGACCAAAGCGAAGTGCTGATTTTGAACGCGCAGGATATGTTGGGTGAACCGGCTGCCCGAATCCAGATACCGGCGCGGGTACCGGCTGGATTTCATGGTAATTGGATTGGCGACTAGGGACCAATCGGCCCGAGGGGTTACGGGCTATTGCAGGTCGTGTAATTTGATGCCCTTAAGAGCGGCAAGCAGGGTGCGTTGAGGCACGTTTTTCGAGTTGACTGGTACCGCTCGGTCTTTGGATTGTTTTACGCGGGTCACAGCGCCGTGCAGACCGCGCGGTTTGGTTTGAGACGACGGCTGATTTGGTGCGTCACACCAGGTCGCATCGTAGCCGGCTTTCATTTCTGGGCGGCCCGTTTGAGCGACGTAAAAAGCGATGATGCAAAACGCTGTCAGGACCCTGCTAGGGTCTTAGGTCGCATAGAAAGCGGCTTGTTTGATGGGCTCTGATGGGTGCGCTGTCGCCGGATGCCGGTGTACATCTTTTTAAGGTTTCTGCGCCGCGCGCTTTTTCACTGTGTGCGTCGTGCGCGGGAGCGCTTGCAAAGCGGGCCTGCAAGGCAGGGAGGGTCGATATCAGCAGACTTGAGCGTTGTCGAGGCGCAGTCGGGCGGCGGTCTTTGACTTGCCGCCTATTTTTTAAAGTCAGGGAGTAAGCGATATGAAACGCACGTTTTTAGCCGGGGTATTGGTTTTGTTATGCGCAGCTTGTGGTGGCCCGGCATCGACCCAGCCTGAGGAGCTCAACGTCCAACCAGCCGTCTTTGGTAATTGGGGCGTGGACTTACCGGCCTCCCAGGCAGCGCTCAATCCCGGTGATGATTTCCACGGCTATGTGAATGCGGCTTGGTTTGCGGCGAATCCCGTGCCGCCAGAGCGTTCATCTTGGGGGTCCTTTTCGCTCATTGCTGAGCAATCAGAGCGTCGCGTTCGAGCGATTATTAAGAATTTAGAAAGCCTGGAGCCGGTGCAAGGCACGCCGGCGCAAAAGGTCAGTGACTATATGGAAAGCTGGATGGATGTCGCCCTGCTAGATCAAAAAGGCTTGGCGGCGGTCCGACCTGATCTGGATCGAATTGCGGGTATTGATTCGCAAGCTGGTTTGATCCGAGAGTTTGGTTTGGCGCCACTCGTCGGCGGCAACGCACCTTTTTTTGCATATGTGGGGATCGATCCAATCAATCCAGATGCCCACAATTTAAGCCTTGGGCTGAGCGGTCTTGGCTTGCCAGATCGGGACTATTACTTTGACGACGGCGCGCGATTTGCTCAAATTCGCGGAGATTACTTGCATTACATCGCCCTCATGCTCAATCACGCGGGCTACCAAGCGGGCGCTGAGGTCGCGCAACAGGTTTTAGATCTTGAGGCAGAAATTGCTCAACTGCAGTGGGCACGGGCTGATCGTCGTGACCGAGATAAGACCTACAATCCGACCACCTTTAATGCTTTTGTAGCAGCGTATCCAGGCTTTGCTTGGGTAGATTTTTTCAAGGCGCGCGGAATCGGATCGGCGCCGTCGGTCAATGTGGTGCATCCGGATACCATCCGTCCGCTCATTGACCTGGTCCAAAACCAGCCAATTACACATTGGAAGGCATACCTTGCTTTTCATATGTTGGACAATCACGCGAGCCTTTTAACGGCTGAGATCGATGAGCAAGCGTTTAACTTTCGCGGCAAACAGCTCTCTGGCCAAGAGGAGCGCCTGACGCGCTGGAAGCGCGGTGTTGCCCGAGTGGGCAGCAAACAAGGTTTGGGTGAGTTGCTGGGACAGGTTTACGTCGATCAGCATTTCCCGAGTGAGTCAAAAGTGCAGATGGAAGCGTTGGTTGAAAACCTCCGAACGGCGTTTGGTCAACGTATCCGTTCCTTGCCCTGGATGGGCGAGGACACGAAGGTTGAGGCCTTGAAAAAACTTGCCGCGTTTGAGGCCAAAATTGGGTATCCAGATCAGTGGAAGCCATTGAAGGAAATTGAGATTGATCCTGGGAATTTGTTTGGCAACGCTCGGGCGATTCAGCAATTTTTTTGGAACGAAAGCGTGTCAGAGCTCAACGCGGCGACCGACCGCGCCGAGTGGTACATGATGCCGCAAACGGTTAATGCGTATTACACCGCGAGCTTTAACCAGATTGTTTTTCCGGCGGCGATCTTAGAGCCGCCTTTTTTTGATCCCAATGCCGATCCTGCTGTGAATTACGGTTCAATCGGCGCGGTCATTGGTCATGAAATGGGGCATGGGTTTGACGACCAAGGTTCCAAATATGATTCGCGTGGCGTTAAACGAAACTGGTGGACCGAGGCGGATTTGGCGCGCTTTGGTGAGCGGACAGCAAAGCTTGCCAGCCAGTTTAGTGCCTATGAGTCGCTGCCAGGATACTTCATTGATGGCGCCTTTACGTTGGGTGAGAACATCGGCGATTTAGGTGGCGTAGAAGTGGCTTTTCATGCGTATCAGTTGTCATTAAAAGGCAAACCAGCGCCGGTAATTGATGGTTACACAGGTGAGCAGCGGTTCTTTTTAGCTTACGCCCAGGCCTGGCGTGTGCATCGCCGCGATGATCTAGCGTTACGGTTGCTGAAGTCGGACAGTCATTCGCCGCCGAGGTATCGAGTCAATGGCATTGTAAGAAATATTGATGCTTGGTACGAGGCGTTCAACGTAGGATCAGACAATGCGCTGTGGTTGCCGGCTGAAGAACGGGTCAAAATTTGGTGAGAGTTGGCTGTGATCTCGGCGTAAGCATCTGTTTTAACCCTGAATTCCTGGATTTGCCATCTTAGTGATAAGGGG
>Ga0233426_10003467_pt1 | contig 12450 bp, 11 predicted proteins | sample SI_118_April2016_6_FD_179875 | JGI IMG/M metagenome (GOLD analysis project Ga0233426, IMG submission 179875) | Seawater microbial communities from Saanich Inlet, British Columbia, Canada - SI_118_April2016_10_MG | ecosystem: Environmental > Aquatic > Marine > Inlet | place: Canada: British... | reverse complement strand
TTAGTAGGGTAAAAATTTATTTAATGAACTTTGAGGTATCAAGAATACTTTAACTGTAAGAGTTCTACATATTCATTTATCTGTATTTTACTGTCCAAAATATAAAAGAAAAACAATGAACAAGAGTTGATAGTGTGTATTTAGATGAAATGGTTTTTTTATACAGTAAAAAGAAGGTAGTGTCTCCTTACTTACTTTGTAAATGTGGTTTTAAATGATTCCCCTTTTCGAGTTTATTTTTCGCCATATTGTATTTTCAAATTGTAGCCAACGATTTTGTACAAGGTTAGTTGCTGTGTTTAAGGACTAAAGTTAGTAGATAAAAACTGACGAAGAAAGTCCGCTAGGACTTTCGTAAGTAAGCAAAAAGCAAGCAATTAATTTTGTACGGTGTTGGCCATTGTTATTTTTTAAATTTATGTTTCCTAATTGTTATGAAATGAAATAAACTAAGAGCTTTCAAACTATTTGTTTTATTTCCATAATTTATTGAATTCCCATGCATAATTCCATGTCTCATTAATTCCGAATGTGATGATTTATTTGGTATAAATGCTTTATTCACAAGATTATTTTTATTGAAAATATCTACTAGAAAATGATTTTTATTTTGTTTTTTTAAATTCACAAAAAAAGATTTTTTAAACAATTCTCCGTTAGCAACTCCATCAGTTAATGAAAGAAATAAAATTGTTGATGCATAATATAATTCCATTTTGTGGCAAATTATTGCTTCTCTAATTATATGACTGAATTCTGCATTAGTTTTTATAAGTTCTGTTTCAATTTCTGTAAGATAATATTCAGTGATTTTTTTAATTTTTTCTTCTGCTTGTTCGCTTTTTCCTTCGTTGAATAATTTTAAAATAATAAGCACGTTTTCAATACTTGTTCCATCATAAATATACCAACCATATTTTGCAAATAATTCATCATGATCTTTAAAAATCATATTCATTTCATCTGGATATTCTTTTTTAAATCTTTCTAGAGTTTCAGAGAATTTCGATATTAACTTTTGAATTTCAGATGATAAGTTATTATTTATTCTTGAATTCATAATTTTATAATGGCCAACGGTCTCGGCTACGAGTAGTAGGTGGTTTAGCACTTAACTTTACAAGTACACACCAAACTAAAAATCCGTGAGGATTTTCAGAGATAAGCGAGAACAAGAAATTACTACTTATAGCTGATGTTATAGTGCATTTAGTCCTTGCATATTAACACATAATTTACTTTTCTTCCATTGCTTAAAGTGAAGTTCATACTAAAAATAGAGTAGTCAACTATAATAAGTGTGTCTTTATCCATTATATACTTTTCACCAATGTGTTTTTTATACTTATTTTCTTCTGTGTTTAACTTTTTAATAACATCAGTTCCTTCATTATTCCAAAGGTAAACTACTGCAAATACACATAAAACAAGTCGACCTAACGTTTTAAATTCTGTTTTCATAATCTTAAAACCGCTACAATACCATATAAAAATAATAGCCTGTTGTAGTGTCTTTTTAGTGGCTATTACTCATTTATTAATTATTTTCTTTACTCAAACTTTTTGCCTGTTTGCTAGGCTACTATTCTTATCCTAACCGTTATAATACGTTTTTAATTAATTATTATTTGAGCACTAAATTATATACGGTGTTGGCAAATCGTTTTATTCCACAAGAATTTTATATATTCTAGTAAGAGAATCTAATTCCAATTCAGATCCATCTATTGTTATTTCATTATAATCAGTATTTTTTTTCATAATTAATTTATCATTATAACCAACCCGAATTAACAACTGATTATTTTTTCTGTGAATATTTTCTTCAAAGAAGTATTGTAAATTATTGTTGTAGAAACTTCAGAGCCCTTTCAATGTAAAAAAAAATTAGGTAAAAACTAAAAAACCATCTGTATTCAGATGGTTTTTAGTTAAATCAATTTAATTACACGATGAATCAAAAATTATAGCTCAAATTTTATCCCTTGTGCTAGGGGCAATTCATCAGAATAATTAATGGTGTTCGTTTGTCTGCGCATGTATACTTTCCAGGCATCAGATCCAGACTCGCGTCCACCACCCGTTTCTTTCTCTCCCCCAAAAGCACCTCCAATTTCGGCGCCAGAAGTTCCAATGTTTACATTGGCAATCCCACAGTCAGAACCTGCATAAGAAAGGAACTTCTCTGCTTCTTTAAGCTCATTGGTCATGATCGCAGAAGACAATCCTTGTGCTACTCCGTTTTGTTTTTCAATGGCATTCTCTACCTCACCAGCATATTTCATGAGATATAAAATAGGTGCAAAGGTTTCGTGCTGTACAATTTCAAAATGATTTTCAGCTTCAATAATCGCTGGCTTTACATAACAACCACTTTCATAGCCTTCTCCTTCCAAGATCCCTCCATCTACCAATACAATCCCCCCTTCTGCTTTCGCTTTTTCTATGGCTGCTAAATAGGTGTTTACCGCATCATGATCTATTAAAGGCCCAATATGATTCTTTTCATCTAAAGGGTTTCCAATGGTTAATTGTCCATAAGCACCAACAATGGCATCTCTTACTTTGTCGTACACAGATTCATGAATGATCAATCTTCGTGTAGAAGTACATCGTTGTCCGCAGGTTCCCACCGCTCCAAAAACAGCTCCAGGGACCACCACTTTTAAATCTGCTGTTGGAGTAATGATAATCGCATTATTCCCTCCCAGCTCTAATAAAGATTTTCCAAAACGTTGGGCAACAGTTGCACCAACAATTCTTCCCATTCTAGTAGAACCTGTTGCAGATACTAAAGGAACTCTAGTATCGGTCGTCATCATTTCTCCTACCGTATAATCTCCATTAATAATACATGAGATTCCTTCTGGTAAGTTATTTTCTTTTATTATTTCGGCAATAATATTTTGACAAGCAACAGTACATAAAGGGGCTTTTTCAGATCCTTTCCAAACACACACATCGCCACATATCCATGCTAATGCAGTATTCCATGCCCAAACAGCTACCGGAAAATTAAATGCCGAGATAATCCCGACCACCCCAATTGGGTGCCATTGTTCTCTCATTACATGACCTGGACGCTCAGACGGAATGGTTTGTCCATTTAATTGCCTAGACAATCCAACTGCAAAATCACAGATATCAATCATTTCTTGCACCTCTCCATAACCTTCTTGTAGAGACTTCCCCATTTCATAAGAAACTAATTTTCCAAGTGGTTCTTTTAAATCTCTTAGCTTATTTCCAAACTGACGCACAATTTCTCCTCTTTGAGGTGCAGGTAGGTTTCTAAAAGTCTTAAAGGCTCCCGTAGCCGCAGCCATTACCTTTTCGTAATCTTCTCTTGTAGTCGCTTTTACCTTCCCAATTAACTTTCCGTCTACAGGAGAATAAGACTCCATAATTTTACCGGTAGAAAAATTATTTGACCCTGTAGAAGTTCCTGCGTTTAATTCTTGTAAGCCTAATTCTGATAAAGCTTTTTTAATACCGAAATCTTTCATTTTACAGTGCTATTTTATTTAAATTCAAAGAACGAATTTACAAATAATTCTGATAGTTTATAAATTAAACAAAAAATAATGTTATTGTTTAATTTTAAACAATAACATTATTTTTGAGAAGGAGCTCTTTAAAAAAAAAGGCTATTCTAATAGAGCTAATAAACTGGAACAATTACTTCCTCATAAAGAGCTGTTCCAATACTGTCTATTCCTTTAAAAAATCGAAACACATAATCTTCAAGTTGAGAAGCTTTTACAATAAATTTAGTTTCTTCTTGAATAATTGCCTCGGTACAAAACATGTCCAATTCGACAATTGCTGTAACGGCAACTATTCTTGTAGAGTCTTTCACTTCGTAATAAATTTGATCAAATGAATAACAGCCATTTGGCAAAGAATACGTCATTGTAATCGTATCTGTTTGACCAAAAGTAAAACTTTCAGGAGTGATTACTGAGTCTATTGGCAAGTATTCAAAACGATAGTTCGGAGCCTCCAGGTTGTTATCGAAACAAGAGTAAAAAACGAGCAATCCAAAGAAAAGTATAAAACAATTTTTCATTTTTTTATTTTTAAGGTTATGTATTATATAGATGAAATAATTTTAAAGTGTTGCGTGTAATCCTCTTATTTTTACAAAATAATATGCAAAAATAAACGTTTTAAAAGACTCCTAAAGGGTTTATACCTAATAAATAAATTAAAATCGCAGAAGCTAGAGGTCTGTATTGGCTTTAAATAAAAATGGCGATATGTCTTTTGAGTTTAAAACTGCTGAATCTAAAAAACTTTATAGATCTCCCAAATTAAAAGTTTAAATTAATGCCAGAATACACTCCAAAATAATAAGGCTTAAACCCGTTTGAATTGTTGTTAAAAGTGTTCAGATGACTCTTAAGCATTGGACTAAAATTTAACGCCCATTTTTTATCAAATTTATAACTAAAAATAACACCTAGATTGGCACTAAAATTTATATTATTTAAGTTGTTCATTTTCCCGCTTGAAGAAAAAGACTCTGTCTCTAGCGTTGTTTCATTTTCATTTAAAAATAAAGAGCTAGCCCCTACAATAAGTTCAGTTTTAAAAGAATTTTTTTCTATTAAATTATATTTAATTTCAATAGGGATTTCTATGTATCCATATCTCTGATTAAGGTTCCCATTTCTAGATACAATGTTCGCTGCAGATAGATTCGCACTAGTTTCAACATTACTATTTAAGTCAATCATATCAAAATTAGTGCTTGTATCAAAATTTATATTTGACGAATTTATATTTGATAATGCAACGATTAGGTTCTTGTTTTGATAACTTATTTCTTGAAAATGTAATCCGGTTTGTACAGAATATTTTCGATTTAATTGATAGGATACTTGAAGACCATAAGAATAAGTATAATCTCCTTTTGTAGAATTTGACAAACTACTGCTTACAGGTGAACTTTTGGTATATGAATTTGAGTTTAATAAACCTATTAAGGGTGAAATAGACCAGTTCTTTTTCTTCTTTGCATTCTTTTTTTCTTCGTTTAATAACATGGAGATATTGTCTTTTACTTCTTTAGAAAAATCAAGACCCTTTGTTTTGTTTTTAGGCTTTTTAGGCTCAATAATATTCAACGTATTTTCAATATGGATAGCAATTGGCTGTATGAACTGTTTTATTTTATTTTTTTCCAGCAAAGCTATTTGAAAGTTGTTTTTTAGATCATGTGTCCTTTTTTTACTTGAACTATTTTCTTTTTTAGAGCTCACTTTTATTTTTTTCTCTGCGGTGTAAATTTTATTTACCTTATTTAAATTGCGATTGAACTTTTTTTCTAATAATTCTTTTTTAATATTTAACTCTTTTGGTGAAGAAACTACATTGTTTTCGATTTCATTAAACTCATTATCCGATATCGGTAAAAGCAAGAACCCAAGAGTTAATAAGGCAGCAATACCTGAATATCTCCACCAAATAGGAATCCCTTTTTTTTGCTTCTTTTTCTTGAGTTTCCTTTCTATCTTTTGCCAAACTTTTTCATCTGGTGAAGCTTGAAAACTTTTAAGTTTATCAACGAATAATTTATCTATGTTACTTTTCTTAAGCATTTACTTATTTTCTATGGGTTTTGAATAATTTTCAATTTGCTTTTTTAAAATTTTTCTAGCTCTTGATAGGTTTGATTTAGAGGTGCCTTCACTAATATTTAACATCTTAGCAATATCTTTGTGGGAGTAATTATCCAAAACATATAAATTGAATATTAAACGATAACGATTCGGTAGCTTCTGAATTGAACTCAACAAAAAATCTAACCCAATTTCTGAGGTTTCAATTGTCAAATTTTCACTAGAGGGTTCATTTAAGAGAATTTCTTCATTAAAATAAAGGCGTTTACTTTCTCTATATTTTGTTATTGCAGTATTAATTACTATTCTTTTTAGCCATCCTTCGAAAGAGCCCTTATGCTTAAATTGATTTATTTTATTAAAAATAATTAAAAAACTATCTTGTAAAATGTCTTCTGCATCTGGGCTGTTTCTGGAATACTTTAAACAAATACCAAAAAGTTTATCAGCATAAAGTTGATAAACTTTTGATTGTGCTGATTTTTTATTCTTACAGCAATCTCTTATGAGTTCTTCTAGTCTAATCTCTAGTATTTTTTTAATTTCTTAAAAGGGGAGTTGTTTCTGATGATACAAATAATTTCCTATTTAAAACTAAAACACATTAATATATTAGACTAGGGACCCTATTTTTACATACAACTCCTTTAGGTTCTGGAGTTATATCACAAGTTGAAATAATTCCCCATTTGATATTGAACACTTCTTCTGCATTTGAATATTTATTAACTTTTTCAAGAAATTGAGGAATATCAATTTGATTCGAGTATGGGATATATCCCATTGGGCCACCACAAGGTTTTGATCCGTATGGTGTAAAAAACCATTCCCCTTCATCTTCGCAAGAATAACTATAAGCTATGGTTTCAATTTCAGAAAATAAATCCAGTAATATTTTATGATCTAACTCCTGATTAGAGTTCGAATTAATTTTTTCATTTTGTTCACACGATAAAAGCAAAATAGTTGCTAATAATAACAGAATTTTAAATTTCATTTTTTTTGTTTTTAGGGTTATTTATTATATAGATGAAATAATTTTAAAAGGTTGCGTGTAATACTCTTATTTTTGCATGGAAAATGCAAAACAAAATTTTTAACATACAAACACCAGAAGATTTTAAACAAGTGGCTTTCAGTGTTTTTAGACATCAGTTTGAAAACAATAAAGTATACCGTTCTTTTTGTGACTTATTATACATTCATCCTTCAGATGTTCATGCGCTTGAAGACATTCCTTTTTTACCCATTCAATTTTTTAAAAATAAAAAAATCATTTCTTCTTTAGAAGAGGTACAAGAGGTATTTACAAGTTCGGGAACTACAGGAAGCGTTACAAGCAAGCATTATGTAACAGATATTGAATGCTATAAAGAGAGTTACTTAAAAGGATTTGCTCATTTTTATGGAAACATAGAAGACTATACTGTTTTAGCTTTATTGCCTAATTATTTAGAAAGAAAAGGTTCTTCTTTAGTGTATATGGTTGCTGATTTGATACAAAGATCCAAAAATAAAAAAAGTGGGTTTTATCTCAATAATATAGAAGAATTAGCTAAAAAATTGATTAAAATTGATCAAAAAGACCAAAAAACACTCTTAATTGGGGTTTCTTTTGCTTTGATGGACTTGATAGAAATGCAACAATTTGAGCTAAAAAACACCATCATTATGGAAACCGGCGGAATGAAAGGAAGAAGAAAAGAACTGGTCAGAAACGAATTGCATGCTTTTTTACAACAAGGCTTTGGGGTAGATACTATTCACTCAGAATATGGAATGACAGAATTATTAAGCCAAGGATATTCTCGTGGAAATGGTATTTTCCAAACTCCTCCTTGGATGAAAATTTTAACCAGAGACACAGAAGATGCGCTGACCATTCAAAAAACTGGTAAAACGGGAGGAATCAACATTATTGATTTAGCCAATTATAACTCCTGCGCTTTTATTGCAACTCAAGATTTAGGAAAAGTTCACCAAAACGGAACTTTTGAAATTATTGGTCGCTTTGACAACTCTGATATTAGGGGTTGTAATTTAATGGTCTTATAATTTTAATGATCGTTCATCGCGTTCCAACCTTGCGCTTTTAAAGGAATGTCTTGATTTGCTCTTGTAACTAATTGTAAACCTTGATTTTCTGCCGTAATATGACCAATAATAGAAAAGTTTGGATTTCCTTTTATTTGATCAAAATTGGCAATAGGCACCGTAAATAAGAGTTCATAATCTTCCCCTCCACTCAATGCAACCATGGTAGAATCTAATTCAAATTCTTCACATGCAGAAATTACTTGAGGGTCTAAAGGCAACTTATCTTCATAAACCTTGCACCCTACTTTACTTTGAGTACAAATATGAAATAGTTCTGAAGATAATCCATCAGAAATATCAATCATTGAAGTGGGCTGTATCTCCAATTCTTTTAACAAACCTGAAATGTCTTTTCGTGCTTCGGGTTTTAATTGACGCTCAATTAAATACGTATAATTATCTAGATCGGGTTGATTGTTGGGATCCACTTTAAACACTTGTTTTTCTCTTTCTAAGACCTGTAATCCTAAATAGGCAGCTCCTAAGTCTCCAGAAACTACAATTAAATCTGTTTCTTTTGCCCCATCTCTGTAAACTACATCTTCTTTTTCAGCTTTACCGATTGCCGTTACAGAAATCAAGATTCCTTTGTTAGACGAAGTAGTATCTCCCCCTATTAAATCGATATTGTAGGTTTCACATGCCAGCTGAATACCAGCATACAATTCTTCTATTGCCTCTAAAGGAAATCTATTTGAAACAGCGATAGAAACTGTAATTTGCTCTGCAGCTCCGTTCATTGCATACACATCCGAAAGATTAACCATTACTGCTTTATATCCCAAATGTTTGAGAGGCATATAACTTAAATCAAAATGAACGCCTTCAATCAACAAATCTGTGGTAACTAAGGTTTGTTTTTCAGAAGCATCTAAAACAGCGGCATCATCTCCAATGGCCTTAATCGTGGATGCTTTTTCTACCTTAAAATATTTTGTAATATGATTGATTAACCCAAACTCCCCAAGTTCAGCTAATGACGTATTTTGTGTATTTTTATCTTCTAACATCTTGCAAAGATAGGAACATTCTGAAAAAGGAAAGAACTCCTTTGGAGCGTATATTTATTTATTTATTGTAATTTAGCATTGTGAAAAAGTTTCTGATTATTTATTTATTTATTTTTCAAGCTACCGTTGCCCAAATACCCTGTTCAGATGGGTTTGCTGATGAATATCCTTGCAGCAACTATGATTTAATGTCCCGCATTCCCATAGCAATCCTAGCAAATACTGATGGCAATCCTGAAGGAAGTGACGTGTGGGGGTGGACAGACACCACAACAGGAAAAGAGTATGCTATTGCAGCCACGACAAATAGCACTGCTTTTGTAGACATTACAGACCCTATCAACCCTGTCTTTTTAGGAAGATTAGATTCTAATGCAGGAAACAACTACTGGAGAGATGTGAAAGTGTATAATAATCATGCTTTTATTGTGGCTGATAATGTTGGAGCACATGGCATGCAGGTCTTTGATTTAACAAAATTACGAGGTTTAACTAGCGAACAATCCTTTACATCAGATGCGATTTACAATACCGACAACCTAGGAAGTTGTCATAATATTTTTATAAACGAAGAAACAGGGATTGCTTACCTAGTAGGTTGTAGTGGTTTTTTTAATCAAAGGTTATATGGTGGTGGTCCTGTTTTTGTTGATATCACGGATCCAAAAAACCCAAAAAAGATAAATCATTACGCAGCAGCCGGTTATTCACATGATGCTCAAGTAGTAATTTATAATGGCCCAGATACAGCTTATACCGATAAAGAAATATATGTTGGAAGTAACGAAACAAAAATCTCAATCCTAGACGTTACCGATAAAAATAATGTGATTCCAATTGCAGAAGTAGATTATTCACAACTTGGATACACACATCAAGGGTGGTTTACCGAAGATCATCGGTATTTTATTGTAGGAGACGAATTAGATGAAAGAGATATTGGAGTCAATACAAGAACATTGGTCTTTGATTTTTCAGATTTAGACAACCCTGTATTGTCTTCTACCTACCTTGGCACTTCAAATGCCATAGATCATAATGGGTATGTAAAAGGAAACCGTTACTTTATGGCAAATTACAGAGCAGGAATCCGTGTGCTAGATATTACCAACATTTCAAATTCAACAAATTCTATGACAGAAGTTGGTTACTTCGACACCTATCCAGAGAATGACAATACTGCTTTTAATGGTGCTTGGAGCGTATACCCCTTCTTCGATAGCGGGAATATCATCATCAATGACATAGAAAAAGGATTGTTTGTTGTCCGAAAAAGTGGGACTCTAAAATTAAATGAAAATAAAATGGAGCACCGCTTTTCCATTTTTCCAAATCCGGCAATAGACAAAACCACAATTAGCGCTAACAACAATCTTCAGATCCATAACATCGAAGTCTTTTCAATACTCGGTCAAAAAGTTTTTGAAAAAAAGAATCTTAACGAACTGAAATACGTTCTGAAAACAAGTCTTCTAAAAACAGGGATATACCTGATCAAAATAAACGATCAATTCATACAAAAAATGATAATTCAGTAATAATAATAAATGCTAAAAAGATCTTTTTTAACGGCACTTATTTGGCATTTTTTTTGTCTTATTTTTTTCTGGAATTGCTCTAAAAAAGAAATATCAACTCCTCCTGAAACTATTATAACTGGTGAATTAGATTTTTCCCAAACAATAGGAGGGTCAAAAAATGACGTTTTAAAATCCATCATAAAAACCGATGACGAAGGGTATGCTATTCTAGGCTATACACAAAGCAATGATTTTGATATCACTACGAAAGAAGTAGAAAACTTCGACTTTTGGCTCTTAAAACATGATGTGAACAACAATCTTGTTTGGCAACAAACTTTTGGGGGTTCGATGGATGATCGAGGAGCAAAACTTATCACTACCTCTGACGGTGGATTTGCCTTGTTAGGTTATAGTAAAAGCGCTGATAAAGACGTCACTTCGAATGCAGGGTCTCAAGATTTTTGGATGTTAAAAATTTCTTCTTCGGGAAACCTTCTTTGGGAAAAAACATTTGGTTTTTCTGGTCCAGACTATGGTACAACACTGATAGAAACTGAAGAAGGTGGGTTTCTTGTTACAGGTGTTTTGGATGTTTCTGCTTCTAACGGACAAGGAAATGCTAAATTTAATAAACAAAAACACGCTGGAGGAGATTTTTGGGCATTAAAATTAACAGCTGGAGGAGATTTAGAATGGAGCAAGTATTATGGCGGATCATTTACAGATACCCCTTTAGGAGTTGTTAAAACAGCGGACAATGGATTTATTTTGGTAGGGTCTTCTGACAGTAACGATGTAGACATTAATAACAACAAAGGATCCTATGATTTTTGGGTGATTAAAATTTCCTCAGACGGAACTCTTCTTTGGGAAAAAAGCTTTGGAGGCTCAGAAATTGACGAAGCCAGGGCCATATGTGCTACTCATGACGGTAACTTTATGGTGGTTGGCGACACACGAAGTTCCGATTCAGATATTACGATGAACAATGGTGGCGCAGATGTTTGGGCCTTAAAAATATCTTCTGAGGGAAATCTCATTTGGGAAAAAACATTTGGCGGTACTAGTTTTGATGTCGCTCGTTCAATTTCTATGACTCAGGATCATGGGTTTGTCATTGCTGGAAGCTCAAGAAGTGGTGATAATGATTTCACCAACCAAGGACAAAATGATGCTTTGGTTCTTAAAATAGATGCTGAAGGCGCGTTAGAATGGCAAGAAACAATTGGAGGATCAGAAATCGATTTTTTATATGATGCTATTGAATTGAACGATAAAACAATCATTGCCGTTGGAGAAAGCAGCAGCTCTGATGGAGACATTTCTTTAAACAAAGGGTTTTCAGATGCATTAATTCTTCAAATAAAATAACAATGAAGAAAGTACTGTTTCTATTATTACTTGCTTTTTTACTCTTTTCTTCTTGCAACAAGCAAGAAGAAAAAACCACAGTCGTTTCTCTAAATTTCACTCAAAATTGGAATGGTATTTCTGTAACAAATCAAGATTTCAATACAATGAAATTTACCAATGAAAATAATGACAAAGTTAGCATAGAACGGTTGCGGTATCTTATTTCTAATGTTAGTTTAATCAGCGGTGAAAATCACTTCCTCATTGATGTTGGAGAAAACTCAGGTAATCTAATTGCCATCTCTGATGTTTATCCCGGCAACTACAAAATAAAATTTACATTCGGATTAACCGATTTAGAAAACACCGATGGTAGCTATCCCGATTTAAATTCTGCAAATTTTAATGTCCCAGGAATGTTAGGTGGAGGGTATCATTACATGCAGTTTGATGGTAAATATAAAGACACAAACAATCTAGATGCAAATTTCAATTATCATGTAATTAGGGCCGTAGACAGAACCGAACCAATGAATTTAAAATTTGAAGACACCTCTTTTACGGTTAATTTGGGAAGCATCGAAATTAAAGAAAACGCAAGCATCGAAATTAAAATGAATATTGCTGAATGGTTTAAAAACCCAAATACATGGGATTTAAATTCATTAAATAGCGAATTAATGGCAAATTTTGAAGCTCAAAAACTAATGAATGCAAATGGAAAAACAGTATTTAGTTTGGGTGAAATAACTCCATAAAAAATAAATAGTTCTCTTATAAATAAGTTTTTCTATTTTTACAATTATAAAATATATCGTTTTTTGATTTCAATAACTTCTTCAA
>Ga0233426_10003461_pt1 | contig 12469 bp, 8 predicted proteins | sample SI_118_April2016_6_FD_179875 | JGI IMG/M metagenome (GOLD analysis project Ga0233426, IMG submission 179875) | Seawater microbial communities from Saanich Inlet, British Columbia, Canada - SI_118_April2016_10_MG | ecosystem: Environmental > Aquatic > Marine > Inlet | place: Canada: British... | reverse complement strand
CTTCTGGACGCAGGCGATAGCCCTCGCACATGCCGCATGGGCGGTTATTTTGATAGCGCTCAAACTCTTCACGGATCCAGTTGCTATCGGTCTCGCGATAGCGACGTTCCATGTTTGGAATGACCCCTTCAAAGACGCGGGTTACGTTGTAAACGCGGCCCCCTTCGTCATAGCGAAATTCAAGTTCTTCCTCACCAGAACCGTGCAAAAATACCTGTTGAACGTGGGCTGGGAGGTCTTTCCATTTAGTCTTGGCATCAAACTCATAATGCTTGGCAATGGATTCAATTGTTTGCAAAAAATACGGTGATTTGCCTTTGCGCCACGGGGCCAATGCGCCGTCATAAACTCGCAGATCGGCATCGGGCACAACGAGGCGTTCATCAAAGAACAGCTCTTTGCCCAACCCGTCGCAGGTCGGGCACGCCCCAAATGGCGCATTGAATGAAAACAGGCGCGGCTCGATCTCGGGAATGGTGAAGCCACTGACCGGACAGGCAAATTTTTCTGAGAACGTGCTGCGGACCGGATCGCCTTCGGCCGGTGCTGTTTCGATGATCGCAATGCCATCGGCCAGATCCAGCGCGGTACGCAGACTGTCTGCTAGACGTGTTTCGAGCCCCTCGCGTACAACAATGCGATCAACAACCACATCGATGTCATGGCGGAATTTCTTATCAAGGGTTGGCGGCTCGTCCAGATCGTAAAACGCGCCGTCCACTTTGACACGTTGAAAACCCTGCTTGCGCAGCTCAGTAAACTCTTTGCGGTACTCGCCTTTGCGGTCACGGATAATCGGAGCCAAGAGGTAGGCGCGTGTGCCCTCCTCCATCTTCATGGTGCGGTCGACCATGTCTTGGACTTGCTGTGCTTCAATTGGCTTGCCCGTGGCCGGAGAATACGGCGTCCCAACACGCGCAAATAACAGGCGCATGTAATCGTAAATTTCAGTGACGGTGCCCACCGTCGAACGCGGGTTTTTCGATGTTGTTTTTTGTTCAATTGAGATTGCAGGGCTTAGACCGCTGATGTGATCTACATCAGGTTTCTGCATCATATCAAGGAATTGGCGAGCATATGCGCTGAGAGATTCAACATAGCGGCGCTGACCTTCGGCGTAGATAGTGTCAAATGCGAGCGAAGATTTTCCAGACCCGGACAGGCCCGTAATAACCACCAACTGATCGCGCGGGATATCCACATCGATGGATTTCAGGTTGTTTTCACGCGCGCCTCGTACTTCGATATTCTTTAGCTCAGCCATCTCATGCCCCTATTAACAGTTTAGACATAGTTTGCTGATTAGGATTCTCCAACTGTTATTGCAGAACAAGTAGGGAACATCATCACTCGCGGCGCAAAACCTGCGTAGCAAGATGGACCAGCAATCCTAGAACCAGCGCCAAGCCAACAAACATAGGCAGTGCGTTGTAGCCAAACACAGCCAATGCGGCGACCATAACGGGCGTTCCCAGCGTGTTGCCCAGGTTACCCATCTGGGCCATGGCACCGTTGGCCTGCGCCTGCGTGACGGCCGTTTCATTCAATTGCGGCACAACGCCAAAGCTGCCACCTTGGATAAGCCCAAGGGCCGCTGCAAGCGCGATACAGGCCGTAATATTGGCGGGATCGGCCCATAGCCACATCATACACACTGCGCTGGAGCCAAATCCCCACATCACCAGGCTAACCGCAGACATACGGCGCAACGCCCATACGCCAAAAGTCATCGAACTTGCGATAGATGCCAAAGGCATGGCCCCCATCACGGGCGCGCGTTGCGAGGGATCAAGGAATGGCGGCAAAACAGTAAGGACTGAGACAAAACAAAACGTATAGAACAACCAGCCAAGGGCGGCGGCAGAGATACGTGGGGATCGGTAGATCGCGATGTGATCTTTTGCGATGCTTTTTATTGAAATTGTTGTGACCGCTTCAAGCGATGGAATATCCGCCAGCGCAAAAGTCAAAATCACTGCAAAAACAGCCATGTACACGGCATGCGTAAGAAACAGTGACGACACGCCGTAAGCCGCGACCAAAGGCAAACCACCCCATGTCAGGATTGCAAACGCCACACCAAAAAACGTACCCCAAAGGGTCAGGGTAAAGCCACGATGCTGTGGGGCGCTGAGTTGTGAAATCAGTGTTGGGGCGGCGACAACCATCACTAAATGGGACAGGCCCTCAATCCCACGAAGCGCTAGGAACCATTCAAACGGTGGCAACAGCGCCTGCAGAGCCGAAACCGCTGCGCCCAGCCACAGCGCCCAAAGCAATCCACGACGATAACGCAGACGTGCGACCAGAAGCCCCGCTACCACGCCAAAGATGATCCCGATGAACCCAACCAAAGACACGGCAAAGCCAAGTCCAGCTCCCGCATCAGGATAGACGCCGGGTAATTGGTCAAAAACCACACTGACCTTGGCATATTGCGCCGCCGCGCCCAATCCCGCGCCCCAAAGTAGGAAGACAAGGCCAAAAGGTGTTTTGCTCATGTCAAATCTGCCTGTGTTCTGAGTGCAACCAAACGATGCGCCACAGGTACGCAGCGCATTGTTTCTATAATTAATAATTCGTCTGATTATAGCATGAGGGCACCTGAGACTTAGGTGCCCTGCTCAATCACATGTGTATCACGCGTTCATATGCATCCAAGACACTTTCGTGCATCATTTCAGAAAGCGTTGGGTGCGGGAAGACCGTGTTTATCAAATCTTCTTCGGTGGTTTCGAGCTGACGGCCGATAACGTAGCCTTGGATCATCTCAGTTACTTCAGCACCAATCATGTGTGCGCCCAACAATTCGCCAGTCTTGGCGTCAAAGATTGTCTTAACCAATCCCTCTGCTTCGCCCAAAGCAATAGCTTTACCGTTGCCGATGAAGGGGAAACGGCCCACTCTGATGTCGTAACCCAGTTCTTTCGCCTTGGCTTCTGTATAGCCAACTGAAGCGACCTGAGGGTGGCAGTAGGTGCAGCCCGCAATCGTTTCCGGCTTTACGGGATGTGCGTGTTTGCCAGCGATCAAATCGGCAACCATCACGCCCTCGTGGCTGGCTTTGTGTGCGAGCCACGGCGCGCCTGCGATGTCACCGATAGCATATAAGCCATCAACGCCAGTGCGGCAGTATTCGTCAGTCACAACATGGGTACGATCTAGCTTTACGCCCAACGCCTCAAGGCCAAGCCCTTCAACATTCCCAACAATTCCGACCGCTGAAATGATTGTATCAAAGTCTTGAGTTGTGATTTTACCATCTTTTTCGATATGGGCGGTTACGTAACCTTTGGAACGGTCAAGCTTTTTGACCATCGCCTTTTGTATGATTTTCATGCCCTGTTTTTCAAAAGATTTCTTCGCAAATGCGCTTATCTCTTCGTCTTCAACTGGCAAAACGCGGTCCATGACTTCGACCACAGTCGTGTCAGCACCCAGCGTGTTGTAGAAGCTTGCAAATTCAATTCCGATCGCACCAGACCCGATAACCAACAGCTTTTTCGGCATGCGCGGTGGTGTCAATGCAGTCTTGTATGTCCAGACCAAATCGCCATCTGCCTCGAGGCCTGGCAATTCGCGTGCACGTGCGCCTGTGGCCAGAACGATGTTCTTGGCTGTCAACTCTTGAGCGCCTTTTTCGCCTTTGAGGGAAACAAGGCCTTTAGCAGAAATTGCCGCCTCGCCCATAAATACGGTGACTTTGTTTTTCTTCATCAAGTGACCAATGCCACTGGACAGTTGACCCGCGATGCCGCGTGAACGTTTCACAACTGCTTCCAGATCGTAGCCAATGTTATCTGCTTTAAGGCCAAATTCTTTGGCGCGGTGCATCAAGTGGAACACTTCGGACGAACGCAACATCGCTTTGGTTGGGATACAGCCCCAGTTCAAGCAGATGCCACCAAGATGTTCGCGTTCAACAACGGCGACCTTCATCCCCAATTGCGCGCCGCGAATAGCAGCCACATAGCCACCGGGGCCTGCCCCGATAACAATCAAATCAAAGGAAGTGTCAGCCATGTTGCGCCCTCACATTGCAGCGTTACAAATTTAGTTCACCGTTAAACTAGTTTTGCACAGGATGCAATTCGCGTGACCCGCATTCTATCAGGGGCTTCCTAACAATAAGCTTAGGTCCCTGAAAGTCGGCGTTTAGGCTGCTTTGTCCGCTTGAAGGTCACGGAATGTCGATGAATATCCACCCCCTTCAAGGTAGACGTGTTCATGGAGTGAGGTTGCGCGTTGCAGAGCATCGTTGCGATACGGGAAACGGCCAAATTGGCGGATCACATCGCGGTGTGCCCGCGCGTGCAACAAATTGCCCTGCCCCTGATCAGGCATCCGGTCGCACATTAAGCGTACGCAACGTTCCTGATCGCATAGGTTTTCAGAGTGCATCAGCGGCATATAAAAAAACTGTCGCGCGGGTTCATCGACGCGCATGTCCCATCCCTTATCAATCGCGGATTTGGCTGCGGCCAATGCAGCGCGGTCAGATGCGAATGCTTTGCCTGAACCGCGGAACATGTTCCGTGGGAATTGGTCCATCAGTGTAATGTAAGCCAATGCACCGTTGGGATAGGTCAGCCACAGTGAGTGACGGCCTGTACAGGCTCCTTCCCATGCTTCCATGAATTTATCACGGATTTCTTGATCAAGTGCGTCGTCCTGCACGTACCATTGTTTTGGTTCACATTCATCTAACCAAAAGCGCAGCACATCATCCGGCTCAACCATGGTGAATTCTCCTGCAATTCCATAGCGTCAATAAATCGACGTTAGCCTAGCTTGTAAAAAAGAACAGTCATTATTTCCAAAAAGTGCGTCATATTATTCGGCAGGGATTTCGCTTTCGTCCTCCAGATCGGTCTCAATCGCGTATTCTTGCGCAATTTCCATCGCAACAGGTGTCATGGCAGACTGGGACATCGCAACAAAACTACCTGTTTCATCAACAGGAATCGCAGGACGTTGGGTCGCACGGTAGACGGCGTAAATCGCAAGCATCGAGAACAGAACGCCAATCAGCATGTAGAAACCAGAGGGGCCAAAAACACCCATCATCCACCCGGTTATCAACGGGCCACTTACGGCACCAAGACCGTTTAGAAAGATCATTCCGCCCGAACCCGCAGCCATATTCTCGTGGTCCAAAAAGTCATTGGTGTATGCTAGAAGCAGTGAATACAGTGGATTAGACGTGCTTCCCATCAAAAACGCAGCTACTAATATGAGAGTGAAATCGCCGTTTGACATCACACCAATGCTGGCACCCACAGCACCAACAGCTGCGGTCAAAACAATCAACGCGCGGCGATCCATGCGGTCAGACAGCCACCCGATTGGGTACTGAGTGATCATGCCCCCGATAAAGATGGTTGCAACAAATGTTGAAATTTCACCAACGGACAATCCAGCCTCAGACCCGTAAACCGACGCCATCCCGAATTGGGCAGAGAACACACCACCCAACAGGAACATGCCAACGCAGCCCAAGGGAGAAAATCCCATCAGTTCGCGCAAACTCATCGCTTTGGTGGTTTCAAAGGCGGGTGTCGGGCTAATAGAAAGCAAAATGGGTGTAATTGCGATACTCACAAGGATGGATGGGATCACGAACAGCACGTAACCGGAGGGGTCCGCTGTCACCATCAGCCCTTGGGCCAAGACGATCCCTGCCGTCTGTACAATCATATAGATCGACAACGCTTGCCCACGGTTTTCGTTGCTTGCCGCATCATTTAGCCAGCTTTCGGCCGTCACAAACACCGCAGAAAAGCAGAACCCGATCAAGATACGACCCAAGACCCACACCCATGGATTAACAAGCGTGGGATACAGGATCATCACCGCCGAAATCAGGGAGGCCAATGCTGCAAAGACCCGAACGTGCCCAACCCTGCAGATCAGGTTTGGTGCCATGCGGGAACCACCAAGAAAACCGATGAAATATGCAGAAATAACCACCGACATTTCGAATGTACCGAAATTTTCGATCTGGCCGCGTACACCTAGTAGCGTACTTTGCATACCATTGCCGACCATCAATAGGCCCATACCAAGCAACAATGCCCACGCGCTGGAAATAACTTGTAACATTACGACGCTCCACGCCTAAAATATCAATTAACACCTCCCCTGTCGCAGCTTGCAAGATCGCGGTCCGCGCCAGAGACGACATCAAATAAGTCGTATTCGTCTCGTTGGCGTTAATCCGCTTGATCAGGGATCAATAATGAAGAGTCGCCATATGAGAAGAAACGATAGTTTTGTGCGATGGCATGATCATAAATTTCGCGCAATCGATCTTGCCCCATAAGCGCAGAAACCAACATCATCAATGTCGATTTCGGCAGGTGGAAATTGGTCATCAATGCGTCAGCCACATTGAAGGTAAAGCCAGGGTAGATGAAGATGTCTGTGTCCCCTTCCCATGCTTCGATTTCGCCACCACGCGCTGCTGTTTCAATAAGGCGCAGCGCCGTTGTACCGACAGGGATCACGCGCCCACCAGCCGCTTTGGTCGCTTTGATTTCACCAGCAGTTTGCGTGCTGACGCGGCCCCATTCGGAATGCATCTTATGGGTGAGAACGTCATCGACTTTAACGGGCAGGAATGTACCGGCACCCACATGCAGGGTCACACGGCTGAACTGCACGCCAATAGCAGCCAAGTCGTTCAGAAGGCCCTGATCAAAGTGCAAAGAGGCTGTGGGGGCTGCAACTGCGCCTGTGTGCGTCGCGAAAACGGTTTGATAATCGTGGTGATCTTGTTCATCAGCGGGGCGTTTAGCAGCGATATAGGGTGGCAATGGCATTGCACCTGCCTCGTTCAACGCGGCCTCGAAATCATCGCCTTCAAGGTTGAACCGCAAATGGCCCAGACCAGATGCAACACCTTCAAGTGTTGCAGATAATCCTGCACCAAATTGGATTTTTTCCCCAAGTTTCACTTTTTTCAGTGGTTTAAGCAACGCAGCCCACGTGCCATTTGGCTGTGGCTCAAGCAAGGTCACGTCAACACGTGCTTCTGTTAGCCCTTGGGCCGAAGTGCGTGCCCGGGTGCCCGACAATCGCGCCGGAATAACCTTGGTATCATTAACGACCATTCGATCCCCTGCTCGCAGCCATTTGCCAAGGTCGTGCACTTGGGCATCCATTGTCTGGGCACCTTGCGCAACCAGTAAACGTGCGGACGTGCGCGGCACCGCTGGGCGGGTCGCAATAAGGTCTTCGGGAAGGTCGAAATCAAAATCTGAAAGCTGCATAAAATGGCCCATACAGTCCTGTAAAAAGATCATCAAGTATTAGCGTTGTAACCTTGGGATGAAAGATCGGGTGGCTTTAGCGCGGGGTATTAATTTTGTACTTTTGGCGCGGGTGCCCGGAATATCTCGCGGAACATTCCGGGCGTGAATGCGGACAATGGGTTCACACTGACTTCGGGGGATTTGGCAGGCCCACTTAAGCCATAGTTAAAGCCAATAAGCCCCTCGCCTTTTTGGGTGAAAATGCTACCAATGCCATTCAAGAAGAACAACGGCGACACAACTCCTCGCATATTAAGGATGCCCGTATCGACGGCGTATACCCCGCCCATCGAAATACCCATCGAGGGACCAACGGCACTGGCGTTAATAAGTGTCATCGTGGACGGTGTTAAGTGAAAGTCTGCTTCAACTTCCTGAAAGTGGATGCCCGGTCCACCCATTTGTTCAAGTATGCCCACAACGCTTAAAGCATTCAAAAGAGCCGCAATTGCTGGCGCGTCTTTCACACGGGTATTTTCAACATAAAGCTTCCCGTCAAACGCGCCATCTTTGCCCACCGGCAGTAAGGCCAGAGATAAATCACCACCCCGCGCATGTTTCAACAGACCTGCGGATGCGAACACACCGCCCGCATTGTCCGATTTAATCCGCACCGCTGAGCGCCCGTTTTGCGGCAAAACTTGTCCCTTGATTTGTGCGCCACCATTCAGCCCTGCGGTGAAATTGCCGTGCAACCCCTTTTTGGTGGTAAAGGTACCGCGCATATTAGTCAGCGCCAGCGTATCCGTAATTTGAAGTTTATCCAATTTCAAATTCAACGGGCCAACATCACCGCTGCCCTGCCCACCACCTTGGCCAAACTCAGCTTTGCGCAAGTCCAAGCTACCGCCAAACACATCAATCTTAAGCGGTTTACCTTTACCTTGCCCCGTCAATAGAACGGGAGCACGCAGCCAGTTGCCAACAGTCACACGGCTAAAGTTTGCTTTATCCAAACCACCACTCTTTAAGGTCGTGATGGTCCCACGGGCTGTAAGACCAGGTGCATCCAATACAATGTCATCAATAATCGGCTGAGCACCCAGTCGCCCTGTCAGGGCCAGCTGGCCTGCAGCCTTTGCAGATTTGCGCCAACCAAGTGCAGCAACCTTGATCCCGACACCTCGTAAATTAGAGGTCAGCGAAAGCGCTGGCGCGTCGTCTTTGGCCAGTTTCAATGTCATCTCACCACTGCCCACACCTGAAAAAGTCCCAGCAGGCAGACCAATGTTAAATTCATCTATCAAACGTTCGGACAATTCGATTGTCCCTTTGACCTGACTGCGGCCGCCGTTTTCTGTACCTATCGTTTGTGACCATTCTGCATCGAACGGAACAGTACCAATGCGACCCACACCCCAAATTCGAACACCACTGTTAGAAACCACAATCCCCAATGCATCCGAATCGATCACCTTATCAGGCACCAAACCCGATACCTTTACTGAAGACAACGAACCCGTTGCGCTATATTTTATATCACTGGGTTTTACTCCTTTGCGCAGCGGCACTGTTATCTTACCATTTAAAACCGCATGCCCTTCGGCCATTATCACAGGCAAACCCGCCTTATCCATCACCTCTAACTTGGGTTGGTTCAGCAGTGATAAAGCCGCCGTGACTGTACTGTCGGTTTCCAATTGGACTTCACCAACCACTTTACCCTTCAAAGAAACATCAGGAATAATAAAGGCTGATCCTCCGATATTAATCTTGCCACCCTGCGGGGCCAACACATGTCCCTCCTCAATCGAGACAACAAAACGGTTTGACAACATCGTCGCATAACCACTCGCCCCCGTGACAGGCGGCATTGTTTTCATGAACTGAACATCAGCCCTGTCGTAATTGAAGCTCACAAAAGTATTTATCCGTTGATCATCCCCACCACGCAAAGCGACGTCCAAGTCTTTTAAGTTGCCCGCGATAAGGTTCTGGTTGAGCCAATTACGCGTTGGAATGGCCAGATTTTCAGGCCAAAGAGCCAATAATCGATCTGGATCAATACCGTCCATTTGTGCGTTCGCGGCAAAATTCCAGCCGTCTTTATCGGTCAATAGTTCGCCATCTAGGCGCAAAACCTTACCTTGATCGGCAACCTGCATGCGACCCACTTTGAACAGAAACGGATCAAGCTTGAGCTGGAAATCCATGTCAGCAGAATCAAACACAATAGGTTTTTCGTATAAATCATTGGGATTAACTGCGATGCCTGACAGTTGGAACTGGCCAACCAGCTCATCCAGCACACCGGCGTCCAAACCGCTAAGAACCGCCTGCCCTTCGGTACTGACGGTCAGCCATTTGCTTACAATCGACAGTTCGTCAAAATCGATTGTTTGTAATTTTGGGTTATAAGTTAGATAACTGCGCGCTGATGAGAACGGAATCGGTTTGGCCGCATCGGTGGGCTGGACAACCCCTTCCCCAATTTGCAAAGTTGCGCTTAAGGGTGCGAACGTCCCATCCACTAGAACACCACTCCGTAATGCGCCCGAAATTGGGGCCCGCAACACGGACAACCATGCAAGGGCCGGGCTTTGAAGCGCAATATCCTGCGCTGAGACCTCTGAGATATTCAGTCCAAATTCTGCACGTTTATCGCCCAGCTCACTGGTATAATTGGCCTCAAGGGTCGCAACACTACTGCCCCCGCTAAGCAATGCCAAATCAGCTGCAAGGTCTAAAATCCCGCGGTCGCGCCCAAGGCGCACGCGCCCACCATCCACGACCCATACCCGCTCGGCTAGTGCATCTTCATAACGCAATGTCAGCGCCTGAATTTCGGCACTGATCAGCGCGCTGAGTTCTGGTAACTCAAAGGCCGCATCAAGCTCCTCAATCAAAGCAGGTAAGCTTGCAGCTTTCTTGGACGGTGCCGAAAGCGTCGATCCGCCACGTAAACTCATGTTTCCATCACTGTCGCGCAACAACGTGGCAAACACACCTGAAATTGAAATCGATTTTGGTTTTATGTCGCCGTATACCAGCGGGCGCAACGCCAGGTTTGCCCCCACTTCAGAAAACGTAACAATTTCTTCACCTTCCAGGTTTCGCACCGCCACATCACGCACACGCGCTTGTGGCACCCAATCATTATCCAATGTGAACTCAATTTGGCCAAACTTCACCTCAAGCTGCGGTGTTGCAGCTTCGATTCGTTCAGAGATCGCCGACTGAACCCAATCAGGCGCAACCACTGTCCGCCCCACCGTACTAAGCAAGCCGACGGCCAGAACAATCATAAGAACCGCAACTATTCCAACACAATACAGCATAGCTTTGCGCAGCAAACTGCGCTTTTTCGGTGCTAGAGGTGCTTGATCGCTGCTCATGTCTTTATTCTTGTCCGCTTCACGCTATTCTGTCAGGTACAATCACAACGGCCAAGCAATGAGGATCAAATGATCGAAGTTTCTGTTACTGCACCCGATTTCACACTCCCCCAAGATGGTGGGGATGACGTTAAATTGTCAGCATTGCAGGGATCGCCTGTCGTTCTTTTCTTCTACCCGCGTGATGATACACCAGGCTGCACAAAGGAATCCATCGGGTTTTCTGAAAGCATGCAAGAGTTTGCCGATGCGGGGTCCCGAGTTTTCGGTATTTCTAAAGACAGCCTAACCAAACATGGTAAATTCACCATAAAGCACAGCCTAAGGGTGCCTTTATTGTCAGACGAACTTGGTTCGGTGTGTGAGGATTACGGCGTTTGGAAAGAAAAAAACATGTATGGCAAGATTTACATGGGCATTGAACGCACCACCGTTTTGATCGGCGCAGATGGCAAAATTGCACGAATCTGGGCGAAAGTTAAGGTTCCGGGGCACGTTGAAGAGGTTCTAGAGGCTGTGAAGGCCCTGTGAACGATACAATGATCCCGTTGGCCGAAATGGCCGTCAATGTTTTGAAATGTGCGGATGGCCGCGGCAAAGCAAAGCTGTCACGTGGTTACGCGGCGCAATGGCAATCTGCACGTGTGGCGGGTGAAGTTCCAGAAATTGGACGCGCTGAACCACCAATGCAGCCGGGTCGCCCAGACAAACCAGGGTTACTGAACCCGCGCGACGTCCCTCACCGCAAACCGGGAACGGTTGAGGGGCGGATTGCGTTACTACACGCCGTTGCCCATATTGAATTGAACGCGATTGATCTGCATTGGGACATCATTGCACGGTTTCCCGACGTCGAAATGCCCATCGGCTTTTACGATGATTGGGTCAAATGTGCGGATGAAGAATCGAAACATTTTAACCTAATGGCTGATTGCCTTGAGGAATTAGGCAGTTTTTATGGTGCCCTACCTGCCCATGCTGGCATGTGGCAGGCCGCCCAAGACACAGCAACGGATTTCATGGGGCGATTGGCCGTTGTTCCCATGGTTCTAGAAGCGCGCGGGTTGGATGTAACACCAAAGATGATTCACCTTTTCAAGCAAGCGAAACAGAAGAACGCCGTTGCGGCACTTGAGACTATTTACGCAGAGGAAGTGGCGCATGTTGCTTATGGGTCGAAGTGGTTTCACTTCTTGTGTGGCCGAAATAATTTAGATCCCAAACCTGTTTTCCACGGCTTGGTAACAACATATTTTCATTCGACGCTTAAACCTCCGTTTAACGAAGAGAAACGTGCAGAGGCCGGAATTCCACCAGACTTTTACTGGCCATTGGCCGTTTCTACCTGAAGTCTGCACTGGAACCCTATCATAAGCGGTTTTCTGCCAATTTACCACAATTCAACTGCCCGGTTCGCTAAATTCGCACTCCGCCCTTGCTCGATCCCAAAGCACTGTCTATCCCAAACGCTTGTGGCGTGGGGTTGGGAGAACCGTGCGTTTATACTGTGATGACAAAAAGGGACGCGCTCAGTGCGAACACGTCTAGGACAAAAAATTAATGCGAAACTGGAACATATGTTTCCCGAGCGTCGCGTATTTCTAAAGTCGGATACAGACACCCGCTTTATTCGGGTGAGCCCAAAGATGCAGTTGGCTGCGTTTGCCGGAAGTTCGGTGCTTGTTGCTTGGGCTATCGTTGCAACGGCCATTATCTTGATGGACAGCATCGGCTCTGGAAACTTCCGTGAACAGGCAAAGCGCGATCAGCGTACCTATCAGTCTCGGCTGAACGAAATTTCATCACAACGCGACAGTCGTG
>Ga0233426_10003458_pt1 | contig 12483 bp, 10 predicted proteins | sample SI_118_April2016_6_FD_179875 | JGI IMG/M metagenome (GOLD analysis project Ga0233426, IMG submission 179875) | Seawater microbial communities from Saanich Inlet, British Columbia, Canada - SI_118_April2016_10_MG | ecosystem: Environmental > Aquatic > Marine > Inlet | place: Canada: British... | reverse complement strand
CCAAACAGCGTGGTGAGGAACATATAGGCAATGCCGCTCAAGAAGCGACTGAACGGCGCCGCGCAGAGAAACGAGCGGAAAAAGAAGCGGCGCGCAATCGCCCGCCGGAGCCGGAACTATAGTCAGGCATTACCCGGCAGTCGGATGTCGCTACAAACAGGTGCCGGGCGTGCGAGCGAAAATTCGCTCAATCATCGGCACAAAATGCGCCAGCGGTTGATTCTGATACGCCGGGTCAAACGAGCACTGATCCCAGTTGGCACAAAAATCCACGCAGTCTTGATAATACGGGTGATCGGCCAGCTGGTCGCGCATGTTGCGCTCCTGCTCGTAGTGATGCATCCAGTAATAACCCTGAAATAATCCGTGGTTGAGCACAATCCAGTGGTTCTTGTCACTGACATAGGGACGCAACAATGCAGCGGCAGCTTGAGAGTGATTGGCCGGTGCTATGACATCACCAATATCGTGCAGCAGGGCGCAGACTATAGTCTCCTCATCGGCGCCATCGCGCTCCGCTCTGGTGGCTGTTTGCAGGCAGTGATCAAGACGACTGATCTGATACGGCGAATCGCCGTCCATTTTCTGCAACCAAGAGACAACCCTGCCTGCCTGGGTGGCAATATTCTCAGCATCATGGGCAAATACCAGATCATAGTCATCACGGGTTGCGTGATCCATGGCCGTAAAAGTGACCTGTTGTGGCATGGGAGTAATCTCCTGTTCTATGTCCTGTTCGATGTTCTGGTAAGTTCTCGGGTCAGTGCTCTATATAAGTGCGCTATTAAGTGCCCTATTGTCGTTTTAGCCAGACCAACTTGTTGACCAGATTATCCAGCTCAAAGTAAGCATCTTGCAAGTGCCGTCTTCCCGTCGGGCTAAAGGCTTCACGAGCATGCAGAACACGGTGCGCGGCAACCAGGATAATCTGACCGCCTTCCAGACGAAAAGTGGACTTGTATTTCGGGTCAGTAACCCGGTTACAGAGCTCGTGATAGGCGCGATAGAATTCTCTGATACCTTTTTGCTGCGGGTTGATCATCTGCATCAGTTGATTGCTAAAACGTAAATTAATAACCTTGCCATCGCTGTCGCATCGAATCATCGGTTCAACTGCATAGGTCTCGTTGTTATCGTCGAATTCACGGAAAGGAACCGCAAAGTCACACAGGCTCTGAAAATAGTCCGGGTGGTCTGTGCGCAGATCATCAGCGACTGCCCAGCCATCGACAATGATCGATTCACCGCCGGCCACTTCATTGTGCAGCATATGTAACGCCTGCACCGAGGGTGGGAAACTGTAGCTGGCAAAATCATTATGTGGTGGCAGCCCCAGCGACGTGTGAGCAATATTGTAAACATGACCCTCCACCGACACATTGTGAATGCGGTCGAACAGCAACTCACGAATGGGCCCCGTTACGGGCGCTAGCAACTCTAGGGTTTCAGGTTCTTGTGGCGCGTCGGTGATAACAATAACCCCGTGGCGCATAAACTCCTCCAGCGCCTCGATTAAAACCCTGCTGTCATGCAGGAATAAATCCCAGCTAAACGTCTGCGGGGTAAAATTCTCGGGCCAGGAGTGCCGCTGTTTCACCTCAGGCTGAATCAGGGCTCGCAGAGTATCAAGTGGATACAGGCTCTGGTGACTGTCGGGCCAGGTAATCGTCAGGTTATGGCTATCAACTGTGACATCGCTCGGTGATAGATCAGCTGGAACAGATGTCAGGATAAAGCGTTTTTCCTGAGTTTGAGGCACTCGACAATCGTCACAGGGGCAATTGTCGCGCAACCACAAATTGGGTAAATCGAGATCGCATCCATCATCAAGATGCAGCAGCACAGAGCCGTCGACTAGTTCGACAGGATTAACCAGAGAATTCATAAAGTGGACCTATAGACCGTATTTTTTATTGTTTTTTAATAGGCGCTTTTGATAATGCAGAACGGCTCGACGAGTGCACCTCTTTAAGCGCGAAATTACCATAAGTTATTATGCTTGAACACCAATATTTTTGGGGTCTCAAGCGACTTTAGGGGCGAGTAATGTCAGGCCTTTAAATCGGTCAGAATGGCTTCGGAGATCTCGAGATTATACTGTCTGACGATCCGCTGGCTGAAAAACAGTTGAGGCAGCTCAATAATCAATACCAGCACAATGATTGGAATACCAAAAGAGCCGATAAAGGCCAGACCGATTAAAAGCAGCCTTTCTGTACCACTTAACAGCTTCAGCATCGTTCTCTGGGACACCTTCGCCATTGGCGTACATAAGAGCTAGATTGTACTGAGCCGAAGCCACACCTTGCTCAGCAAGCGCCTTAATCTCATCAAATTCAGACGCAGCAGCACTTTGAAAAGCCAGTAGAGCAGTAAGGATTAGAATGAGTCTCATGGGGCATTAACCTTTGCTAATTAATGCATCAACTATATAGAACAGGCGAGGTTATTCAATAGTGTTTTGATGCTGGCAAATGAGCAGTTTTTTTGAAATGGGCTTTTTTAGTATGTGGGCAGGTACAGTAACAATCCCATGCCACCTTAGCCCCTCCCGCCCCTAAAAAACACCAGCGTGACTACAAATGTGACTACAAATTGCTATATAAGAACTAAAAAGCCCCTACAGTCCAATGATTGTAGGGGCTTCAGAGTATGCTTGGTACCAGTGGCCGGACTCGAACCGGCACGCTTTTAAGGGCGGGGGATTTTGAATCCCCTATGTCTACCAATTCCATCACACTGGCAAAGGGTCTTTCTTTAGCTTTTAGCCCTAACCATTGCTGGGCGGGGACTAATAGGCCGGCGATTATAGCAGTGACGCTCTGGGGGTCAACTGATTTGCATCTATCTCAAGTCTCGGGAGCCGATCCGTCAGGTGTTGGTAGCTATTTAGGGTCTCTGACTAGACGTTTTATCCAGCGTTGCAAAACTTGGCTGGATAAAGGTAGGGACTATACTGGTGTTGCATCTAAAAGAGTTGTGCCGATCCCAGGAATTGCTGGGATCCTAAAATAGGATTCTTTGTCGGCGATTTTTTTGAAATAGACTTCTGATTGATATGGATTCTGTCTGTGACCCTAATGAGTCCAGCTTTGCGGGTGCCAGATCAAATCATCTTTAATTTATAGCCTTTGTTGCCTCTAAAGACTCTCTGCTAAATGGTATATTTAATATATAGGCCAATCTATGCCTATAACGATCAAGTACACTCGTACAAGCGAGCAGATGGAGTAGGTAGGGCCTTAGAAAACATAGTAAATTGCTTATGGCTCTGCATTTGGTTTGCTCTTTGTGGGTACTAGATCTCAGGGATAAAAGGAGGAACTATGACATGGCGTCAAACCCAGAAAATGAAAGCAGCAGTCAACAGATTTATGGTCGAGTAAAGATCGCAATAATAAATCGCGGCTTCTATCCTGGCGAACGTATCAATATTGAAAGGTGTGCCGAGAAACTTCGTGTTAGCACAACGCCGGTGCGAGAGGCGCTAAATCGCTTGGTGGCAGAAAACCTAGTCGACCTTGTCCCTCAGATGGGGTTTTTTATGAAAAGAATTTCTGAGGCGGATATGCGGGATTTACTGGAGTTTAACGCCTTACTTGTAAACTGGAGTTTGGCTGATTTTCAGCGTCAATATCCAGATTGCTCCCTATCTCTGGTGCCGCCCCTGCCCAGCGAATTAAAGGATATTGCCAACTGTGAAGCGACTAATGTGAACCAGTGGGCGGTGCTCTCGGGGATATTTTTTCTACATATTGCCAAGTTATCGGGTAATCAAGAGATTATTGGTCGTGTAGCTAGCTGCAATGACAGGCTGCAGTCAGCAAGAGCCTGTGAGTTTGCGCAAAACAGTATGGCTAAAGACCATGTTATTAAGTTATGCGACCTTTTTGTTGCCGGAGACTTTCCGTCCTTACAGGAATCTTTGAATCATTATTTTGAGCTGCGCCAGAATCAGGTGCGAAAATTGGTCAGGCTATTGGAATCAGTCAGCGTTCTAGATGCTCAGAGCAAAGCACTTACGTTCTAGGGGATTGCCCAAGTTCGAGTGTTTAGGAGCAGCATTTTCACCTTGTTGCTCGATTTGCAGTCTCGGGGTTAAATGGCGTCAATTTCAGCTTGATATCGGCAAGTAGCAGTTTAAATCGACTAATTTATTTGGCGCTTTCGGCGTATTTTCTATACCCTTGCGGGCTATTAGCAAACAGGCGCATAAGTCGCCAAAAAATACGTCTATGCGCCGCGACCTATTTCAGTTTGAATTGCCCGACCAGTTGATTGCCCGACAGCCTGCAAAGCAGCGTCAGGGTAGTCGATTGCTGTATCTTGATGGATTGTCGAACGATCTCAGGCATCAGCAGTTCACTGACCTTATCGACCATATTCGCCCGGGGGATCTAATGGTGTTTAACAACACCAAGGTTATTCCCGCTAGGCTGTTTGGCGAAAAAGACAGTGGTGGAAAAATTGAACTATTAGTTGAGCGAATTATAGACTCTCATAGGGTACAGGCTCACATTCGTGCCAGTAAGTCGCCCAAGTCTGGCAGTCAACTAATATTTGATAAAGGTTATAGCGCTCAGATGGAAGGTCGTGCAAACGACCTATTTGTGGTCAAATTTAGTACGCCCGTGCTGACTGTATTAGATAGTATTGGCCATATGCCATTGCCTCCTTATATAGACCGCACTGATACTGAGCAAGACAGGTCTCGGTACCAGACTGTCTATGCGCAGCAGTTAGGGGCTGTAGCGGCGCCAACCGCTGGGCTGCACTTTGATCAGCAATTACTGCAGAGGATTTCCGATAAGGGTGCACAGATTGCCTTTGTTACCCTGCATGTGGGGGCTGGTACTTTTCAGCCCGTGCGGGCCGATAACATTCTTGATCATCAGATGCACAGTGAGTGGCTACAGGTAACTGATGATGTCTGTCAGCAGGTTATTGATACCAAAGCGAAAGGCGGTCGGGTGATTGCTGTGGGTACTACCAGTGTGCGCTGTTTGGAAACAGCGGCCCTGTCAGGTCAAATTGCCGCATTTGAGGGGGATACAGATATTTTTATCTATCCAGGCTACGAATTTAAGGTGGTTGACGCCTTGCTGACTAACTTTCATCTTTCGGAGTCAACCCTGTTGATGCTGGTCAGTGCGTTTGCTGGCTATCAAGCTATCAAGCGGGCCTATGTGCAAGCTGTGGCTGAGCGCTACCGTTTTTTTAGTTATGGTGATGCCATGTTTCTAATTCACAACCCAACTGCCGCAAAGGAAATACCCGAATGAGCCGTGAGTGTTTTATGCAATTTAATGTGTCGGCTACTGATGGTAAGGCGCGCCGCGGCGAAATGACATTTCCGCGGGGCAAGGTCCAGACCCCTGCCTTTATGCCGGTGGGCACCTATGGCACGGTTAAGGGCATGCTACCCAAAGACATAGTTGAGATTGGCGCCGAGATCATTCTCGGCAATACCTTTCATCTAATGCTGCGCCCTGGAACCGACGTAATAAAGGCCCATGGCGACCTACACGATTTTACTCAGTGGCATGGCCCCATTCTTACAGACTCGGGAGGTTTTCAAGTTTTCAGCCTCGGAGCTATGCGCAAAATAAGCGAAGAGGGCGTTGCATTTCAATCGCCAATCGATGGTAGCTCTGTGTTTATAGATCCTGAAAAATCGATTCAGGTGCAACATGATCTGGGCAGTGATGTAGTTATGATTTTTGATGAGTGCACGCCTTACCCAGCAACGGAGCGAGAGGCATATGATTCTATGCAACTGTCGATGCGCTGGGCGGCACGCAGTAAAGCAGCCCATGGCGATAGCCCGTCTGCCCTTTTTGGTATTGTTCAGGGAGGTATGTATGAGTCATTGCGGGATGAGTCTCTCAAGGGGTTGGTTGATATAGGATTTGATGGCTATGCGATTGGTGGCCTGTCTGTGGGCGAGCCAAAAGAAGATATGGTGCGAGTTCTCGATCATCTGGCCGACAGCATGCCGGCAGACCGTCCGCGCTATCTAATGGGGGTCGGCAAACCGGCTGATCTGGTTGAAGGTGTGCGTCGTGGTATCGATATGTTCGACTGCGTTATGCCCACCAGAAATGCGCGTAATGGTCATCTTTTTACCAGCACCGGTGTGATTAAAATTCGCAATGCAAAGCATCGCCACGACACCAGTACCCTGGATGCAGAGTGCGATTGCTACACCTGTACCAACTTTAGTCGCGGTTATTTGCACCATCTCGAAAAATGCGGCGAAATGCTCAGCGCTCAACTAAATACAATTCATAATTTGCGCTATTATCAAACCTTGATGGCCGGTCTACGCGAGGCAATTGCTGAGGGTCGACTGGATTCATTTACCGAGGAATTCTACGCAAAACAAGCCTAGCCTTTAAAATTTGCGATTGCGCCCCTATTAATAGAGGAATGTCGCTATAATGCGGCGCTTGAAATAAAGGACCCCAGAGTCATGCCAAACAAGTTCCCCCTGTGGAAGAATCTAATGATTCTTCTGGTTGTTACGTTCGGTTTTATCTTTGCAGCACCGAACCTATATCCGCCAGACCCGGCCATTCAGTTGTCGGGCCAAAGTGGTGCAATGGTTATCGATCAGGCTGTGCTAGATAAGGTGCAAGGCTCTCTTGACGAGGCAGGCATTGAACACTTTGCCGGGGAAGCCGACGGTGAAAGTCTGCTGGTACGTTTGCGCGATATAAAAATGCAGCTGCGCGCCAAAGAGGTGGTTCAGGCAGAGATGGGCGGCAACTATATTGTGGCGCTAAATCTGGCACCTACGACCCCCGACTGGCTGAGCAATCTAGGCGGCGTACCTATGAAACTAGGTCTAGATCTAAGCGGTGGCGTGCATTTTTTGCTCGAGGTAGACCTTGACTCAGCAATGGTTGTGCGACTTGATGGCGACCTACAAGACATCAAGGCGACACTGCGTGAAGAGCGTGTTCGCTATCGTAGCTTTGCACTTAAAGGCAATCAGATAATTGGTCAGTTCCGTGATGCCGAGCAGGCAGAGAAGGCAACAGCCTTAATTCGAACCAACTATCGTGATCTGCAGCCGCAGTACAAACAGGGCCAAAACCCCCTTTCGCTAGTGTTAGAGCTCAGCGATGTTGCCGCTAACTTGATTGCCGATAATGCTATCAAGCAAAATCTCACCTCACTGCGCAACCGAGTAAATGAGTTGGGCGTGTCTGAACCACTGGTTTCTCGTCAGGGTAAAAACCGAATTGTCGTAGAGCTGCCCGGTGTTCAAGACACAGCAGAAGCCAAGCGAATTATTGGTAAAACCGCCAACCTAGAATTTCGCTTGGAGTCCCTGACCAAAGCCGGAGAGACGTTCAAATTTCGTAACCCCAGCGGCCAGGGCCCAGATGCTCGGGTAGAGAACAACGCGGTTATCACAGGTGAGAATGTCACAGATGCTCGAGCCAGCTTTGATGAGAATGGCCGGCCTCAGGTTAACATCACTCTGGACGCCAAAGGCGGATGGCAGATGGGCCATGCCACCAGAGACAATATAGGCCGCCGCCTCTCGGTATTGTTTATCGAGTACAAAACCAAGCTGGAAAAATCCATTGATGAAACAGGCGCCGTGATCATCACACCAGTGCCCTTCGTTGAGAAACATATTATTAGCCTGGCCACTATTCAGTCACAGCTGGGTAAACAGTTCCGTATTACGGGCCTCGATGGCCAGCGCGAGTCATCTGAATTGGCGCTGCTTTTGCGGGCTGGCGCGCTGGCTGCACCGATGTATATCGTTGAAGAGCGCACTATTGGACCCTCTCTGGGTGCCGACAACATTCAGTTGGGGATTAAATCGGTGAGTATAGGCATGGCAATGGTGCTGTTATTTATGCTTGTGGTTTATCGGGCCTTTGGTGTGGCGGCAAATTTAGCCTTGGCCATGAACCTTGTGCTACTAGTTGCATTTATGTCATTGCTCGGCGCCACTCTCACGCTGCCAGGGATAGCGGGTATCGTGCTGACCGTAGGTATGGCCGTTGATGCCAATGTGCTTATTTTCTCGCGAATTCGTGAAGAACTGGCTCAGGGTGCGTCAAATCAAGGTGCGATAAGTGCCGGTTATGATCGCGCCTTTGTGTCTATTCTCGATGCCAACATAACCACACTAATTGTGGCTTTAATTCTGTTTCTTATTGGGTCCGGCCCAGTACAGGGTTTTGCGGTGACGTTGTCGATCGGTATCCTGACCTCAATGTTCACCTCTATTGTGATGACACGAGGCCTGGTTAACATGGTCATCGGCGGTCGCAGAATCGAAAAACTTTGGATTTAAGGAGAATAATATGACCATGGTAAAAGTGTACAACTTTATGGGACTGCGTAAATATGCGCTGATTTTCTCCTCTGTGTTGCTGTCTGTTTCTCTGTGGTCCCTGTTCACTCAGGGTCTGGTACTGGGATTAGATTTTTCAGGTGGAACGCAGATTGAAGTCGGCTATGAACAGCCTGCCGATGTGAACCTGCTGCGTGAACAACTCGAAAGTGCTGGGTTTGACGGCCCTGTCGTTGTGCATTTTGGTGCCGAGACAGATGTGCTTATTCGCTTGCAGGGTAAGCCAGATCAAACCCTATCTGAAAAGGTACTAGATGTTTTAAAGGCCAACAATAACCAAGTCGAATTGCGTCGAGTCGACTTTGTTGGGCCGCAAATTGGCGAAGAGTTACGTGAAGACGGTGGTTTGGGAATGCTCACCGCGCTAGCTGTTGTGATGCTATATGTGGCTATTCGTTTCCAGTTGAAGTTTTCCATAGGAGCGGTATTGGCGTTGGCCCATGATGTGATCATTACCCTGGGTATTTTCTCCCTAGCACGGTTCGAATTTGACCTTACAGTGTTGGCCGCTGTGCTGGCAGTAGTAGGTTACTCCCTCAATGATACTATTGTTGTATCTGATCGAATTCGTGAAAACTTCCGCAAGATCCGCAAGGCAACTCCTGTTGAAGTAATCAACGAATCCCTGTCCCAGACTCTGTGGCGCACTATTAATACCTCGGTAACAACCATGCTGGTGTTGCTGGCATTGTTTTTTATCGGCGGTGAGCTAATACATAATTTTGCTATAGCGCTAATGGCCGGAGTAGGTATAGGTACCTATTCCTCTATCTATGTGGCTGCCACGGTTATGCTTGCTTTAAATGTGGATCGTGAGGACCTCTTAGAGCATGTTGAGGGCGAATTAGTAGATGACTTACCCTAGAGATTCTGTGCAAGGGAGTATATGGCTTCCGTGATACTAGGGTTTTTAAGCTACATCACTGGCGTTCAAGCCAGATAAGACTGCCTGTGTGCTAACTGGCTAAAGCAGTATCTATATTAGCGCTACCCTTGGGAGGGTTATCAGCACTCCACTTAAAGGCCTCTATGGTTGTGCTAGAGAATAGCTTTGAGAGAGTCCGAGGCGATATTGTCCCTATCTTTTTACTGCAGTTTTGACGATGTAACTCAACTGTCCTAGCGCTTAAACTAAGTTCGTCGGCAACCTGTTTGCTCGACAGGCCGTTATATACATGGTGAAGGACCTCTATTTCTCGGTAGCTGAGCACCGACTGAACGGGCAGCCAAAAGTCCCCGGACAGCTGCAGATCGGCGTAGCTCAAATCTGCTATCAATGTGCTGAACGCCTCGAAGCTAGAAAAATGCGGCGTACCTACATGCTTTACGAGTAAGTCCGCCTGATCTGCGGCTGATGGCCCGTCTGTCAGGCTACCTGCCTGGTCGTCAAAAATTAGGTTTACTTCCCTAAGCTGTCGAGACCTAGGATTAGAACCCTGAGCGCTCGTTTTAAAGCGCAACGCGTCAAAATTAAGCCTTAGAACCATTAGGCTTACCTGGCTGGAGATTTGGAAGTACGGAAGTTGCAGTTTCTCTTGCAATGCAGACGGCACATTCATAAGCTTTAATACGGTTACTACATCTTCAGCGTTATGCATCTATGGTTAGTCCCAGAAAAAACTAATATGCAACCTTAACGTGCTTTAACCAAGTATTGAATAGATATTTATACATAATTGTATATGTTGTTAATATACCTACTAATTATATACGTATTTAAACGTACAATAAAAAGCAGTATCTATTCGTATGTGCATATACCTCCCCTCTAAGTAAAGTCGCATTTGCGCTGGGACTTCCGGCGACAGTTCCAGTGATAAAACATTTACTTAATGGATAAGGCCGAGCAAGGCTTTAGGAGAAAAAAAATGAATTTTAAAAGAAATATTCTAGGCCTCGCAGTTGCAGTAGGGGTAGCCTCGGTTAGCGTTACGGCCATATCTGACGAGATTCCAACACCCACTGCCTTCGTTGGCGTGGACACTACTGCCCTAGCAGGTACCGAAGCGGCGCTTAATGGGAAAGCAGAATACACCACAGTTGAGAGTGCGCGTAATGATTCAATTGCGGCGGCAGCTACTTTAACTACCGCTTTAAAGGTACAGGCAGCTAAAAATAAGCAAATTTCTGATGCTCAAGCAGCAATTGCGGCGGCAAATGCTCTGACCGCTGGGCAATTAATCGGGGGCCAGACCAAGGCTGAGATTGTTGCAGCTCAAAACACAGCGCTAGGCCAGTCTGCCGCCGGCGTTCCTGACGGTACTGGATTCCTCAATGATGTTATTGCCCTTAATGCTGGTGTAGTAACTGCCACTACAGCCGCCGCAAAGAAGGCTGCAACCTTGACTGCAATACGTGGTGGTGTAATTTCTAATCAGTTCGATCTCGCTGATGCTTATCAAGACGCCGCTGCGGCGCAAGCTACTGCGAACGGTACCGTTGCTGCCGGGTCAGCCGCTGACACTCTCGGTTTAACTTTATACACTGCCGAAACAAACCTTGGGGCCGCAGCAGTTGTCGGTGGAGCTCCAGCATCCGGCCTCTATGCTGACGTCGTAACTGCAAATGCGGCGGTTGTGGCTGCTAAGGCCCAGGCAGCTACTGATGGTGCAGTGGGTACCGACGTGTATGCAGCTGCAGCAGGATCCGTTGCTGCCGCAACGCCGGGTGTTAAATCAGTCTCTACTTTTAGTATAGCTGACACAAATGTTCTCGACCTAAGAGATGGAGATACTCAGCTTACTTTTACAGTGGGAACAACAGCGGTTAACAATGAAGCAGCCTTATTGGCGGCGATCAATGCTGAAACTGGGTTTTCGTTTACGGCGACTGGCGATGGCGCTGGCGCCATTACGTTGACCTACGATGATGCCGACAACGCTATTGAAGGCTATTCCGACTGGTCTGCCGCAAAAAAAGCTGCTCGCGAAGCGGTTCTTACGATTGGTGGAGCTGCTACAGCTGTGGGCACGACTGTGGGTACAACCTATGTAGCAGCAAATGTAATTACATATGATGTGAACGTGGCAAATAAGGAACTGCTAGCTTCTCAAGCCGCCGCTGCTCTTCAGGTCGGTATTGCAACTGAACAACTCGCGCAGGCAAACTATGACGCTGGTGTCGCTGCCAAGGCAGCACATATTGCAGCAGAAACTGCTGCTTATAAAGCTACCGCCACGCTTTACACTTCAGTAGATAGCGTTTTGCAAGAGAAACTAAATCAGCAAAATATAGTCGTTGCAGGTAACGAGGTTGCTGCCCAGACTGCTGAGGCTGCTGCTGCTGAAGATTTGGCTGATGTCACTTCAACGGCTGCCACTCTAGCAACTGCAACTGCTACTGAAACGCAGGCTGCTGCTGACGTAGCTGCAGCTCAGGCTGCATATACTGCTACCGGTGGCGCGACGGCTGCAAATTTAGCAACTCTCAATGCGGCGACTACTGCAAAGACGGCTGCTACAGCTGCTAAGAACACTGCTGCTACAGCTGCAACTGCAGCTACCGATGCTTATTACGGTGCCGGACTTACTGCAGCTACAGCAGTTGCCTCGCAGACTGGTACTAATGCAACAGCACTTACAGCTCGCACTACGGTTGTCGCTTCTACTAAAGTTGCTACAGGTATAGATGCTCAGCGAGCCCTGCAGGTTCAAATAGCGGCTGACGCTGCTAACCCCGCGGCAGTGTTGCAGACAGCTCTGGTAGCTGGATCGGACACAGGCGGTGCAGTGGTTGCTGCAGTTAATACTAATCACCAAGCGACTAAAGTAAACGCTGAGGGTATTGCGGCTAACGTAGCTACTTTGGCAGTTCACGAAGGTTTGGTGACTACTAACATCGCTAACATTGCGACTAACACCACCAACATCGCAACTAACACCGCGGACATCGCAACTAACACCGCGGACATTGCAACTAACACCGCTGGCATCGCAACTAACGCCGCCAACATTGTTGATCTAGATAATGGATTGACTGAAGGTATGGCCAACTTGCAGCGTGTTGAAATGCAAATGAACGAAAATGTTGACATGTTGAAATCTGGTATTGCCTCTGCATTGGCAATTGCTGGTATGCCAACCGCTCCTGGCGAAGGCATGGGT
>Ga0233426_10003453_pt1 | contig 12505 bp, 8 predicted proteins | sample SI_118_April2016_6_FD_179875 | JGI IMG/M metagenome (GOLD analysis project Ga0233426, IMG submission 179875) | Seawater microbial communities from Saanich Inlet, British Columbia, Canada - SI_118_April2016_10_MG | ecosystem: Environmental > Aquatic > Marine > Inlet | place: Canada: British... | reverse complement strand
ATGATTCGTGCTATGAAACTTTCAAATCTTCTTTAATAAATTTGATTGACTAACCAATGATACTATTAACACACTTAATGAAAGATGTCCTCATCTCTCAAGACAGAATGGATTTCAGAGAAAAAACTTTACAAGGAAAGAAAATCAAGGATGATCCACGATCCTCAGAAAAAAGTAGCGAAAGAGATTATTCAATCTTTCTCTCATAACGATATCGTGACTCTGTGTGCGCCTCCACAGTGGGGGAAAACCGGGGTTTCGTTATTCGTTTCTTACATCATGGCGAAAAAAAAAGGTATCAGTCCGAAAAATATTTTCTTCATAACGGGGATGTCCGATCGTTCCTGGTTACAACAGACGAAAGAAAGAGTTCTTCCAATGTGGAGGAATAATGTTTTTCACAGGAACACTCTCCATCGCTTCGGGGAGAGAATAAACAATCTAAAACGAAAAAACGAAGACAGAGATATTCTTATTATCATTGATGAATGTCACATAGCGAATAAACGAGATTTTACTATGGGAAAAATCGTAGACTCGGTTGATATCAATCCCGAGATACTCCGAAAAAAAAACATCAAGATTTTACAGATATCAGCGACGCCGTCTAATACTCTCATTGATGCCGAGAAATGGCCTACCCATGGAAAGGTGTGTCCCCGGTTCAATGATAACTATGTTTCTTTTCAAACTTTCTTAGACGAAGATCGTCTAAGGGATCCTCACAATCTAATGACAATAGAAGGTTGCGAAAATTATTTTACAGAAGTGTGTTCGGGTAATCCTAAATTTCATTTTATTCGCTCTCTTTCATCGGGGCCCCGAGGGAAAGATAATTACTCTCTAACTAAAACGTGTTTACAGAATCAATGCTTGAAGAAAGGGTCACAACTTGTAGAACTTAATATGACGAAAACACCTGGACAGATAAAAAAGATCTTTAAGAGTTTAGATCGTGAACCCGAAAAACACACATTCATCCTTATCAAGAATATGCTGGGAGCATCAAAAACTCTCAGCGACCGATTTATCGGTTCAGTTCATGAAAGTGTTCCCAATAAAAAAGACAACTCGTCGGAAATTCAAGGGTTGGCCGGGAGAATGTGTGGGTGGACCAAAAGAAGAGGCCCGGAAGGACCAAGGATATACTGCAATAAAGAAATCGTTGAAAACTATCTTAAACTCTATGATTCAGGATTCGATTTTCATCAAGAAGAACTCCTGTGGAAAGATAGTCGTCTAAAAGTTACCGAAGACGGAAAAATTAAATCAACCGAATCTTACATTAGCAGGGTAAAGGAAGAAATGAATACAGAATATTCGCCAATGGATACAGATGGACGCGCTTCGACGCAAATATAAAGTATGCGAAGGTAAGAATATAATGAGTTTTTTTTATCATGAACTAAAAAATCATATTAATAGAGATTCTCTGAGCGATTGGTTCGATCTAATACATCATAAATACGGATCCTTTAAAAAAGACAGACCCAATATATTTTATAAAGAAATCAATAAAGACAAGGAAGATTATATAAATAATTTTCTAGATCATATCCGAAATCACGAACTTTTTTATGAAAATCAACAGCATGTACAGATAAAAATGAAAATAAAAGGAAAAGAAAAGTTCGTGGCTTACAATTCTAATCTGTATAATAAATCACTGAATCTCTATGTGAAACCAGATTTAATTTTTCATAGAGAAGTTTTCCAAGAATTATTCCCCGAAATAAAAATAGATCTTCCGGAATATATTATAATAGATATCCTTTTCAAGAATATTCATTTTAATTCTACTAAAACAGATATTCTTAATAATGGTTCTATTTATTATCATAAATGTAAGATGTATGTCGCTAATTCATCGTTAGGTCTTAAAGGTAAGGGATTTTTTTTCGGAAAAGAATACAGACATAAGGATAATATTTTACCCAAGAAAGAATGGTTCGGATTTTTTCCATTAACCGAAGATCTAAAATACACAGTTAAGGATGCGAAAGGATGGCTTATGAGATTAAGGGAAAATTACGATAAATGGAAGATATATCCCGAACCAAGTATTATAGAATTGTATCCCAATATGAACCGGAAAGAGGGAAATTGGAATGATGAAAAAACTATCCTCGCTCATCTTATTAAAGAAATAACTCTTATATGGAATATTTCATATAATAAAAGATGTTCTCTTCACAATGAGGGGATTAAATGCTGGGATGATCCCTTTCTTTTAACGAATATTTATAAATTTAGAGTAAGAGAAAATCATACAGAATACGTCCAACAGAAAATGATAGATATAAATTTACAAGATGAAATAAAAATAGAACCACGTAAAATTAAGAACAGAGAATTTAAAGAAAAGATAAAAGAACAAGCCGATTCAATTATTTTAGATATAGAGAGTGTTATTAACTTCGATGAAAGTGAAAGCTATTTTGAAGAAAAAAAGAAGTTGGAACACCCTAGAATATCAATCATAGGGACAATTTTAAACAGAGATGAATATATTTTTAAAGATTTCACTATAAGAGATCTTACGAATGAAGAAGAAAAAAAAATAATCCAATATTGGATAAATTATCTCGATAATAACTTTACTTCAACTATCAGAGTTTATCATTGGGGTAATGCCGAAAAAGTTTACCTGAAATACATGAAAATGAAATATCCCGATTTAATATTTCCCAATCTTGAAATGATAGATCTTCTTTATTATTTTAAAGGAGAACCAATCAGAATAAAGGGATGCTTCGGATACGGATTAAAAGAGATCGTTAAGAATCTTTACAATTTAGAACTAATAGATAATTATTGGGAAGATGATATATCAGGATTAGATGCTCTCGTTGAATTCAAGAAATATTCTAAAATAGCACAAGAAAAAAATATACCTCTGAAAAGATTTCCACAGATAAAAAAGATAATTTATTACAATTATATGGATTGTAGAGTCATAATAGATATCCTTAAGATTCTAGAAAAGATGATATAGAATACCTAAAAACCTAAAAACCAGCCAATCTTTTACCCAATTCACTCAGTTCGGGTTTATCTATCTCAACAACATTCGGTAAAGGACCTCCATATGTCCTCGGATTAACCGAAAACAATTTAGGCTTATGGGGCCAATGAGTTGTCATTCTCAATTCTTCGAATGCTTTCTTTTTCTTTTTAAGATTCGCATCACTTGAAAGAGATCTCGGCAACATACAGATATAAACAACATTCCTAAACTTTCGGTTGTCCCTACCCTTAATCGGTTCGGTTCCACAATGAATAGTCCTGCTATCCCACAGAACCATATCCCCCGCTTTACACCTAATTCGTTTTTCTTGGCAACCGAATGTTTCATATAAAGACTTCTCCTCGCCATTATGCTTATACCAATCACTCTTATCGCTAATCTCCATTATATCTTGAAAATCCTTATGATGATTATTACTGCCCTCCATAAATGCTAAGGTGGCATCTCCTTCATCGACATCGTAAGCGGTCACCCAACTCTGAACACACTCGAATTCGGGTCTAAAATAACTCTGATCGGTGTGATACCATGTTTTCCTATACCAACCTCTATTCGTTTCTTCGGGAGGGAAATGAAATGATGCTCCATCGAAACTTGTTAGAAGATCTTCTTCTTTAACATTCCATAATTCTGAAAACACTTTAACAACGTTCGGATTCTGTCTTATTTCCCATACGAATTGATGATGTCCTATACCATACTGCTGAAGAAGCATAGCGTGCTTCGGATACAACTTATGATACTCAACCCAAGAACTGGGGTCTTCTTTTTTAATCGGTTTATTAAAGTTCTGAGTTATGTGACCCAGATAAGACCACATTCCCTTTCTCATGTCTTCTATTTCACCTTCATTTAGTACAGAAGGAATAATCGCGACACCATATTCATCGATAGTTTTCCTGATGTCGTTCGGTGCACAGATGTATTTTTCGTATTCGTAAATCATTGTTTAATTATTGATACAATAATTTTATTTAATATCAAATTTTAAATTTGATATTAAGTATGCTAACCATAGCAACAGCTAAATAAAATGGAAGAAATTAATTCCATTCTCATCATATGGATTTTCGCATATGTCATTGAATATTTTAAGACTGAAATGGACTTGTCCTTGTTTAACGTTTTCATTTTCATTAATCTCATAGCAGTATTTTATCTGCTAAGGAACCTTAAATATTCTGTTACTCTCGAAATCAATAATTACACTGAAGATGAAGAAGACGAAGAAAGTGAGGAATAGGAAATAAAGATTAAATTATATAATATATTAAATGGGTCAGAATTCTTCGTGTTTCCAATGCTGTAAAAGAGAAAAAAAAGAATTAGGAGTGGGATTAATAAGAGATAGATACTGCTATCAATGTAGAAGGACTTTTATTTCTAATTATGAATACAATAGACATATTCCCACTTGCGAAGGAACTTATGGTGATATGTAAATTTTTTATCTAAAGAAAGTCTTCATAGAAATTCTTTCTAAACAATTTAATAATTTTATAATGGTACAGATGAGATTGATTAATAGCACAGAATCCCATAATCCTTTTAAACTCATCCGTTTCCATTGCCTTCTTAATTTTTTCTAGGTTATCTAATTCATCAACTATTGCATATGCGAATTGTGTCATACCATAGTCACCACCACCGTCGGCGTGAATTAACGATTTACCATTAGAGAAGATAGTTTTAGGAATATTGAAATGACCATGATCGCGACTTTTAGAATAATGACACTGAATTCCTTTACTCGCTGAAATAGTATAAACTACAGGATGTATAAAATCATCTTTTTTATCCTTGGAAACATACGGTTTTCTAGTTTCATAATTACTATAGGAATGAAGTGTATCTATTAATTCCTCTCCTTCTTTCGCTATCAATTTAGATAATTCTGTAAATCCCCCCGAAGGAATAAAATACCAATCAGAAATATTTATAGTATGATCCGCATTATTAATATCAACTATTTCGGTAGATCCAGAATATTGAGACTTCTTTAACAGATAGTAATCGAAATTAGTAGAGCATTTGAATACTCTCTGCCCTTCACTAACATCATTCATATTCAGATATTTTAAATCATAATTTTTCATATTTTCAAGGACATTCCTGAAATCACCTGTGGGACTCCTATATCCTGATGGATGAACTAAACATAGGTAACCATTTTCCATTAAATCTTCGCTAAATTTTAAATGAAATCTATTCCAGATAGGTTGAGTTTTCTTAGGTCCCACCTGTAACTGATAAGGTGGATTCCCAATACACAGATCTAGATTTTCAATAGCTTGCCAATGTTCTCTATTTTCCTTAATATCTATTTTAAGCGAATCGCCTAAATGATAATTTAATTTATACTGATTATAAGGATCAATTAGTAACTTCGTAATGAATATATTCGTAGAATTTATATCGCAGAAATATAAACATTTTTCTAAAATGATCCTGTATCTTTCATCTTTATCAGGATATTTATCCTCTAAACCTTTCATAAATCGATCGATAATAGGTAATGTAAAAGTTCCCTTACCCACACAGGGATCAATAACGGTTTTTTCATTTGACCAGAATTCTAATGGCAATAGATCCAACATTTTATCAACAAGATATATTGGTGTAGAGACCTCGGCATTATTTTTCTTTTCTAACTCTTGAGGGATAAGATATTTCCCAATAATAATTGCTAATTCTTTATTGTTATCAACGTTCTTAACGAATAATTCCTTAATAGTCCTAATAATCTGTTCGGTTTCAGAATCACCAGTTACATATTTAATATAAACACGGACGAATTTTTTTAGAATATCTTTATTAATTTTTTCACCCCACCAGGAAACAACCTGGTCTAATAATATTTTGTAAATAGTTTCATTCATCTCAATATTAGTAAACATATCTGTGAAAGATGTTGAATTTTCATCATGAATGGTTAATAAACATAAGAGAGGAATAATATGCTTTAAGATATCCATGAAATTCACATTATCAATCTTGTCATCAATGAAGTCTTCATCGTCTATATTTTCGTTATCTTCGTTATTATCACCATTTTCTTTTTCATTTTTTACTTTTTCAATTCCTTTTTTAATAGTTTCTTCATCATCTTCTAAAAGTTTATCAACTAATTCTTTCTGTAGTTTATTCATTGAACCAGTTGTGAATAATGCATTGAAAATCACTTGTTCTTCATTTGAAAGGAGAATCTCCTTATACTTAATCCGTTCTAAAAGTTTAGACAGAGCCTGTTCTGTCTTAGAAGCATAAATATTATATATATTTTCACTCAGAGATGTAATCTTGGATGGATCATTACCGAACTCCGGCATCCAATCATCGGCATTAAGGTTAATTAGTCTCTCTTGTAAAATGTACTTGGAAGACTTCCTAGGATGAGAAGAAGGTTTAATCGTTGAAGCATAATCAATAACAGAGGTAGAAATAACTCGGTGAATATTTGGATCAATGACGAATCCAGCCTTCTTATTTTCACCTTCGGTCATACACCGAAACATCATCTGGTATATCATATCGAACCCCATGTTGTTATTGAGAAGGATAACGATGTCGCAATTATGAATTGAAACTCCCAATGAGCATTGCCTACCCGAAAGCACGAGCACACCTTTCTTTCCTTCATTCTTCGCTTTAATTCTTGCGTCTTCAATACTCTTTTTAGGATCTCCTGTAGTTTTCGTATTAATACAGATGATATCATAATCGGGAATAACTTTCTTCTTCTCTAATAAATTTTTAGTAGCAGATGAAATTAAATTAATATCCATCTGAGGCAAGAATGCCATAATAATCATAGGATCATCCGTATCTCCAATGTATCTAGAATTGATTTCAGGATTCTTACATATCTTCTTAATGCGTTCCATATAAACAATACTATCAGGGAACTCAGTATCAGGGATACCGAACCGATTCTTCTTACCGAAAATTCTGTACCACATATTCAGATTCTGTTCTTCATTCTGAAATTCTTCAATTTTCATATCCGATGATTGCTTCAACAGGAAACATGCTTCGGGACTCCAACCATAATTATTATCTCTTGTATTCGCAATGATTTCTCTCGTTGATTCATCCGTTAACTTGTCTGTGAGAAGAAATAATTCCGGATATTTTGAATATTCATCCACGATTGATTCTTGGGAATACATATTAATATAATCCTTGATCTCTAGACCATGTTTTGTAACCAGAGTATCAATATTTCCCTCTTTAGTAATATCCTTACACAGCTTGATATCTTCTAAATCCCACAGAATCCAGTGTTCCCTTGGAATATTATAATCATTCGATGGTTTAGAGTAAGTGGCAGTAATCTGAACAGTGAATGCTTTAGATCCATAATATTTAAGAGTATTCTTCGCTAATTCAGTCGTTCCGCCATTATGAGATTCATCGATAAATCTCATATTAAACTTAATCTTCTTCAGCCAAGGAATAGAATTAGTTTTTTCGGAATCATCTTTAATCTTAGATTGTAAGAATTGCTTGGAGCACACAATAATATTTTTATCTTTAAGGGTTGGATTCTTATTTTTCTTATTGTAGTCTCCATTTAGTTTAATGATATTGAAATCATCTAACTGAAGACAATTAAACACTTCAATCTGTTGATCCATTGTTTCATTCGGAGCAGTTGTAATAACGAGATAATTACAAGTGTCTTTATTCGCACTATCTCCAATAATAGATCCCGCGATAATGTATGATTTACCGGAACGTTGGATGTGTCCCCATAGGATTTTTTCTATCTTTTCTTCTTTTAAGCGAATAGTTTTCATAACACCTAACTTCTGATGCATTTTTAACACTAATGGTTTCTTATACGATTTAAATAATTCCGATAATTGAGTATTCTTAAATGAGTCTCTGAACTTGTAAAAGGCTTCCTTTAGATCTTCGTGATCAATAACAATTGTGTCTTCTCTATTATAGATTTCAGCGAGTTTCTTAGAAGATGATTGTGTCCTCTGAATCATGTCATCGGTTTCTTTTTTATTTTTAACACAGAAACCGAATGATACATTATATCCTTTATCAATATATTGTTGAGCATAAAGACTCATCTTTTCAATATCTAATTTACCGCTGTGTTCTGAAGTGAGTAATTTAGAAGATATTGCGAGGATGTGTTTATCATTTTCGGATCCAATGAGTGTGAAATCGGATGAATCTCCCGCATTGCCTCGGAAATTAATTTCTTTATTAGATTCAAAGAATAATTCTTTATAAGTTTCAATTTTCTTGATTGTGTTTTCATTAAAATTGCCAGAGCATGGAGTAAATTGTTTTAGTTTATCGATTGTATTGAGGCCACCGAGCAGTTTAAGGAGTGCTTCTTGCCTGTATCCAGCTTCTTGACCTGATTGATTATTGATCCATTCTTTAATGGGTAAATCGGTTTTCTGTAGAAATTCAAATAGTTCTGTAAAGGTATTCATTAGTAGATTATTATTATTACAATTATTGGCAATAATCAAATTTACATTATTATTAATATTGTTAACAATATTATTGTTATTATCTATTATTTCACAGGGGAATTTTCTATTAATGTGCGATTTATAGTGACCGCGTTGCTTGAAACCCTTTCCACATCTTTCACAAACAAACTTATTAACCTTATCAACCATATTATACTATTACAAACTATTTTATTTTTAAGTAGTTGAACTTAAATTTAACGAAAAAAACTTAAATATAAAAATCTTGGAATTAAAAAAACCCTGTATTATTATTTAAAGTGTTCTTAGATATAAAAAGATAATATAAATGAATATAACTGAATATTATAAATCTTTAAATATAAATAATTTCACAGAAGGTCATTCAGGGCAAGTAGAAAAACAGACGAATTTTTTAAAAAAATCGGTAATAGGTGAAAATATTAAAAATGTAATGGAAATAGGTTTCAATGGGGGTCATTCGGCCTATACATTTTTATCTTCAAATGAAAATATTCATTTAGTTAGTTTCGATATTGGAGAACACGATTATGTTAATTTAGGTAAAAAATATATTGATAAATTTTATCCCAATAGACATTCATTAATTATAGGTAATAGTTCGGTTACTGTCCCCGAATTCTCTAAAACCGGTAAAAAATTCGATTTAATATTCATAGATGGTGGTCATGATTATGAAATTGCTATTAATGATTTATTAAATTGTAAGAAGTTATCTCACGATAAAACATTAATAATAATGGACGATATTATTAAAGATATAAATTTAATACAGGATTGGAATATAGGTCCCACAAAGGCCTGGTCGGAATTAAAGATTAAAAATATCATAAATGAAATAGGTCATACTGATTATGGTGTAGGGAGAGGTCAGAGTTGGGGATTTTATATTTAACTCCCTAAAAATACTCTGTAATCATTATAATCAGGATTTAAACAATCAATACTTTCTAAAAACACATGATTTAAACCTTCATATCTGTCTTTATTCGGTGAATAATAATTAAATTTAATTTAAGAATAAATGTAAAATGATATATAAATGGAAGAAGGATATATATATTGTATTTCTAATCTTGAAATTATGAAAGATATCTATAAAGTGGGTGTCACGATGAGATCTCCATTGGAGAGATTAAAAGAAGCGAACAGTTCTGAGACATGGAAGATACCGACATTTAAAATAGAATTCGCGAAAAAAGTTATGAATCCGAAAGATAAAGAAAAAAAACTTCATAAATTAATGGAAAAATTTATGATTAGAGTTCATCCACGGAGAGAATTTTTCAAGGGTAAAATAGAAGATATTAAAGAAGTATTTGATCTACTTGATGGAGAAATATGGAATGACATTCCTCCCGTAACCGAAAAACCCGATTACGGTTTAAGAGATATTGATGTAAATGATAGACTATCTGAAGATGAAGAAATAAGAGTTAGACAGATAAAAGAATTAATATACGATGTTTTTAATACTCATAAAATTGAAATTAGGGAAAGATCTATTCATAAAGAATCACATTTTTTAATCAATATAGATGATTTACGTTTCTTAGTATTAGAGAACCATAATCAAGGGAGAGGAAAAATCGGAATGTTAACAACACCGTATAGTATAAGCAAGTCAGAGAAAAAAAATCCTATATTAACTGAATATTTAAGAAAATTAAATTGGGAACCATATGGTATCGGGGCATCAAGGAAACAATATGACACCGAAGGAAAAACTAAATCAGAGGTAAAAACAGAATTAGAAAATCTGAAACAATTTTATCTTAACAATATCGTAGAGGAGATTGAAGTGATAGACAATGATAAAATAGAATATAATAAAAATGACCAAGATATAGAGTATAAAAGTAAATCAATGGATATTCAGCGAATCATATGGAGCGATGAAAATAAGACATTAACAGATAAATTTAATAATACCTATGGATTTATAAATAATTGGAATGGGAGCCCATATATTAAAACAATAAGTAAAAATAATAAATTATTTAGAATCAATGGAGGTATACACAGAGGATATTGTATATGGTTAGATTCACAAGATATAATTCATATAACACATGGTCATAAAAATGTAAACAGTATCAGTCATTGCATATTTGATGATAATGATGATAATGATGCAACTAATGGTTGGTTATGTAAATGGGGTGGAGATTTAAACATACGCTTATCGGGAGAAGATATTAAATATATTCATAATCATTTTAATATTAATTCATCTTTAAAATAACGAAAAAAACTTAAATATATAAATCTTGGAATTAAAAAAACCCTGTAATTATTTAACTTCCTAAACATAATGAATAATCATTATAATCGGGATTTAAACAATCGATACTTTCTAAAAATACATGATTAAAACCTTCATATCTTTCTTTATTGTCGATAGAATAAAAATAATCATCCATCATTGCTTTTAATACTGTTCTAAGAGTGATTGCTTCTTCATTACCTCTTTCAATATATAAATCATTCATGTGTTCAACTGCTTCTGATACAGGTAAATGTGAAAATTCATAATATTCACTATGATCATCATGTAATACAATATTATCTTTATAACTTATTACGGTATCAAGTGGTTCTTCAATACATAAAACCAAATAAGTTTTCCGTTGAAATTCGGCTTTTAATTTTTTGTATTCTTCATTTCCATATTCTTCAGGTTCTTCGACAATCTGATCATTTTCATCATACATTACACCGTCAACCGTGTAAAAATAACTCATCCCAATATATCATGCATGTTGGTAATACTTTAAATAAATTTGATTTAAAATTTGATTTAAGTATAATATAGATATTATATTTAATATGGATATATCGTTATATTCACATCAGAAAAAATGCATTAATGCCAAAAAAGGTTTAATTAAATCATTGATTAATATATGGTGTGGTGGCGGTAAAACACGTATTATTGTATGTAGTATTTTCGATGATGGACACGAAGTAAATGTTATTGTGTTTCCATCTTTAGGATTGATTAATCAGTTTAATAATGATTACATACTATGTGAAGATTTTATGGATTATTTCAAAGAATACCATTGTTTATCTGTTTGTTCTGATTCAGAAAGTAAATTAAAAATTAAGACAGATATAATACGTTATACTACAAAAGAAAGTATTATCAAAAGTTATCTTAAAAAAAATGGTAAGAAATTATTCACAGTTACCTATCAATCACTAGAAATGTTTATGGATATTATTGTAGAAACCGAAACAAGTATTAATAGATTGTATTATGATGAAGCGCATCATATCTTAGGTTCTAATATTCAGAATGTTGTATTTAAGAATGATGAATTAAATGCGTTAATAGAGAAAACCGAATTTTACACAGCTACACCCGATAATAAGAATGGTATAACTATGTATGATAGAGAAAATCCTGAAAATAGTGATTGCGGACCCATAGCATATGAATATCTATTTTATCAAGCAGTAGAAGATGGTATCTCAAAAGACTTTACAATGAAACTAATGCTTTACCCTAAGAATGATGAAGATATGTATATTAACCTGTTTGAATCTATTTTCAGAGAATGTTTTAGTGGTGAATATAATTACTGGAATATTCTTACATTTCACAATATGGTTGAAGAAAAAGATCATATGGCTACGGTGAATCAATTATCAAAGAAAGAAAAACTATTCAAAAAATGTTTCTTGAAAGTTATTGAAGAATTTCCTGATAAGAAATCTATTTATTCCGTAGATAATGTATTCTTAAAAGGAGTTGGTTCTAAAACTAGAGGCAGGGAAGGTATCATTTCCGATTTTGATAAACCGGAAGAAGGTAGAATATACCTTTTAGCTTCATGTAAAACACTGGGTGAAGGTATCGATACAAGGTTTGCAAATATGGAAATTCCTATTAATCCCGGGGGATCTGTAATCTATGAACAACAGAAGCTTGGTAGAATTACTCGTAATCCAGGTGGGAATAATCCAAATGGTATTGTTCTTATCCCTT
>Ga0233426_10003452_pt1 | contig 12505 bp, 11 predicted proteins | sample SI_118_April2016_6_FD_179875 | JGI IMG/M metagenome (GOLD analysis project Ga0233426, IMG submission 179875) | Seawater microbial communities from Saanich Inlet, British Columbia, Canada - SI_118_April2016_10_MG | ecosystem: Environmental > Aquatic > Marine > Inlet | place: Canada: British... | reverse complement strand
AGACTATTTTTTTCTCCCCCAAAAGTGGTCAGAGTGCTACGCGAAATCATCAGTTGGGTGAAAAGCATCCGACACTATCAAGAACATATGTTGCTGGTTTAGGCTTTTTCAGGTTCGACTAATTAGTACGTTATTATCAGTATAGCAGTGGATGTTTAGATTGCTTTTCTATAAACAGCGGTGTTATATCACAACACGTGGGATAGTCGCTGCGGCTAGTATGATGCGGCTATTAAAATCGAAGTGACTTTGTAGACTTGCCTCTATGTTTATTATTCTGGTTTGCCATCACTCTTTTCGTTGTGCGACATGTTGGACAGCATAATACAGCTGTTTATACTGAAAACAGATGTGCTCTGTTTTCATACTGCCTGTCTCGTTTCTTTGCCGCTAATCTAAAAAACATGCTAACTTTTTTATTATGCAGTACATATAGGGGGGTATGTAGAGTACGTGATGTGTGAAGATTGATAGATAAGGTGAGCTGGGTGAGAACGTTTTACACTCCCCCTTTATCAACAGTTTCCATCGGTATACGATATTGATTTTTAGGATGATATTAGAGTGGGCGAGGATATGATTGGAACAATTGATGTGCTTCAAGGGCGTGGTGAGGTACTTATTATAAAGTTTTCTGGCGAAACCATTATCGCTCAGACTGGAGATCCAGTTTTTATTGGTGATATCATCGTCGCGTCAAACAATTCATCCGTCATCATCAGAACTGAAAAAAGTGACGTGTCAGAAGCAAATGGCTTTATTGCTATTGGCCCTCAAGAAGTTTCTGTTTTGGATAATGTTCTATTTAACAGAGTTGCAGTATCAATTCAAAGTTCTACTCAGTCCAACCCAATCCCCGTAGGCTTTAAACCACCATTTGAAATTGCGCAATTGTTTAATGCGGCTCAAGTGGGCGGCACTATTGTAGCGACTGTAGCGACTGTAGCGACGGTAGCGACGGTAGCGACGGTAGCAGATACTACATCAGCAGATACTACATCAGCAGATGATGAGAGTGCTTCAAAACGTGTAATAGAGCTTGAAATTAAAATAGATGGTAATCTAGAACAAATATTACCTACTACTTCTGGTGGCGATGCGGAGGGGGAAGTTAACGATTTTTTTCTTTCTGAGCCATTTGTTTTTGAGCGAGATAACCGAGAACGTATCCCGCGTAATGGTGATAATGGTCAGCGTGTATCTGATGACAGCTCTGCTTTGGATAGTCTGGAAGATTTGATACCTGCTGAACCTGAATCAGTATTTCCCGTCTCCAGTAATCTGGATATTAATCTAGATATTTCCACCGTCGCCCCCTCTGTTCCTACAGCCTTATTTACTATTGATATTTCAGGTAATGACGACTCTGGCGAAGGTGCTAATCGTGTGCTAGAGGCTTCTAGTGCAGTTGAAACTGGCACCATTACGGTTTCTGTTGCTAATGGAATTCAAACATTCACCATCGCAGGGCAATCCGTTCTGGGTGTGACGCTGTCTAACGCGCTTACTCATCTTGTAATAGCAGGCACTCATGGCACATTAACCATCGCAGACTTTGACAGTATCAATAATGTAGTGAGCTACTCTTTCTTAGAAAACGGTACGGCTAAAATTCATGGTTCTATTGTCGATAGCTTTGCAATCGTACTGACGGATAATAATGGAAATAGTGCGACATCGAACACGAGCCTCGATTTTACGATTAACGATACGGTACCCGATGCAACTAACGATACAAAAACGGTTATGGAAGGCGCTACAGTCGCTTCTGTTACCACTATTACAGGTAATGTGACTGGCGGTACTGGTTCGACTGCAGGTGATTTGAGCGATACCCTTATCGATGTCAATGCAAGCCCTGTTACTCCTGCTAATTTGATTGGTATGTACGGCAGTTTAGCGCTACTCAGCGATGGGCAATATGCCTATACTTTAGATAATACTAACTCGGTGGTTCAGGGGCTAAAAGCAGCTTCTGCCGCACTAACAGATGTTTTTACTTATACGTTAACAGATGGGGATGGCAGTGCTAGTACTGCAACCTTGACGGTTTCTATTAATGGCGAGGAAGATCTATCAGTCTTTACCGGCGATGATACGGCGGTGTTAACCGAGGATGTAGATACTGATGCCATTACCCCTGATGTTCAATTAAGCGCAAGCGGTGTGCTGTCCATTAGTGATATTGATACTGGAGATAACCCCGCTATTGTTGCTGGAGTTGGTACATTTAATGGCCCAGGTGCAAGTGCTTTAGGCACATTGACGATTGATGCTGCTGGTAATTGGACATATGCCGTTAACGATACCAGTACGCCAGCTATTCAAGACATCAATACCGGGGAAGTGATTACTGAACATTACACTATCAATGCAACGGATAGTACATCTCACGATATTACCATCACGATTAATGGCGTGAACGATATTGAAGCAACGGCGCCAGTGGTAGGTGATGATGCTATACCGGAGTCAACGGGTTTATTATTAAAATTTTATGATGGACACAATGGTGTTGCCCCAACAGTGGCTCTTGAAGCAGCTCATTCTCACAAATCATCCAATACAGAAGCGTTGGCAGATGTTGCTTCACCCACTAAAGTAACACGATTAACAAATGGGGTAGGTCAGAGACTCATTGAAGAAATAGCGGCTACACCATCTGGTAATGTAGATCGGCTGAAAATGTCTAAAGATGATGTTTATGGATTAACTGGCTTAATATATTTAGAAGGGGGAAGTGCTTATAAATTTGATGGACATAGAGATGACTCCTTGCATATAGAGTTAGGTGGGCAAGTAATGGTGACCACGGAAGGCAATTCTTATGGGAGCTTTGGTACGGGTATAACCGTCACTCCTAGTGGTAATGGAGGCACCGTTATAGAGTCTGTTTTTATTGCACCAGCAGATGGCTTTTATACTTTAGAAGCTTACTTTGGGAATTGGATAGCATCGGGAGGTATATTTACATTAGCCCTGTCACAAGATGATGTTTCTAAAACGTTATCTGCAAAAAATTATCAGTTGTTTACTGGCGCTGAAGATTTAATCGATGCTGGCGCTCACTTCTCGGGTTTTGTTTCTAATACGGATGCTTCTGTTAATGGAAGTTTTCGTAACGGTAATGCTATATCGGTAAAGACTCTAGACATACACACTGACGGTGGTTATTTCCCGTTAGCTTCTGGCGAGGGCGTTGTGAGTAAAACCGATGCGGTGGATGATGTGAGCCTTTCTTCTTTATCGGTTCAAATTGATGATAGTGACACTTTGAAAAGTCTTATTATTAGCAACATCCCTGTGGGGGCAGTGCTATCGGATGGGAATGGCAATACTGCACCTGCATCTACCTCGTTAAGTGATACGGTAGACATTAGCACTTGGCTACGTAGTGGTCTAACTATTGATCTAAGCGGTGTTATTCCCGCTTATACCGCAGGCGATAGCATCGTGTTAATTATAGAGGCAACGTCAGAATCAGCAACCAGAGATACGGCTGTTACTAGCGGTACATTCACCGTAGGGATTATTGCGACTAATTATGAAACCGATAGCGGTAATAGTGTTCAAGTAGATAACGATATTCAAGGTGTGATTGATGATGGCGACGACGATATTGTTTATGGCTCAGGTGGTGATGACATCTTAACGACCTCTAATCAGTTCGGTGTGGTTATACACGGTCGAGCAGGTAATGACACTATTATCGGTGGCGACAACAACGTAAGCAATTCATCTGAAAACGGTAATAACACTATTTTTGGTGGTATGGGTGATGACTTAATTGTAGGTGGTAGTGGTAAAGATATTATTTTTGGTGGCAGAGGAAGTGATACTTTACGTGGTGGGTTTTCTGGGGGAGCAGATACCGAAACGGATCGTTTTGTTTGGCAAGAAGGAGATGCTGCCAGTGATGAAATAGATGTTATTCTCGATTTTCAGGTCGGTACGAGTGGGGATATTATAGATGTTTCTGCGTTATTGACCGACGAGCTTTTAAACACCAACTTGGCTAATTATATTAACCTTGTTGACTCGGGGGTCGATACCACATTAACGTTCGATATAGATGGTGATGGCCATATTACCGGTTATGATGATCTCACAATCAATTTGACCAGCGTAACCGGTCAAACGTTAGCTTCGCTTATTTCGAATGGCAATATTTTTGCTGACAACATACAGCAAGAGGCCTATGTCATTAGAGGAACCACAGGTAAGGACTATATAGTGGGCACAGCCATGGATGAAACGATATATAGCGGCGGTTTTTCAGCAGGTAATGACCATGTATATGGGTTTGGTGGATCTGACACGTTTATCTTAGATGGCGACACGGCTTTTCTTGCCGATAATGCTAAAGACCATATGGCTACTATCCGGTTGAGAGACGTTACCGTGGGTGATGTTTCCACTGACTCTGATGCAGATGTACTTAATATTAAAGACTTTTTGGATGGCACTGAGTTGACAGCAACGGAGTTATTACCTTATTTACATGTCGAGGGTTTGTATTATGGCACAACACTTTTATATATCAATAAAGAAGGTGATTTTGATAGTGCAGACAGAAGTGCTATTGACGCAAACCCGGGGGGGTGGCGCTAATGGTGCAGATATTTTGGTTCGACTAACCGGCCTTGATGTCTTTGCAGGTGCAACGGGAGAAGCGAATAATACCATTGCGCAATTGCAGTCGTTGATGGATTTAGGTTTTCTTGTTGTTGATTGATCGACAATCAATAAATGAGAATAGAATTTTTATCCTATTATAAATAACTCATCTATATTTTTTCTTGACCTCTTCCGTATTGCCGCGCACTCTACTCTCTTGTTTTTTATACAAAGGTCATCATGGATTATTCTTTCACGTATTTTGGTATTTTATTATTTACTGGCTTGTTAGCGGGTGGCATAAATACTTTGGCTGGCGGCGGCTCTAATCTTACTTTACCAGCATTAATGTTGACGGGCATGCCTGCTGATGTTGCAAATGCGACTAATCGGGTGGGAGTATTTTTACAGTGTGTGGTAGGTGTTCGTGGTTATAGTCATCACGGAAAGGTGCAAACGGATGATGTAGCGTGGGTGCTGGTGCCTAATATTATCGGAGGGGTGATTGGCGCGGCGGCAGCAGCGATATTACCGGCAACGTTGCTGAAACCTTTATTATTGGCGACGATGTTAGGTGTGGCTTTTGTGATATTGGTTTTTCCCTCTGTTATTGCACCACCGGAAGGTACAGCGGTATATAAAATGAAAAACCGCCCATCTGCATGGGTCGCTTTATTTTTTGCCGGTATCTATGGTGGTTTTGTTCAAGCGGGTGTGGGTTTTTTATTGATTACTGCGCTAGCGGGTACGTTACGTTACGACATGGTACGTAGTAACGCCTTGAAATTAATCTGTACTTTAGCCTTTACTAGCGTGGCGTTGGTTATTTTTATTGTGGGTGACTTGGTACGTTGGTTGCCCGGTTTGGTATTAGCGGCAGGTATGATGGTCGGTGCGGCTATTGCCGTCAAAATTTCTTTAGATATTAGTCAAAGAACCATGAAGTGGTTTCTGTTTGTCATGACATTGGCGGCAAGTGCGGCTGCGATGTTTTTGTAAATACCTAAACGCAAGCGAGTGATTAGAAGAGTATAAACCAACCAGTATGAATAAAATTAACCCTAAAAAATTACACCATAGTAAATGGACGGCAGTGACACCGGTGAGTAAGGAAAAACACTTTTTAGTGACAGGTGTTGAGTTTGATGAGGAGGGTGAGGTGATAGCGTGTGAAATAGAAGCTGTAATATCACGTCGAGCGATATCTATTCAGTGGCAAGAGTTAACGGATGATACTTATTGGTTGTTCGGCTGGAAATGATCGCTAGTTGTATTGGTTATGCAAAAAATGAGTCACACAAAAACTAGTCACGCAAAAAAAGTGATCGTTTAGCGCCAATAGTCCAGCCATGCATTCATTACCTTTCTGGAATATTTGTAAGTGCCATAGCTGCCATTGTAGCGTGCTAAGGCGTTGGCGATATGCCCTTTTTCTCTGTCAATATAGTGTTTTAAAATAGTGCAGCCGTAACGTAAGTTAGTGTCTAAATCGATAAGGCTATCATCAGTACGCCCAATTTCTTTTTTCCAAAACGGCATCACTTGCATCATGCCTTGTGCACCCACCACCGACACCGCATATGGATTAAATGCACTTTCAATCTGGATCACCGCTAATACTAGTTCTGGCTCTAGTTGTGCTTGGGTGGCTGCATGATGAATTTTTTGTAAAAAGTGAAAACGTTTTTTAGGATCTTTAATATAGCGTTTTAGCTTTTCTGACATGGCCACTAGCCAGACTTCAGCATCAAAGCGGTCGTCAAAACTTTCTGATTGGTTAATTGATTTTAGTAGCGCTTGGCGAAGTGCCTCGTCTACTGCTTTTGTTTTGGTTTCGGTTGATGCGGTTGATGCAGTTGATGTATTTGCATGCGATATGTTAGGTGCGATAAAACCACCCCACGCCATAATAAGTAATAAGGCGTAGAGCGTTTTTTTTGGAGTGAATATATCGCTAAATAACACAAAAATTGACATATACGGTTAGTCAGCTTGTGCGGTTAAGAAGTCAACAACACTATCGGCATCTATTTCTTGCTTTTCGCTATCACAGCGGCCTTTGTATTCTACCTGCCCGTTTTCTAAGCCGCGATCACCGACGACAATACGATGAGGAATGCCTACTAGCTCGGTATCCGCCAACATGACGCCTAAGCGTGCCTTCGGCTCATCCATATAAATCACATCGTATCCCGCTGCTTGTAGTTGCTTATAAAGCGCGTCGCACTTTTCACTCACTGCAGCTGATTTGTGGGCGTTGATAGGTATGAGTGCTACTTGGAATGGGGCGAGTGCAGAAGGCCAAATAATGCCATTATCATCGTGGTTTTGTTCGATAGCAGCCGCAACCACACGAGTCACGCCAATACCGTAACAGCCCATAGTGATGGCCTGCGCCTTACCATTCTGATCGAGTACGGTCGCGTTCATGGACTCGCTGTATTTTTTTCCTAGTTGAAAAATATGCCCGACTTCAATACCACGTTTAATATCCAGTGTGCCTTTACCGCAAGGGCTTGGGTCTCCCACCATCACATTACGGATGTCGACCACTTCGCCCAAGTCACAATCTCTTTCCCAGTTAACACCCGTAAAGTGAACGCCCGCTTTGTTGGCACCACAACAGAAATCGTTGAGTACTGCTGCGCCACGGTCAACGTAGGTTTTGATCGTTAATCCTTTAGGCCCTAGTGAGCCTACGGTGCAGCCAATTACTTCTTTAATTCTATCTTCTGGCGCAAAGGTGAGAGGTGTAGCAATACCAGCAAGCTTTTCTGCTTTGATCTCATTCATTTGATGATCGCCACGGAGTACGAGTGCAACTAACGGGGCTTTAGCGTTCTCTTCCTTTGCTTGCTCTTTCGTCATTTCGCCCATCACAATTAATGTTTTCACACTTTGTTGCGGGGTTAGATGAAGGAAGTCACATACTGCTTCGATAGTCTGTTGGTCAGGTGTGGCCACTTCGGTTAATTCAGCGGTTGCAGCTTGACGTGTGTTTGTTTCGATTGCTTCTGCCATCTCTACGTTCGCCGCATAATCGCTACCGTCACTAAAGGCAATATCATCTTCACCACTGCTGGCGAGTACGTGGAATTCATGTGAGCCTGAACCACCGATAGAGCCATTGTCTGCAATGACCGGACGATAATCTAAACCAATACGATCAAAAATATTGCAGTAAGTTTGGTGCATCACATCGTAGGTGTCTTGTAATGATGCTTGGTCGATATGAAATGAGTAGGCGTCTTTCATAATAAATTCACGTGAACGCATAATGCCAAAACGTGGGCGAATTTCGTCGCGGAATTTTGTTTGTATTTGATAGAAATTAGCCGGTAATTGTTTGTAGCTATTAACATCGTTACGCACTAAATCGGTAATCACTTCTTCGTGTGTGGGGCCTAAGCAAAACTCTCTTTGGTGGCGATCCTTGATGCGTAATAGTTCTGGCCCATATTCCTGCCAACGCCCAGATTCTTGCCATAATTCAGCAGGTTGTACCACAGGCATTAACACTTCTTGTGCGCCAGACTTATTCATCTCTTCTCGGATAATATGCTCGACCTTACGTAGCACCCTTAAGCCTAGAGGCATCCATGTGTACAGCCCCGATGCCAGCTTGCGCACAAGTCCAGCGCGTAGCATAAGCTGATGGCTGATGACTTCTGCATCTGCAGGAGTTTCTTTGGAAGTCGAGAGTAAAAAATGGCTAGCGCGCATGGGCTAAGTATCCTTGGTGTGTCATTGAATGTGATGTGAATCGAAGATGAAAGGATGTATTCTAAGAGAGATCACCGATAAGGTACAGATTAAACCGGAGTTCTTGCAATGTTTACACTACACGAGCGCTTAGTCGCCGATTCCACACAGATAGGCGAGTTGCCTTTATGCACCTTATTGCTGATCAACGATGCGAATTATCCATGGTTGGTATTAGTACCTAGGCGTCCAGAAATACGTGAGATTTATCAGTTAGAAACAACTGATAGAGTGCAGTTATTGGAAGAGTCGTGCGTATTGTCAGAAGTGATGGATGCTGTTTTTACGCCATTAAAAATGAACGTGGCTGCATTGGGTAATATGGTTCCCCAGCTACATCTACATCATATTGCTCGTTTCTCGGATGATCCCGCATGGCCAAACCCTGTATGGGGGGCTGTGCCTGCGAAAGCATATGATGATGACACACAACAAAAACTGATTTTTTCCATTATAGAAGGGTTTAATAATACTGACTTGAGACTTGAGACTTGAGACTTGAGACTTGAGACTTGAGACTTGAGACTTGAGACTTGAGACTTGAGACTTGAGACTTGAGACTTGAGACGAAACAGATGTTTCGTCTCAAGGTAGCAGTTGTTACAGCGCCATTTCTTTTAGTTTCTTTAAAGGGCGTATTTTAACGGCTGTGCTGGCTGGTTTTGCAGCAAAAGTAGTTTCTTCGCCGTTGAACGGGTTAATCCCTTTGCGTGCTTTGCGTGCTGGCTTTTTCACGGTAACGATTTTCATTAAGCCCGGTAGGACAAATTCGCCACATGCACGCTTTTTGATATGACCTTCCATAAGATCGCTTAGCTCATCCAGTACCGATTGAACTTGCTTCTTAGTGAGTTCAGTGTTTTCAGCAATTTGTGCAACCATTTGTGTTTTGGTCTGACGCTCAGAAATTGCTTTGATTTTTTTAACTGCGGGTGCTTTTTTTGAAGCAGGTTTTTTAGCAGCCATAATTTGTTCCTTTTTTATAATAGTAGGTAATGGTTATAAATTGATTCGTGTTTATAGAGTTAGGTCTTCAAGATCAACTTGGGGGCAATTTATAAAGCATTCTGAGTATCTCGGCAAGCAGAAAGGCTATTTTTTTAGGGTTAAAACGCATTTTTAGAAAAAACACAGGCTTTTCCCCTTATTAAACGTTTTGATCTTGACATCTCCCTTTTGTCGGACGAAGTTTTTAGGCTGTTTATTGCACTTTTATTGCACATTATTATGACTGAAATCCTATTAGGACGGTTTATGCAAATGGGGAGCTGGGTTATACTTCCCGCCTTTTAATGTGCATAGACTCAATAGCTGATAAATGGCTATATGCCATTAGCAAAAAGTAGCAGAGAGAGAGCGAAAAATGCCTATATATGAATACCAGTGTGGCGACTGCCAACATGAGTTAGAAACCTTACAAAAAATGGCCGACGCGCCACTCACTGATTGCCCTGAGTGCGGGGGGACTAATTTAGTCAAGAAGGTGTCTGCCGCAGGTTTTCGCCTGTCAGGCAGTGGTTGGTATGAAACCGATTTTAAATCGGGTAATAAAAAGAATTTAGCGAGCAATAGCTCATCGTCCGATTCATCAAATTCGGCATAGGCCGAAGATGTCATCAGTGGATTAGATGGCTATTACTTTACTTATATTTACTAATTAACAGGAACAGACTATGCGCAGTGAATACTGTGGTGCGCTTAACACCGAATTTATTGACCAAACCGTCACTTTATGTGGATGGGTTGACCGTCGCCGTGATCATGGTGGTGTGATTTTTATCGACCTTCGTGATCGCGATGGTATTGTGCAGGTTGTGTTTGATCCTGACGGCAAGGAAAACTTCGCTTTAGCGGATAAAGTCCGTAGCGAATATGTGCTGCAGGTGACTGGTAAAGTTCGCGCGCGTAATGGTGCAACGGTGAATAAAAATATGCCTACCGGTGAAGTCGAAGTGTACGGCACTGATTTGGTGATTCTTAATGCTTCAGAAACCCCACCGTTTCCGTTAAATGAACATAATACGGTAGGCGAAGATGTTCGCTTAAAATTCCGTTATTTAGATTTGCGTCGCCAAGAGATGCAAAATAACTTACGTATTCGCTCTAAAGTTACCACTGCAATGCGTAATTATCTGGATGATAACGGCTTTTTAGATATTGAAACGCCTATCCTTACTCGTGCAACACCAGAAGGCGCACGTGATTATCTGGTGCCATCACGTACTCATGAAGGTAAATTCTTTGCCTTACCGCAATCGCCGCAGTTATTTAAGCAGCTATTAATGGTGTCGGGTTTTGATCGTTATTATCAAATCGCTAAATGCTTTCGCGACGAAGATTTACGTGCAGATCGCCAGCCAGAATTTACCCAAATCGATATCGAAACATCGTTTATGAGCGATGAAGAAATTATGTCGGTGACCGAGGGCATGATCAATGCACTATTCAAGTCACAAATGGACATCGATTTAGGCAACTTTCCGCGTATGCCTTATTCTGAAGCTATTGCTAAATACGGCTCAGATAAGCCAGATCTCAGAATTCCATTAGAGCTAGTGGATATTAAAGACCTACTAACTGATGTTGAATTTAAAGTATTCTCTGGACCCGCAAATGACCCTAACGGTCGTATTGCTGCGATTAATATTAGTGGCGGTAATGATAAATTAACCCGTAAGCAAATAGACGCTTATACTAAGTTTGTTGGTATTTATGGCGCGAAAGGCTTGGCTTATATTAAAGTCAACGATAAAGATGATGTTGAGAACGGTCTGCAGTCACCTATTGTTAAATTTTTACCGAACAATGTGCGTACTGCCATTGTTGAGCGTTTGGGGGCTGAAAACGGCGATTTAATCTTCTTTGGTGCAGATAAAGCTAACATCGTTACTGAGTCATTAGGTGCTTTACGTTGTAAGTTAGGTGAAGACCTAGATTTATACACTTGTGAGTGGGCGCCTTTGTGGGTTGTCGACTTCCCTATGTTTGAAGAAACCGATGCCGGTTGGACATCATTACATCACCCGTTTACTGCGCCAGCGTGTTCACCGGAAGCATTAAAGGCTAACCCGGGCGAAGCATTATCTGTCGCTTACGACATGGTACTTAATGGTACTGAGTTGGGTGGCGGTTCGATTCGTATTCATGATCCTAAAATGCAGCAAACGGTATTTGAAATTTTAGGTATTGGTGAAGAAGAGCAGCGTGAAAAGTTTGGCTTCTTGTTAGATGCACTACAGTACGGTGCGCCGCCACATGGTGGTTTGGCATTTGGTTTAGATCGCTTAATTATGTTGATGACCGGCAGTGATTCTATTCGCGACGTCATCGCGTTCCCGAAAACACAGACAGCGGCTTGTGTGATGACGGATGCTCCGGGTGGAGTTGATCGCAAGCAATTGCGCGAACTTAATATTGCTTTAGCTGCAAAAGCTGAGAAAAAAGCAGAAGAAAAAACGGGCGAATAAGCCTAATATAAGACCTGCCCAGTAATATGGGTGGGTCTTGACGACCAATGACTATCCGAGGTTTTTATGAAAAAAATCAAGAACGAGAAAGAATTGGTAAAAAAAGCCATTGCCGAAGGTGTTAAATATGCTGAAGCTCGTGGCGTAGTTGAGTTTGAAGCGACAGATTCTGCAAGCGAAAAAATCGAATATATTTATCGCCTATTGGTTCACGATAAAGTGATACAGCCCATTCCTGAAGATCAGATCTCACAACAAACAATGAAGCATAAATTAGCTATTTGGGCGTCTAAACACTAAGTATTTCCTCTGTTTCACCTTCCTATATCTGCTTTTCTTATTGCAAATAATATCTGTTCTCAGTGTCTATTAGCGACGTTGTTAACGTGGTTTGCTATTCATTCAGTTATTAATACTGCTATCAGCCAAAAGAGTGTTTACATGAATTTACCTAAAAACTGGCGTACTCCCTTTGTACTGCTGTTGTTGATGGCGTTTTTAATGCCACTTATTTTTTCTACGTGGATGGCGTTAATTAGTCGAACCTGAAAAAGCCTAAACCAGCAACATATGTTCTTGATAGTGTCGGATGCTTTTCACCCAACTGATGATTTCGCGTAGCACTCTGACCACTTTTGGGGGAGAAAAAAATAGTCTCA
>Ga0233426_10003445_pt1 | contig 12529 bp, 6 predicted proteins | sample SI_118_April2016_6_FD_179875 | JGI IMG/M metagenome (GOLD analysis project Ga0233426, IMG submission 179875) | Seawater microbial communities from Saanich Inlet, British Columbia, Canada - SI_118_April2016_10_MG | ecosystem: Environmental > Aquatic > Marine > Inlet | place: Canada: British... | reverse complement strand
TTTTAAAGAATCTGGGTTTATAAACTCCATAAAACTCTTGTCTTGATGACTATCAGGGGTTTCATCACTAAACAATCTATCATATTCTCTAACTTCAGCTTTTACAGCTTGCTCTATGGACACCCAATGTAAGGTTCCTTTTACTCTTCTAGAGGTGTCTTCAGAATAGGTACAATGAATTTCTTCTATGTTTCCATTAACGTCTTTTACAACACTTTCAGCTTTAATAATGTAAGCGTTTTTTAATCGTACCTCGCCACCTAATTTCAATCTAAAAAACTTAGCACTCGCTTCTTCTTTAAAATCTTCTTTTTCAATATATAATTCACTCGAAAATGGCACCTTCCTATAGCCAGCACTTTCATCTTCTTGATTATTTTCAGCCTCTAACCACTCCACTTTGTCTTCTGGATAATTAGTAATAACCAATTTAACAGGATCTAAAACAGCCATAACGCGCGGTGCTGTTTTGTTTAAATCTTCGCGAATGCAAAATTCTAAAAGTGATACGTCAATAATATTATCTCGCTTTGCAACACCAACAGTTTCAACAAACTTTCTAATAGAATTAGGTGTATAACCTCTTCGACGCAGACCAGAAATTGTAGGCATCCTAGGATCGTCCCAACCGTTAACAATACCATCTTCAACCAGTTTAAGCAACTTACGTTTACTCATAATGGTGTAACTTAAGTTTAAACGGGCAAATTCGCGTTGTTTTGGTCTTAACTTGCCAGCATCTACCACTTGGTCTAAAAACCAATCATAAAGCTCTCTATGTGGCTTAAATTCAAGAGAACACAAGGAATGTGATATTTGTTCTATATAATCACTCTCGCCATGCGTCCAATCATACATGGGGTAAATACACCAATCATTAGCCGTTCTGTGATGATGCTTCTTTAAAACACGATACATAATAGGGTCGCGCATCAACATATTAGTATGTTGCATATCTATTTTAGCACGCAAGATATGCTCGCCTCCATCAAACTCGCCAGCTTTCATGCGTTCAAACAAATTTAAATTCTCTTCAATACTTCTATTTCTATAAGGACCATCTACCCCAGGTTGTGTTGGCGTTCCCTTTTGTTCGGCCATAGCTTCACTAGATTGCGAATCTACATAGGCTTTGCCCTCTTTTATTAAATAAACAGCCCAATCATAAAGTTGCTGAAAATAATCTGATGAAAACAGTTCTTTATCCCATGTATAACCTAACCAAGCAATATCCTCTTTTATAGCATCAACAAACTCTTGCTCTTCTTTAGCAGGATTGGTATCATCAAACCTAAGATTTACTGGGGCATTATAATATTCTCCTAAACCAAAACTAATGCCAATAGCCTTAGTATGTCCAATATGCAGGTATCCGTTTGGTTCTGGTGGAAAACGAAAACGTAAATTACCTTTAGGCATTCCGTTTGCTAAATCTTCTTCTATAATTTGTTCAATAAAATTAAGTGATTTTCTTTCTTCAGACATGGTTGCTGTTTATTTCAACTAAATAAGCGTCAAAATTACGGAAATTCAAGTTATTTTAGCTTAATAAGTTTAATAAGCGTAACAAATTTTAATTAATGATTACTTATAATTAAAACCTTTAATTAAATTCAATTTAAAATGAAAAACTCAAACTATCAATGTCCCAAATGTGGCGCTTTAGATTATGAAACTGGCGAAATAAGAGCTACTGGAGGCACATTATCTAAAATTTTTGATGTTCAAAATAAAAAATTTACGTCTGTAACTTGTTCCAATTGCACGTATACAGAATTTTACAAAACCAAAACCAGTGCATTAAGTAACATTTTTGATTTATTTACTAACTAATGGGAATTATAAAAGTTGAAAATATTCGCGTATTCGCGTATCATGGTTGTTTGAAAGAAGAAACAAAAATAGGGAGTGATTATCGTGTAGATTTAGAAGTTAAAGCAGATTTACAAACCTCTGCCGTTACCGATAAACTTGGTGATACTGTTGATTATGTATTTTTAAATAAAGTTATAAAAGAAGAAATGGAGATCGCATCTCATTTACTTGAAACAGTGGCAAAACGTATCTTAAACAGAATATTTAATGAAGACAAGCTCGTAAAAAAGGCGACCGTTTGGGTCAGTAAATTGAATCCGCCAATAGGGGGCGACGTTGAAAGAGTGACGATAAAAATGACTGATAAGCGAAAAAGTAATTTTTTGTAAGGAAAAGTCACTTTTTTGTTTAAATTTGCACAGATAATGATGGCGTCGTGGCCGAGTGGCTAGGCAGAGGTCTGCAAAACCTTCTACAACGGTTCGAATCCGTTCGACGCCTCAAAGAACCTTCAAGTAAAACTTGAAGGTTTTTTTATTGAAAATTTTTATGAAAAATTAATTAAAGGGCAGCAAAACCTTCTGGATTCTTTTGCTTTTCGAATCCGCGCCACACAACAATAATGAAAGACCCTTATGATATCTTTTTTTTAAATACCTCTTCATAAAATGAATTAAATAGGAGCGAAGCACTATCTCCAAGTTTGTTTTTCGAATACACTTGACACACCAAAGAACCTCCAAGTTTACTTGATGGTTTTTTATTGTACGTTTTTATGGAAAATTAATTAAAGACAGTCAAAACCTTCTGGACACCTTTACTTTTCAAAACCTTTCGAAGGCTCAATAAAGACATCCCTTTAAGATCTCTTTTATTTAAGATACATCTTCATAATATAAATTAAATAGAAGCAAAGCCTAGTTTTTTAATTTTGTTACTAGAACCCGTGAGACACCTCAATAACGATAAACTAAAAAGGATTTCTATTATTCTGGAAGCTTTTCTTTTCTTGGGGTTATTTGTTCAAACTTCTCTTTAATAAGTTCTTTTTCTTTTGGAAAAAAACCCTGAACTAAAAGCAATACACCAAAGCCTAAAATTACTAAAGCAATTATTTTCTTTGTTTTAAAAATAAGCCGCGGTGTTAGTTTGTTTCTTAATTTTTTAGCAACCACTATTTTAACTAAATCGACTAAAAAATACACAATTAGAATAGTGCTTAAGAACACCACAACACCATTTTCTGTAATTGTTAATGAATTGGCCAATACTATAAAAGCGACCCAACCCAATAGCACGCCTATATTAATAAAATTAAGTAAAAAACCTTTTAAGAAAAGTTTACCATACCCTTTTTTAATTTCAACTTTATGATATTCTCTAACAATTTCTCTAAACGACTTTGATGTTTTTGTAAATGAAATAATACCATAAGCCACTAATAAAACACCACCAAAAACTAAAAAATTAGGGTCGTCCTTAATTTTTTCAAGTAATTTATTGGTACTAAAAAACGCAACAAATATAAAAATGATATCGGCCAGCATAACGCCACTATCAAATATTAAAGCGCTTTTAAATCCCTTTGTGGCACTGGTTTCCAGTAGCACAAAAAACACAGGCCCTATAGTAAATGCTAAAATAATTCCGAAGGGAATAGCTGTTAAAATATCATCAAACATAGAAAGTTGAAGCTTTTACACAAAGTAAAGAAATATTTTAAAACTATTGGTTTGCAGTAGCCTTAGATTTAAAGTTATTAAACAAAAAAAGGAGTGGGGCATAACCCCACTCCTTTAAATAAACGTAAAAAACGTTATTTAGTTTTTAATCAATTTAATACTATTAATACCTGCTTCTGTTTTTACTTGTGCAAAATATAAACCTGATTTTAAAGTACTACCATCGACATTAACTTCGCTCGCATTAGGTGCTAATGATAATACATTTTTACCTAAAATATCAAACACGTTGATTGTTTTGATAACACTCTTAGCATTCTTTATAGTCCAACTACTTTGTGTTGGGTTAGGGTAAGCTCTAAATTCTAAAGATTTAAAATCTTCAACATTTAAAACAGTAGCACCTAAAGTAAGGTTATCTATAATGTATGTGCCAGATAGACCAGGTGTACCTGATTCACCACCAGTAGTATTGGCAGGGTCAATTAACGCTCCACCAGTAGCAGTTTGAGCTCCATGATTTTTTACATCTACAAAAATAACTAGTGATTCTCTTGATGTTAAACCTGCTGGGAAATCCAATTCTACATCTACAACATCTGTACCAGTTGATATAAAATTCGCTTCAAGAGCGCCCCCACCACCTTGGAAACTTACTCCGTGCTGATGTACCTCTCCAGCTGCTGCTGTTGTTGATTGGAATGAAAATCTTAAAGTATTATTGGCATCATCACTTAAATCAATAGGTTCTGTAAATGTTAACTTAGCATTATCCCAATCATTAACCGCACCAACTATTTCTAACACATCATTTCCAGTACTGTTTGAAACAGCCGCACCATCACCTGCTGTCCAACCAGCAATAGATCCATTAAAATCCATAGGTAAACCTATAATTGCTACAGTAGTGGCAGCAATTGATATTGCATTATTAGCTGCTGGATTACCTGCAGCATCACTTGCTGATACCATAAAAGTATACATTGTTTCTGAAGTTAAACCAGAAATAACTAATGATTTTTCAACACTTGAAGATCCCGTAGCTTGTGCAGTACCTCCACCATCATAAGTCACATCGTATGTTATATCTCCTCCTGACTCATCGGTTGCATTTAGTAATAATTCTACAGTAGTACCGCCTACATTACCTAAAACAGCTGTAAACCCAGTTGGTGGAGTTACATCTGCTGCACATGGTGCACAATTAGGACCTCCACAATCTATTGCTGTTTCTTGGTTATTTAATACACCGTCTGAGCAGGTACCAGGATCATAACCTAAAGACAAATTATCTATAATGTATGTGCCAGATAGACTAGGTGTACCCGATTCACCACCATTAGTATTCGCAGGGTCAATTAACGCTCCACCAGTAGCAGTTTGAGCTCCATGATTTTTTACATCTACAAAAATAACTAGTGATTCTCTTGATGTTAAACCTGCTGGGAAATTCAATTCTACATCTACAACATCAGTACCAGTTGATATAAAATTCGCTTCAAGAGCGCCGCCACCACCTTGGAAGCTTACTCCGTGCTGATGTACCTCTCCAGCTGCTGCTGTTGTTGATTGGAATGAAAATCTTAAAGTGTTATTGGCGTCATCACTTAAATCAATAGGTGTTGCAAATATTAATTTAGCATTATCCCAATCATTAACCGCACCAACTATTTCTAACACATCATTTCCAGTACCGTTTGAAACAGCCGCACCATCACCTGCTGTCCAACCAGCAATAGATCCATTAAAATCCATAGGTAAAGTTTGTGAATACCCTAATGAAATAGTAAATAGAGCACACAGTAATAAAGTAATTTTTTTCATCATAATAAATTATTTAGGTTATTTAGTTAAAGGCAATGTCCATATAAAGCTAATGTTCAATTCCTATATTCGTAAAACTAAGGCTAAAATATTAAACAATGTTCAAAAAACACCGCTACAAAAATCATACAAAGCAGAAATACAAGGAAATTATTAGATACTTAACACTTTAACTGATTTATTTGTTTTTTAGCGTTTTTGTCAGCCCCTAAATTGTCTTAAAAATCAGTAAAAAATATTTTTGTATTGGTAATGTTGTGGTTAAATAAAGGATATCTAGAAAGATTTTTGATTTTAACTACCTCCTTATGTACTTAAAAATTAGCATTTTGAAAAATTAAATGATTTTAATATAAGTTATGTAGATATTATAAAACAGCAAAACGACCCTACAAATTAGTGAAGCGTTATTAAAAAAAGCAGCGTAAACTTTAAGGTTTAATTATTTAATAGTAGGTTTAAACTTGCACTATTATTTGTTATTACTATTACTTGTTCATTCTTTATCTTAATAGCTTGTATTGAACGACTATCTAGAGGTATATGCAAACCACTATTACCTGCCGGTAATGCCTTGAAGCTATTATTACCGTCACCTAGCAAAAGCATACCATATCCGGCATCGTAACGTATGGTTTCTACTTCTACACCGTAATGATTCCCTACCACCAGAATATCTTTAAATCCGTCTTCATTAAAATCGTCGATTAAAGATCCTTTTATTGGGCTCACTTGAGCTTGAGTCGGCAATGATTGCGGATTCAACATACCATCCTCATTTATTAAAATAATGCTTTCAAAATTATTTATTTCATAAACAACAGCACTATCTACTTTGTCTTCAGGAAGGATGTCTAGTAATTTGGAGGATGCGAAACTATGATAATCCTTAAATTTTTCAGCCACATAAGGCATTTGTTGACTGGTGCACTCACGCCCTCTCATAGGAACATAGTCATCTTTATAAAATTTTGCAAGTACCACATCATTAGTACCATTGTTATCAAAATCGTTCGCATATACTTTAAAAGGGTGGGACTTAGTGGCTTTAAACTTATTGTTATTCCCCAAGTTGCCTATGATATAGTCATCATCGCCATCGTTATCTAAATCACTGGCGGTAATAGACCACCACATACCCCTAGTATCATCCAGTCCAAGTTTTTCGGAGCTATTTTCAAACACTCCATTATTATTTGTAAGTACAGTAATTGTCATCCATTCCCCAACTATAATCATATCCTCATCGCCATCTTGATCTATATCTGTAAATACGGCGTCGGTAACCATACCCATATTTTTAAGATCTGGGGCCCTCGTATCATTGGCTTTTGTAAAAACACCATGGTTATTCAATAATAAATAACTACTGGCTGGAAACGGGTATTTCCCAGAAATTAATCTAACACCAACGAAAATATCCAAATCACCATCACCATCTACATCTGAAGTTATGGCACATTGTGAACTTTGAGCGATATTAGGCAATCCTTTTTTACTTTTCGTAAATGCCCCGACACCATCGTTTATATATAATCTATCAATTAATAATGGATTTCCTATTTTATACTCACTACCCCCACTTGTGACATATAAATCCTGATCACCATCTGCGTCTACATCGAAAAACAAGGCTCCTAAATCTTCTGACCCTTTGTCTTGAACCCATGGCTGTGCTCTATTTTCTATAAAATTGCCGTCCTGGTTTTGAATATAAAGTATGCCGCTCTGTCCCGCAGCGCCACCAATGAATAAGTCTTCTAAACCATCATTATTAACATCAGTAACGGCAGTGAATGGACCATTTTGAGATATATTATGAGGTAATAACACTTCATTTTCATATTCATTAAAGTCATTTTCTTCATGCCTAAATGATAAACCAATACCTGATGGGTCTAACTTTGTAAACAATATCTTATCGGTACTAGGAGTCTTTGTTATCTCATCAGCATTATTATATTTAGCGGTTATAGTAGTGTTTGCTGGAACATTTTTAAATAGATTTTTTTTGCCATCTGGCCATATCACTTCAACCTTGTTAACTTCAATATCTTTTCCTAAACCAAAAAATACTTTTGGTTCAACCGAGGATAAATAACCACGTGTTGGTGTGTTATCTGCTAGTTGCATTTTTCCATTATGATGTATTACAACCTTGGCACCGTATCCAAATTTATTTTTTTGAGGCCCATTAAAATTAATCATTATAAAATTCCCTGTTGCTTTATTTTTATAAACAAAAGCAGCAGCCTCCATATTGTTTATTACCAAATCCAGATCACCATCATTATCTAAATCGCCGTAAGCCATACCGCTTGAAAAGCTAGGGGTTTCTAGGCCCCATTCCTTGGTAGATTTTTCAAATTGTAAACCCCCCTTATTTCTATAAGCATAATTGGAAAGAGGCACTGACGGAGCCAGTTTGCTCATCCCATAAAAATCTTGGGAATCTGTTTCTAATTTTTTATTTAATCCTGTTAGAAAATCATTATTTCGTACATCTTTTTTAACACCGTTAGATATGATAACGTCTTTCAAACCATCATTATCTAAATCAACTAATAAGCCTGACCAACTCCAATCTGTTTGAGCCATTCCAGTCATACTCGCTATATCTGAAAAACTACCCATTCCAGTATTAATTTGCAAAGTATTTGCCATAAATTGATAGTGCTTCCCATCAGCTACCATTTTATTGAACTTAGCAGTACTCATAGATCCCATATTGGTTTTTGATCTATAATGATCTGAAGATGCCATATCCAAGGTAATCAAATCCATAAAACCATCATTATTAATATCGCCCGTATCTGAGCCCATACTAAAATTTGACATATGTTTTAGCTTCTCATTAACCACGTTCTTAAAAGTACCGTCGCCATTATTGTAATATAGGTAGTCCGGTTCGTCATAATCATTTGATACATAAAGGTCTGTCCAGCCGTCATTGTTAAAGTCGCTTGCACTCACGCTTAAACCGTAGGTATAGTTGTTTATAAGACCAGCCTGCTTAGAGATGTCTCTATAGCGGCCACCGTCATTTATATACAATTTATCCATATAGAGTTTATAGCGTTCTTCAGGGATATTAATGTAGCGGCTAAACAATCTAGAATCTGGAAGTTGATTAACTTGGTACATATCTAGATCACCATCGTTATCCATATCAAAAAACACCGCTTGAGAAGAAAAACCAAGGTCTGCTAACCCATAGCCTATTGCCGATTCTGTGAACGTGAGGTCTTTATTATTAATATAGAGTTGATTTCTTCTATTTACAGGTTGCATAGACTCCCCATTTCTACATACATATATGTCTAAAAAGCCATCCGCATTAACATCTGCCATGGTTACGCCCCAAGACCACCCATCATTAATTGCAATTCCTGACTTTTTTGTGATATTTTCAAACGTAAAATCACCTTTATTTAAATATAGTCTGTCGCTCACCTGATTGCCGCAGAAGAAAATATCTGGCAATCCATCGTTATTAATATCTCCTATTGCAACACCAGCACCACTATATATCTGATTATAGTATAGATGATTTACTTTTTCGGATTCTTTAATACTATTATTAAAATCAATACCTGTTTGTTCTGCTGCTAATAATTCAAAACCTCCTGTTAACGTCCCTTCAGATAATGGGCGCTTAGAATCTTGACAAGAATTCATCAAGAAAAAAACAGAGACTAACAATCCTAAAGAAGAGAAATTTATATTCATAATTGCATAAAGTTATACATTTTCAATATACTGAAAATATCTAAGCTAGTTTTATTGGTTCTTAAAAAATATTGAAGGCGAAGCGCTATTATTTGTAACCATTATTACGCTCTGGTTTTTCTGTTCAAAATGTTTAATATCTCGACTATCCAAAGGTACATGAAAGCCGCTTTTAGAAGGCGGCATGAAACTAAAATTGTTATTTCCATCACCAATAAGAACTGCGCCAAAACCAGCGTCGTATCTTGTAGTTTCAACCTCTACACCGTAATGATTGCCCACTAAAACTATATCATTATTACCATCTTGATTCACATCCATAACGATTGAGGATTTAATAGGAGCGACCTGTGCCTCTATAGGTAAAGTCTGTTTTATAAGTTTCCCGGATTCATTTATTAAAATTATACTTTCAAAATTACTGATTTCATAAATAACTGCATCTTTCACTTTATCATTTGGCAGAATATCTAATAACTTAGAAGAAGCAAAACTATTAAAATCTTTAAATTTATCGGCAACATAAGGCATTTGTTGGCTTGTGCATTCTCTGCCTCTTACTGGCACGTAATCGTCTTTATAGAATTTTGCTAAAACAATATCGTTAGTTCCATTATTGTCAAAATCATTAGCATAAACTTTAAAAGGGTGCTCCTTAGAAGCTTTAAATTTATTGTTAACACCTAGATTGCCAACTATGTAATCATCGTCACCATCATTATCCAAATCACTAGCTGTTATAGACCACCATAGACCTCTTGTGTTCTGAAGTTCATGTGTGTCTGAAGTATTACTAAAAGCTCCTTTATTGTTTTCCAAAACTAATATCTCCATCCATTCTCCAACCACTAATAAATCTTCATCACCATCCCCATCTATATCGCTAAAAACAGCGTCACTAACCATTCCTATATTTTCGAGATCAGGCGCCATAAGATTCGAGGCCTTTTTAAATTTTCCGTTAGTATTGATTAAGATATAACTACTCGCCGGGAACGGGTATTGTCCTGAAATTAATCGCGTACCTACAAATAAATCTAAATCCCCATCATTATCAACATCTGAGGCTTTAACACATTCTGTACTTTCGCTTATAGAAGGTATGGCATTAAAATCCATATCAAATTTACCTGCACCATTATTTACATACAGCCTGTCTTTAAGCAATGAGTTTCCGCTTTTAAATTCACTTCCTCCACTAGCTATGTATAAATCTAAATCATTATCACCATCAATATCTAAAAATAAAACCCCCAGATCTTCAGAGCTTTTCTCTGCCTCCCATGGCTGGGAACTACTAGGGATAAATTTGCCTTTGGTGTTTTGCAGGTAAAGCATTCCGCTTTGTCCAGCAGCACCTCCAATAAACATGTCTTCGAAACCATCTCCATTAACATCTCCAATAGCCGAAAAAGGTCCGTTTTCCGATAATTTATGAGGTAATAACACCTCAACCTCAAAATCGTTAAACTCATTTTCTTTATGACTATAGGTAATACCACTATCTGAAGGATTTACTTGAGTGAATAGTGTTTCCTTTTCTTGTTCTTGATTAGGTACCACTCTTGCCTTTGCATATTTTACTGTTACGTTTGAATTAGCCTTTATATTTTCAAAAATATTTACTTTCCCATCTGGCCAAATAACCTCTACCTTATCTACTGCGGTGTCTTTTCCTAATCCAAAAAATAATCCTGATTCAACTGATGACAAATATCCTCTTGTTACAGAATTCTCTAGAACCTGCATTTTTCCGTTATGGTGTATTATCCCTTTAGCGCCATATCCGAAGGTGTTCTTCTCTGAACCTTCCAAATCTATCTTTAAGAAATTTCCTGTTGCGTTATTTTCATAAACAAATGCTAAATCGTCCATGTTATTTATTACTAAATCTAAATCGCCATCGCCATCTAAATCACCATAAGCCATTCCGCTTGAAAAACTTGGTTTATCAAAACCCCATTGTTCTGTGACTTTTTCAAATTGTAATTTACCTTTGTTTTTATAAACATAATTAGATAGCGGCACTGAAGGTGTGTTTTTACTTATATTGAAAAATTCTTTTACAGAAATGTTCTCATCTAAGTTGTTTACAATTGATAAATAATCATTATTTCTAACATCTTTTTTAACGCCATTAGATATCACTATATCTTTTAACCCGTCATTATCTAGATCTACAAATAAACCACCCCAACTCCAATCTGTCTTAGCTACACCTGCAACATTTGAAATATCAGAAAAAGTACCAACACCTGTATTTAATTGAAGGGTATTTGACATATATTGATAATGATATCCTAAACTAACTATCGTATTGAAGTCTTCTGTCGACATGGAACCCATATTCGTTTTTGATCGAAAGTGGTCATCAGCCGCCATTTCGAGTGTCATAATATCAGTTAACCCATCATTATTAATATCACCTGTATCTGAACCCATACTAAATCTAGAAATGTGTTTCAAATTATTGTTAATCACATTTGTAAACGTACCGTCCTTATTGTTACGATACATAAAGTCGGGTTCGTCATAGTCGTTTGCAACATATAAGTCTATCCAACCATCATTATCCAAATCTGAAGCATTGACACTTAATCCATAAGCGAAAATTTGAGAAAGACCAGATTTGAAAGAGACATCACGATACCTTCCGTTATCGTTTCTATATAATTTATGTGTAAAAAATTTAGAGTTTTCTGCGGTAATATTATAACGTATAAATAATTTTTGGTCTGCAGGTTGATTCACTTGATACATATCTAAATCACCATCATTATCCATATCAAAAAAAACGGCCTGCGTAGAATAACCAGCATCAGCTAGACCATAAGCCATAGCCGATTCTGTAAACGTTAAATCTTGATTATTTATATAAAGCTGATTTTTACGATCTTCTGGGTTCATAGATTCGCCATTTCTACTGATATAAATATCCAGATAACCATCTGAATTTATATCAGCCATAGTAACGCCCCACGACCATCCAGAGTTCCTTGCCGCTCTAGATTTTTTAGTAATATCCTCAAATACAAAACCTCCTTTGTTCAAGTAAAGTCGATCGCTTACTTGGTTTCCGCAAAAGAAAACCTCTGGCAAGCCATCGTTATTTAAATCACCTATCGCGACACCCGCTCCATTATATATTTGAGCATAATAGAAGTGATTAAAACTTTCGGTTTCTTTAATGGCATTATTAAAATCAATTCCCGTTGTTTCAGAATCGAGTAATTGAAATCCACCAACAAGGGTTTTTGGGTAAAGATCCCTTTGAGGTCCATTACATGCAACCATTAAAACACCTAATAAAAGGCTTGTTTTAAAATATAAGAAATGCTTTTTCATAGCGTGATAAAGTAAACAATAAATATATTGAAAATTTATGTATTGTCTACTTTATGGGCTAAAATAAGGTGTATTAAATTAGAACAAGTTTATACTTAGCCATCACTAATTTTGGAGATCGATCTACTTTAAAT
>Ga0233426_10003440_pt1 | contig 12537 bp, 7 predicted proteins | sample SI_118_April2016_6_FD_179875 | JGI IMG/M metagenome (GOLD analysis project Ga0233426, IMG submission 179875) | Seawater microbial communities from Saanich Inlet, British Columbia, Canada - SI_118_April2016_10_MG | ecosystem: Environmental > Aquatic > Marine > Inlet | place: Canada: British... | reverse complement strand
GTGCTGCGTTTTCAGGTAACAACGTTTTTGCGGGGGCAACAATGGGGCACTTATTGATATGAATGAGTTTTACCGGAATTGGCTGTTCATCCTCTGCCAATTCATCATGCCTGGTGTATAATCTTGCTTTAATTTCTTGGGCGTTTAATTCAAATAGTGGAGTTGGGTCTTGTGCTAAATCAACACATATCACGGCATTTTTATTAATAGGGTGATAAGCAACCGGAGAAAACCAGCTAGTACAGCCATGAATAGAAGATATTTTACTTGAGGTGTGGACAACGGGTGTCATGTTATAAACATCAAGTAGTTCAGCGACTTGTTTCTTATTCTTTAAATTAAAAATAAAATCGTAGAGTTTTGGTTGTTTCTCTTTAATTAATTTAGCCATCGCAATGGTTGCATACACATCACTCATCGCATCATGTGCAGATTCATGACTAATTTCATTCGCGGCAGTTAATAACTCTAATCGAAAGCTGACAATTTCTACTCCATCACGTTCAACGGTTGGCCAATTGATACCTTCAGGGCGCAGAGCATAACAAGCACGCACCATGTCGATAATATCCCAGCGACTATTACCATTTTGCCATTCGCGTGCGTACGGGTCATAAAAGTTACGATATAAAAGGTAACGAGTCACTTCATCATCAAAACGAATATTATTATATCCTGCAACACAAGTATTAGGTTGAGAAAAAAGCACATGAATACGATTAGCAAATTCTGCCTCGGTTAAACCTTCGGCAAGTGCTTTTTGAGGTGTGATACCGGTAACTAAACATGCTTCAGGGTTAGGGAGGTAATCTTGCGGAGGTTGACAATAAAACATTTCAGGTTCGCCGATAATATTTAAATCTAAATCTGTGCGAATACCTGCGAATTGAGACGGTTTATCTAGTTTTGGTGAAATACCCCATGTCTCATAATCATGCCAGAGGATACTTGGCTGTTTTTTTATATTTTTGTTTTTGTCTTTTGAGTTCATTATGTATTTATTAAACAATCACTTAGTTGCTGTTTCTTATCGGTAATGTTTCATCGTGTAGTAAGTTAAATCACTACGTTATTTATCATGTGAAAAAAACTAAATTTACGGTGTGATTTTTAATCAATTTTATTCACTGTTAATTCGATATTTTTACTGTCACCTGCAAACCACTTTTGAATATATATAGAGCCTAAAACAGGTGGCATTCCATCTTCAGGAACTTCTTTATAACGTACACTGTTTTTATTTTGTTTCTCTAGTTCAAATTTTAACGTTTTAGTTGTCATGTATTTCAAGGTAAATATTAGTTTTATGTATAATATATTAAGTTTTTTGCTTGAGCTATTTAGATTTGGATAAATGTTCATTTAATGAGTGATTTGCACTCTAAAACGTTGACGTGTAACCACAAGTGGAAAATACATCTTTAAATTGTGAAAATATCGTTTAAAACCTAAAACTGTTTCAGGTAAAATCGGGGCAGGTTTATAGTGTGATTCAATGCAACGTTTTCACTTTGCATACTATAAAAATTAACTTATTCATTAAACCTTAAATTTTGTTAAATAAATTTGAACCTTATTCTAACAATGTTACCAATTAAAAAGTCATACTGATTGTCACCATAAAGTTTCGGCCTGTCTGGGGGATAAGTGAATTTGCCCAACCTTGAGAACGTTGTTCAAAATCATCACCGCTTGCAGCTGCTTCAGCTCCTGAATGATAATAGTCTTCATCAAATAAGTTTTTTACTTTAAACGCAATTTGAAAAGGTTCGAGCTTATAAGTAATATTTGCATCCAAGGTTAAGTATGCATCATTTTCTGTATTATTTGCTCTCAGTGCGTTTCTTAAATAAAGTGGTTTACTTGCTACCCAATTGGCTTTTACATTCATATTTAATGTTTCACCTATTGGAATATTGATACTTGCATTAATTTTGTGAGGAGAAATATCGCCAAGTTCAGCATTCATATCCTCACAAGTATTGTATAGCAGGTTATTGGTTTCAGTGGTTTCTTGACAATTTTCAATCCCTTGGCCTACCCATAAATCAAGGGCATGATCGTAGCTAACACTGCTTTTTGACTTAGTATACGTATAGTAGATATGCCCGGTAATATTGCTCGCACCGTCAATAAAGTTAGGGTATTGAAATTTCCCGCGATATTCAAAACCAATTGTATTGCGTTTACCCGCGTTTTCCGCCTCTTCTTTGATGACATTGTCATATCTCGCGGTGAAAAACGATAGGTCATGCAGCCAATTTTCTTTCTGATACATGTAGATAAACTCTAAGTTCTCAGCTTTTTCTGGTTTGAGGTTAGGGTTTGCAGAACGACCACTCCAGCCTCCCCATAGCTGAATCGGAGCTGGCTCTTGAAAAGCGGTGCCATAAAGCACTTTGACCGTTGATTTTTCTGATAGATAATAAATTGCGGAGGCTCTTGGATTAGTTGAACTGCCATACAAGCTGTTTTTGTCGTATCTAAGCCCCGCGTTAACTCGCCAATCATTTATGTTCCAAATAGCCTGTGCGTAAATTCCTCTATCGGTTAATGTGGCTAAATTTTCGTCTGGCATATTGCTTAATGTATCGGGCTGAATATTTATGGTGTTATCGGTGTTAAGTGCTACACCATTTCCGGCTGTTTCAGGTGTATCAGACGAGCAAAACGCTTCTGCATAATAGCTACAAGCATCATAAGCTTTTGTAAGCTCTTTGCTTTCAAATTTTATACCACCGCTGATTTTTAATGTCTCGCTATAATCGTATTCGTAATCTTGTTTGAATAACCAACTTTTGTTGTTAGTTCTCCAATGAGAAATGGTTAGGTATGACGAAACATCTGGGCCTGTTAATGCATTAGAACCAGGGAACGCTTCAACCCAATAGCCGCCATTACCACTAACTCTACTAAGCATTAGGGTATTAATTTCAAGTTTTTCGTTAATGTTTTTTTTATGACGCAGATAAAATTGTTGAGAGTTTCTATACCACTCAGCTCCGGGTTGTGCTCTGTCATGAGGGTATTGTGGCCCCCAACCATGACGCATATCCCACATAATCATACCAAGCGTAAAGTGTTTGAAGTTAATATCAGCTAGAATACCCCATTCTCTTTGTGGGTCGTTGTAAGTACCGAAATCGTTGTCTTTAGAGCTATGAGGACAGCCATCGGCCATACAATTATTAGCTAGTGCTGTGTCGTATATTACAGGTCCCCAAATTTCTCTGCTACTCAACAGATCATTACTAACAAATCCCCAAGAGGATAGGTCCTCTATATCAGCTTCATCACTGGTATAATATTTAGCAGAAAAATTATAGGTAAAATCGCCACTATTACCTCCTGCTGTTAAATCAACACTTTGACTGTCGTAGCTTCCTGACTGAATATTTACATTGATAAAATCATCATTTGGGTGTGTATCTTTAGCGTCTAAGGTTATTAAATTAATAATACCTAAAAACGCATTTGGACCATAGACTGCACCAGCAGGTCCATATAAAACTTCAATTCTGTCTATGTTAGATAAAGGGTAGTTTTTCGAGAGAGTCGCTTCGTGATACCATAAATGATTATCAACTATGCCATTAACTAACATCAAGGTTCGTTGAGTTAATGGAGTGCGATATCCACGCTGATAGGTTATAACCCCACCATTCCCGTTCGTAATCGTACTATCAAAGCCCGGTAAATCGAGAATTACCTCGTCAATACTGGTATAACCGCGTTGTTTTATATCGGTTGAAGTAATGATAACCATGGCGGCGGGAGCATCGCGAAGAGTTTCCTCAATACCAGAAGCGGATGAAACCGTTACATTAAGTAAGTCTTCTAAACTCAGGTTAAGCAGTTTGTCGAATTCTCCGTTTTGTGCAAAACTTTCTGAGTTGACCAGTACTGTGGTAGATAATAACAGGGCCGTTAATTTTTGTCTTCGGTGACTATGAGTCATGCGTTCCCTTAATTATGCAAAGCTCGTTAAACGAATTAATTAGACTATTATTCAAATTGTAATAAGGTCTAATTAAACACTCCATTTGTCTTTTAAAGGTTAGAATATATCGTTTGTAAGTCAAATTTTTTGATAGTGATGAATTTACGGTATTTAATCCTTTTGCTTAAAGTTGATTATCAATATTTTTATTCTAAATCTTAAATTTAATAGAATGATTAATATATATCGTCTTGAATGTTAAAAATGTTGAAAGCACGTAAATTTTAAAATACTCAGTCTATTTACATGAAGCAGAGCAGCAAAATAAATATTTTATGCCGCAATTAGTGAATATTGTAGTTTGACGTTAATTCAGTGCACTTCATCGTAAATTTTATTTTTTAGTAAACCATTTTGTTGAATAAACAGTATATTTGCCGTTAAGAGTTAAATAAATTACATCATTAAGTTAAAGGAAGTCGAATGACGTTGATACGTTACACAGTCTGGCTGGTTTTATTATTAACAGTCTGCAAAGTTTCAGCACAATCATCAGTGGCTAAAAGGGCGGCTAATGTTATTACCTCACCAATTCTTTTCGAGAAAAAAAGCAGCCGCGTAGAAGCCGTAGGTACAGGAGAAGCTATTCGTTCAGTGGTTGTCTATCCTGCTGTAGCTGACAAGGTTACTGCCGTTAACTTTATACCTGGACAGTTTGTTAAGGAGCAAGATGTATTACTTGAGTTAGACTCTCGTCGTCAAAAGGTGGCTTTGGAGCGAGTTATTATTCAACTTGCCGATGCTGAACGAACTGTTGCTCGTTCAAAAGAAAGCCGTAAAAAAGGTGCAATTGCACAAAGCGCCTTAGATGATGCAATAACAGCAAGAGACTTACTTAAAGTACAATTAATAGAGGTTAAAACTGAATTAGAGGACAGAACAGTAAAAGCACCATTTTCTGGTGTCGTTGGTTTAACCGATGTAGAACCGGGTGATCGTATCGGTTTACAAACCACGATTACGACTATAGATAATCGTGAACAATTGTTAATCAATTTTAATGCTCCTGAGTCTGCACTCCCAATGTTACAAGGAAAATCGGTTGTAGAACTTGAGCCTTGGCAGGCGCAAGGCATTCGAATTAAGGCTAATATTATTGAGGTTGATTCAAGAATCAACCTTTCAAATCGTAGTATTCGTGTTCGAGCTTTATTAGATAATAACGCTGATTTATACCGTCCTGGAATGAGTTTTAGGGTTATTATGCAAATGTCAGGTGATGAGTATGCCGTTGTACCCGAAGCTGCATTAATGTGGGGAGCGACAAGTGCTCATGTTTGGTTGGTTGAAGACGGTAAAGCTAAAAAAGTTGATGTACAAATTCAACAAAGATTAAGCGGTCGACTATTAGTCTCTGGTGCACTAAAAGTTAATGACGAATTAATTGTTGAGGGGGTGCAAAGCTTACGTGAAGGTCAAAGTGTCAATGCGACGATGTCACAAGGTATAAACTTATGAGCCAACCTTTAATCCAAAATGATTTGCCTTCATTATCGATTCGTCGGCCTGTGTTAATTGTTGTTCTTAATTTACTCATTATTATTGCTGGCTTAGCCGCATTTAATGCCATTGAAGTGCGCGAATTGCCAGATGTTGATCGACCTATAGTATCAGTAACCGCTTTCTTTCCTGGTGGCTCGCCAGAAACGGTTGATACCGAAGTAACTAGCAAATTAGAAGGTGCAGTAGCGCGGGTAAGTGGTGTTAAATCAATTAATGCCAATAGTGAAGAAGGTAATGCTCGAGTAAGAGTGGAGTTTCGTCCTGGGATTAATTTAGATGATGCCGCTAATGAAATTCGAGAATCCGTTAGTAGAGTGCAACGGGAACTGCCAGATACTGTTGAACGTTTAGCTATTATAAAAGCGGATAATGATGCTCAATCGGTTGTGAGTATTGCCGTGTCGAGTACAACATTGGATTTGGAGAGTTTAACAGAACGAGTTGAAACTGATTTAGCACCATTATTTCTAAGCATTCCTGGTGTGGCAGATGTTCGTTTAAATGGTGATCGAGAAAGGGTTTTACGTGTTTTGTTAGATCCACTTCGTTTGACGAGTTTTAATTTATCGATCACCGATGTCGCAGCAGCGCTGCGTCAGGCACCTTTTGATGTGCCTGCCGGTAGTATGAAGTCTACTGACCAACAGCTTATTGTTCGAGCTGATGCCACCTCTATAAGTGCAGAAGAAGTTTCTGATATCATTATTAGTAACAATACCCGAATAGGTGATGTTGCTACTGTTTATTTTGGCCCTGCAGATGCTCAAAGTATGGTAAGACTAGATGGTAGACCGGTAATTGGTTTAGGTGTTATCAGACAAGCACGTTCTAATACGATTGAAATTTCTGATGAAGTCCTCGCTTTAGTAAAGCAAGTTGAAAGTCGTTTTCCTGATTTACAAATGCAAGTAACGTCTGATGATGCAGAGTTTATTCGTGGATCTGTACAAGAAGTTATCACCTCATTGTTTTTAACAATAATATTGGTTGTTGCTACACTGTGGGTATTTATTGGATCAGGCAGGGCGACAATAGTCCCAGCTTTATCTATACCCGTTTCGCTTATTGGTGCGCTAGCGGCTATTTGGTTAATGGGGTTTTCAATCAATATTTTAACGTTACTGGCCTTGGTTTTGGCTACGGGGTTAATTGTTGATGACGCTATTGTTGTGACAGAAAATATTCAACGCCGCCGTAGTATGGGCTTAGGTGCTAGAGCCGCCGCAGTTATTGGTACTCGAGAGGTATTCTTTGCTGTTGTCGCTACAACGGCAGTGCTTGTAGCCGTATTTGTTCCTATTGCTTTTTTACCTTCTACCGCAGGGCGATTGTTTAGAGAGTTTGGCGGAGTTCTCGCTATTTCAGTGATTATTTCCTCTTTTGTCGCTTTATCATTAGTTCCTGCAATTACTGCACGCTTACCAGTTAAAGCTAAGAATACTAATCGTTTAGCTAGTTTAGGTAATGTAATATTAGTTTGGTATCAACGATCTTTACATTTTGCGCTTAATAAAGCTTGGTTCGTTTTTATTGCCAGTTTAGTTGCAGCATTATCAGCGATTAGTTTATATGGGTTTTTAGATAATGAGCTAATGCCTTCTGAGGATAGAGGTAGTATTCGTATCTTTGCTCGAGGGCCTGATGGCGTTGGTTTAAACTTTATGGATCGCCAAGCAGATAAAATGGAAGAAATACTACTTCCATATGTGAAGGGAGGTAATATTGATTCCATTTATACTGTGGTCGGTCAATGGGATCCAAATATAGCATTTGTTACAGTTCCTTTAAAAAACTGGGGTGAACGCTCTCGTTCACAGCAAGAAATTATTGAAGAGATCCGGGGGCCATTATCTAAAATTCCTGGAGCTCCTGCACGAGCTTTTGGTTCAAATAGCCTTAACTTGCGTGGTCAAGGGGGCGGCCTGGAACTTGCGTTAACGGGACAGAATTATGATGAAATATTTGCTGCCGCTCAAAGCTTTTCTAAAATCATTCAGCAAGAACTTCCTGAACTTGGGATGCCGAGAATATCTTATCAACCCAGTCAACCTCAACTTAGGGTGAATATTTACCGACGCCGAGCAAAAGAATTAGGTGTGCCATTGTCAGATATATCAACAACATTACGAGTCGCAATAAATGGCGATGATATAGCGGATTTAAATGTAGGCGATCAAGCTATTCCTATTATTTTACAGGCACAAAGTCAGCAAATAAAAGATCCGACTGATTTGGCTAATTTATATGTTGGTTCGAGTAGTGGCACTTTAGTACCTTTGTCGAGCCTTGCACATATTTCAGAAGAAGGGGTTGCTGCAGAGTTACAACGACAAGCGCAACGTCGTGCGATTGAAATTGAAATGAGGTTACCTGCAGATATACCATTAAAACAAGTGGTAGAAGAATTACGTAACTTAGGAGAACAGCATTTACCCAGTAATATTGGTTTGATCTTTTTAGGTGAAGCGTTAACTTTTGAAGAAACTGCTCGAGATGTAACACTTACTTATGTACTTGCTTTTGTGATCGTATTACTAGTATTAGCGGCACAATTTGAAAGCATGAATAGTGCTGTAGTAGTCATGGCTACCGTACCTTTTGGTATTGCTGCTGCCTTGTTTGCTCTGTTTTTAACGGGCACTTCAATTAATATTTACTCTCAAATAGGCTTAGTCATGCTAATTGGGTTATTGGCTAAAAATGCTATTTTATTAGTTGAATTTGCCGATCAATTACGTGATCAAGGTTATAGCGTCAGAAAAGCGGTGGAGGAAGCGGCAAGTATTCGATTGAGACCTATAACAATGACGTTGTTATCGACACTCTTAGGTTCATTACCTCTGATTTTATCGAGTGGCGCGGGAGCCGAAGCCCGTAATGCAATTGGCTGGGTTGTTTTTGGAGGCTTAGGAATTGCAGTTGTATTTACACTCTATCTAACACCAGTACTTTATTTGGCTTTAGCCCGTTTTACAAAGCCTCGTGCTGATGAAACTAAACGTCTAGAAAACGAGTTAGATGACGCTGAAAAATTAATCGCTAATTAGCAGTAAAACATGATTTTAAAGCTATAAAGAGTATTTAAATAAATACAATGTTTAATTTTATTAAACATTGAGTGTTGTCGATTAATAAAAGATTATCCTAATCAATAGTTGAGACTCTTACATTTAAGAGTCTCAACTATTTTAAATACTTAGTTATGCATTTGCTATCTTGTTGCTATTTGACACAAATCCTTTTACTTGCATAAGCCAAGAAAGGCAGTAAAGTCCTACTAAATGTTTAGGCTTTAATCTGCAGCGTGAATCGGACAATAAAGTTCTGGCTTGCGAAAAGAGTCCCTTACTTATATTTAATTTTGCTAGATGGCATAAATGTGCGGCACTATATTTAAGCATATACTTAGAGTTTTGACTTTTAACCTGCTTTTTAGCTTCTTCGGTTATACGGATACTAAAAGCACATTCTATTTCTGGAATATTATTTTTACTTGCTTGGTTTTGCACATCTTTGTGGTACAGAGAATGAATGTTCGGTGAATATGCAATTGAAGCGTTTAATGCCACTCGACAGAAGAGGTCTTGATCCTCGCCAATAGGTTCATTTAAAGGAAAACCTCCAATTTCATTAAATAATGCCAGTTCAATGACCATTGATGACATGGTAAAAGGTAAATCGCCTTTTGACGCAATATTAAAATAATTATCGAGTATTACACCTTTTGGGTTTATATTATCTAGCATTATTTTGGCATCTAAAAAATTATTTTCTGATTCAACGATTTGATATCGCGTACCAAAAAATTGTGCTTTTGGAAACTTAACGATAAGACGAGCGACTTCATCTAAAAATAAAGGGAGCCATTGATCATCGGCATCTAAAAAAGCGATATAGTCATTTTGCGCTAGTTTTACACCGTTATTTCGAGCTGCAGAAACACCTTGGTTAGTTTGATGAATCAGTTTCACATTTTTAATCTTTGCATTTTTTACTATGTTTGGCCCTTCATCGGTAGAACCATCATCGATAATAATTATCTCATCAGCAGGGTATTTTTGTGCCGCAACACTTTCTAAGGTTCTTAATATATGATCAGCTTTATTAAATAGTGGTATAACAACGGTAAATCTTATATTTTTCATTTTATATACTCCAGTTTGATAAAGAATGATTTAAAGCGGTTCCAATGGCTACTTTAGGTGTTTTAAACCACTTTGATATGCCTTCAGATATTTGTGATGCAATGTGTTCAATATTTAAGTTAAAAAGGTCAATTTGATACTCTTCCGGCATTTCAATATCTTCGCACCAGCCTTTGCACTTTCTATGATAATTAATCGATAAGACAGGGGTGTTCGCTAGGTAGCCTAAGATAGAGCCATGCAACCTCATGCTTAATATGGCTTTATACTTTGAAAGGTCATTTAACACAGCAATGGGATCCGATTCATAAGGTTTAATTGTTACCGGAATATCTCTATTAACACGTGATAAAATATTCGTATTAATATACCAATCGCCAAGAACTTTATGGCCATTAAACTCGATTAATGTAATTGGTTCACCAGTTGATTTGTAAATAGAGGTGATTAGTTGAGCAAGGTCTTCAAATCTTTGTTTTTCTTGTTCTTTATTGGTTTTCCCCATTGCATCTATAGCAACAGAGCATAAGGTTAGTGCAATACCTTTACGTTCGAAGTTATTGAATTTGTAATCATTGGATGAAAGAAGTAATGGAGCTAAATCAAACGTTTTATGTACGTTAGCAATTGGGGCTATATCGCGCGCTATTGCAAAACTTTTATTGTCTCTTACACCAACATAACCACATTCATTCAAAAATTTAGCACATGCTTTTTCAGCACCTGTTGTATTGAAAGGTCCTATACCGACACCTACCGCCAAACTTTTCTTTGGGTTAGCCAGTGACATTAAATGTCTTTTAAGGTTTATGTCAGTTTCGCTATGTAATACGGAGCCTCCACCAAAGATGATTCGTTTACTTTGTACAGCGGTTTTATATTGTAATAACCTGTTCTGTCCTGGAAACGATTGATTGAAATTTAATGGCAAAATATTTTCTGTTAACGTTTCTCTTTTGTAATCACCGTATAACCCAACAATATTATTATTACACCCGAGGATATTTTTAGCGGCCCATGCGGTTGCATACATTAGAGCATCGTCACCACTATTTCTCATACCATAATACCCTACAAGGTACGCATCGTATTTCTTAAACATATTTCTCTCCTGATTTTAATGGGTTAAGTGCTATACCAATCCACAGTAATGCTGGCCAATATATGAAACTTAAAATTTCTAAATTTTCAAAAAATGAATAATAAATAAGAACAATCACCATTAATGTAGCGGTATAGCAAATAGGGCTTTTAAAACTGTTTAAAATTAAATAAAAGCAAGTGATTAGAAGGGGGATTGCTAATGATAATAAGCCAACTATGCCTTTGACAAATAAAAATCCGTACCAAGTATGGTGAGAACCTATCGGCATACTTTCTACGATTTTAGGGCCTTTTTCTACAATGCCATGTCCCCAAATTGGGGCTTCTGATTCCCAACGCTCAAGCGCTAAAACTTCTAAAGTATTTCGTACTCTAGTAGAGTCAGGCCTAGCGGCTTTAATATCTTCATAGCTATTGCTCAGCCAATTAAATATAGGGTCACCTAATAATGCGACAGTAGGTATTATCAAGCCTATGACAATTAGGCTCATCGGATTTTTAAAATACTTATTTAGAAAACATAAAGGTATTAAAGCAATAAAAATAACCCAACCAGCTCGTGACTGAGAGAGTAAGCACATAACAAAACTACCCAACACACCAACATTTCTCCAAAATTTATCTTTTTCTTGGCAAGTGAAAATAAGGAAGATACAAGCCATAAAACCAGCCGCTGGTGCCCAAGGTGTGAAAAATCTCCAGCGGCCAGCACCTGTTTCAGGGTTTAAACCATAAAAGCTAACGCTAAAGAAACTTTCTCCAGGTCCACCAATGGCTTTTAAAGGAGAAACAAATAAATCACCACTTACTCCTGCTGCATAAAATACAAGACTGATAGCAGCAAAAATTAAAGAATGAAAAGCTACAATACAAATTCCACGAATAACTAATGGTGGTTTTATTTCAACGAAAGCCCCAATAAACAAAAATAACGGCATAAGTGCCCAACCTTTCGCCCAACCTATTGAGGACTTGATTGTTTTGCCTAAACCTAAATCCCAATTTGAATGTGCAATAATTAGAGAAGTCAGCATAAAAAAACACCCGATCACCCAGATCCAAACAATCATTGGTATGATAGATTTTTCATCTTTTCCGTTAACGAACCAACGTAAAATAATTACTGAAAATATAAGCCAACCCACAACAGACCCCATGACATAAAGAGCACCTATAGAAAATAGGGGGTATGTCAATGTTAAACCCAACCAAATTAATTTTTCTTCTGAAGAACATGGTTTTATTTGTGTTGCGTACATTTGCTTATGCTCTCCTAAATACGTTTAATGTTCTTGTTTATTGCGAAAGGCATACCAACGTGTAAGGTTTTTTATTAACACATTGTAATTTATAGTTTAAATTGGTTTTTTGGTTGTTTTTGATATGGCTTAAATTTGAAAGGAATGAAAGCATATTGCAAAATGAAAAAGGTTATTATCATTTTGCAATATATGTTTTTAGCAAGGTTTAATATAATTTAGAGATATTATTAGATAAGAGCGGCATTCAATAATAATTAATTATGTTAACTTTTTTTTAGAATCGCTTTTATTAGTTTATTCCGCTGTGACATTATTATTAATCCAAGAGTGATTACAATAAAGCCAGCCAATGCACCTACAAAAGCTATGATATTTTTAGGGCTACTTTGCTTTAATGGGTATGAAGGGGAAGTTAGCATTTGTAAAACAGGGTAAGAGGAAAAAATGTCAGATTTACTGGCTTCTAATCTTGCTGCTGCCGATGTGAAAATGGCTTCAGCCATATTAAACTCTCTATTTAATC
>Ga0233426_10003435_pt1 | contig 12559 bp, 11 predicted proteins | sample SI_118_April2016_6_FD_179875 | JGI IMG/M metagenome (GOLD analysis project Ga0233426, IMG submission 179875) | Seawater microbial communities from Saanich Inlet, British Columbia, Canada - SI_118_April2016_10_MG | ecosystem: Environmental > Aquatic > Marine > Inlet | place: Canada: British... | reverse complement strand
ATGCAAAAAATGTTAAGTTTGGTGTAAAATATTGTGTTTTTGTGTAAAAAAAGTAATTTTTATTATTTTCTAAATGAAATAACGGAAAACATCACACTCTAAAATTGATTGAAAATGCACAAAAACAACTAAAAACGCAATAAAATGATAAAAAAACTACTATTTCTGTCAATAATTTTAGTTTTATGTTCTTGTCAAAAAAAAGAACCCAAAACAATTATACTATCTAAAGCATCTTCAAATTATATAAAATGGATGGCGGATGACAACACGATTATTCTAGACGCTTACACCATAAAAAATACGGATTCTATTTTAGCATTAGCGGATGGCATTATCCTTACCGGAGGGGAGGATATCAATCCCTTACAGTATAATGATACTATAAATTTGGCAGTTTGTGGAGATATCAACTACCAAAGAGATACTCTTGAAAGAAAACTATTTGATTTTGCTTTTGAAAATAAAATTCCACTAATTGGCGTATGCAGAGGAATGCAAATGATGAATGTTGCAAGTGGAGGATCGCTTTATGGTGATATTCCAACAGAGATTGGAACAACAGTATTCCACAGAAATAACGGAGAAGTAAATCATAAAATAGTTTTAGTTGACACTTGCTCTTTAATTTTTCCAAATGGTACAGATACAATTATGGTCAACTCTTGGCATCATCAAGGGCTTAAAATTATGCCCAATCATTTACGCGTTATTGCCCGTGCTTTTGATGGATTACCAGAGGCAGTTGTAATGGATAAATCAGTTCATCCCTTTATGATTGCAGTTCAATTTCACCCTGAAAGATTAGGTAAAGAGAATGTTATTCATCAAACTATGAAAAGTAGTTTTTACAAGCAAATCGGAAAATAAAAGATACTTTTTTTTAATAGTTTAAATTAGAGTGAATTAGAAGCAAATCAATTATATTTGCCATCCTAAACTTCAGCAATGCTTCAAGATATTTTATTTACTTTCTTAATTAGCTTTTCTCCTTTTGGAGAGGCAAGAGCGGGCATCCCTTATGGAGAGTTAAATGGATTGCCAATTATGCTAGTTTTTATTGTAGGGCTAGTAGCAAACTTATTAGTTTTCCCAATATTCTATAAAGCAATTGAATTGGCAAATAAACACCTTTGGAAAAATCCATTGTATAAAAAAACGGCTCTTTTTTTAGCCTTAAGAGCAAGAACTAAAACAAAAGAGGTGATAAAAAAATATGGGGTTTGGGGATTGATGATTTTTGTAATGATTCCTTTGCCTGTAACTGGAGCTTACATAGGGACAATTGCAGCTTTTATATTTGGCATTTCATATCAAAAATCACTTATTGCTATTAGTAGTGGTATTACCATATCCTCTATTATGGTGGCATCCTTTATGCACCTTATATAATTTTTCAGTTTCTATTACAACTGAAATGGAATAACTACATTTGCCGGAATGAAAGGTAAAAAAACAGCACTTATTATTTTAGATGGTTGGGGGCATGGTGATAAAACCAAGTCGGACGCTATACACCATGCTAATACTCCTTTTATTGATTCTTTGTACAAGAAACATCCTAATTGTGAACTCAAAACTTTTGGAGAACATGTAGGCTTACCCAAAGGTCAGATGGGAAATTCGGAAGTTGGTCATTTAAACATTGGTGCGGGTAGAATTGTGTATCAGGATTTAGCAAAAATCAATATTGCTTGTGCCAACAATTCCATTGCTGAAATGGAAAACTTGAAAGCCTCTTTTACTTATGCAAAGCAGAATAATAAAGCATTACATTTAATTGGGCTAGTTTCTGATGGAGGAATTCATTCTCACAAAAACCATCTTTATAAATTGTGTGAGCTGGCTAATAAAGCAGAAATTGAAAAAGTATTTGTTCATGCCTTTACAGATGGTAGAGATTGTGACCCTAAAAGTGGAAAAGGATTTATTGAAGAATTAGAACAGAATCTATTTGGAGCAAAAATCGCTTCTGTTTGTGGCAGGTATTATGCTATGGACAGAGATAAAAGATGGGAAAGAGTAAAATTAGCTTACGATTTACTTACAAAGGGAATAGGAGAATCTTCTCAAAATCTTACTGAGAGCATCCAAAACACTTACAATAATGGAATTACAGATGAATTTATAAAGCCAATTATTAGTGTAGACGAAAATAAAAATCCGATAGCGAGAATACAGGAAGATGATGCGGTAATTTGTTTTAATTTTAGGACAGATAGATGTAGAGAAATCACGATTGCTTTAACACAAACTTATATGCCAGATTTTGGAATGCAAACCTTAAATCTGTATTATACAACAATGACAAATTATGATGCATCTTATAAAGATGTAAATGTAATTTACAATAAAGATAACATCAAAAATACTTTAGGAGAAGTGTTGGAAAGCAATAATAAATCCCAAATCAGAATTGCAGAAACTGAGAAATATCCTCATGTTACCTTCTTCTTTTCAGGAGGAAGAGAAACAGAATTTAAAGGAGAAAAAAGATTAATGGTAAACTCACCCAAAGTAGCAACTTACGATTCGCAACCAGAAATGAGTGCTCCTGAAGTTACAGCAACTATTGTTGCAGAATTAGAAAAAGGAGCAACTGATTTTGTCTGTCTGAATTTTGCAAACCCAGATATGGTTGGGCATACTGGTGATTATAATGCAATTAAAAAAGCGGTCGAAACAGTAGATAATTGCACCCGAAAAGTAGTGGAAGAAGGGCTAAAAAATGATTATGCTTTTATCATTATTGCCGACCATGGGAATGCAGATTTTGCCATAAATGAGGATGGCTCACCCAACACAGCACATAGTACTAATTTGGTTCCTTGCTTTGCGCTTAATACAGGTTTTGAAAAAATAGAAAACGGAAAGCTAGGAGATATTGCCCCTACTATACTTAAAATAATGGGAGTTGAAATCCCAACAGAAATGACAGGAGAAATTCTAATAAAATAAAAAATGGAACACATAAATAATTACATAAACGAAAACAAGGACAGATTCATTAACGAATTAATTGACCTTTTAAAAATACCATCTATCTCAGCCGATCCTGCATACAGTGAGGATGTTTTAAATTGTGCTGATGCAGTAGCAAAAGCAATGACAGCTGCAGGAGCAGATAATATTGAAATTTGTAAAACGGAAGGTTACCCTATCGTTTATGGAGAGAAAATTATTGATGCCAATTTACCAACAGTTTTGGTGTACGGGCATTATGATGTTCAGCCAGCTGACCCTTTAGAATTATGGACAAGCGGACCATTTGAGCCAGTTGTAAAAAAAACGGACATTCACCCAGAAGGAGCAATTTTTGCAAGAGGTGCTTGTGATGATAAAGGGCAATTTTACATGCATGTAAAGGCATTTGAATTGATGATGAACACCAACACTTTGCCATGTAATGTAAAGTTCATGATTGAGGGAGAGGAAGAAGTAGGCTCTGAAAATTTAGGTGTTTTTGTAAAAGCAAATAAGGAAAGGTTAAAGTGTGACGCCATCTTAATTTCAGATACAGGAATTATTGCAAACGATACACCATCCATCACAACTGGACTGAAAGGGCTGAGCTATTTGGAGGTAGAAGTTACAGGCCCAAATAGAGACTTACATTCAGGATTATACGGAGGAGCAGTTGCGAATCCTATCAATATTTTATGTGAAATGATTTCAAAAATGAAAGATGAGAATAATCATATTGCAATTCCAAAATTTTATGATAATGTAGTGGAACTTTCAGCAGAGGAAAGAGAAGATATTGCACGTGCCCCTTTCTCATTAGATAAATACAAAAAAGCATTGGACTTATCGGATGTTCATGGGGAAGAAGGATACACAACTATGGAGCGTACTGGAATTCGCCCAACTTTAGATGTAAACGGAATTTGGGGAGGATATACGGGTGAAGGAGCAAAAACAGTAATTGCTTCTAAAGCCTATGCAAAAATTTCTATGCGTTTAGTACCTAATCAATCTGATGAAGAAATTACAACTTTATTTTCTGACTACTTTAAAAGTATTGCTCCAAAAAGTGTAAGTGTAACTGTTACTCCTCATCATGGTGGTGAGCCTTATGTTTCCCCAACTGATATTCCTGCTTATGTTGCGGCTAGCAAGGCAATGGAAACCACTTATGGCAAAAAACCGGTACCAGTTAAAAGCGGGGGATCTATTCCTATTGTAGCTTTGTTTGAGGCAGAATTAGGTGTTAAATCTATCTTACTTGGTTTTGGTTTGGATTCGGATGCTATCCACTCGCCAAATGAGCATTATGGGATTTTTAATTACCTGAAAGGAATAGAAACAATTCCTCATTTCTTTGCAAATTACACAAAGTCACATTAAACTTCACGGCAATAAGTTACTCTAAAATCTGTTATTTGTAGAAGTGGTTATTTTTCTCTACTTTTATCCCACACAACAGATTTATGAGAGGTTCACTTTATTTATTTGTAGGAATATGTTTATTTCTTACATTAAGTTGCAATAGCCAACATCAAGAAACTAAAACTGTGGAAAAAACACACGAATATACAAATGCCTTAGTAAATGAAACAAGCCCTTATTTATTACAACATGCTCATAATCCTGTGGATTGGCATCCTTGGAATGAGCAAACTTTGGATAAAGCAAAATCAGAGGGAAAGTTACTATTGATTAGTATTGGATATTCTGCTTGCCATTGGTGTCATGTAATGGAACATGAAAGTTTTGAGGATGCTGAGGTAGCAAAAATTATGAATGATAATTTTATTTGCATTAAAGTAGACAGGGAGGAGAGACCTGATATTGATCAGATATATATGACAGCAGTACAGCTCATGAACCAAAGAGGGGGTTGGCCACTTAATTGTGTAGCCTTACCAAATGGAAAACCATTTTGGGGAGGCACTTATTTCAGAAAAGAAGATTGGAAAAAGCAAATTCTAGGATTAGCAAATACCTATAAAACGGAACCCAATAGAGTTATTGAATTTGCAGATAGGCTTACAAAAGGAATACAAGAAGTTGAAAATATTGGCTTGAACACTGAAGAGGTTAATTTTACTTGGAAGGATTTGAATAATATGGTTAGCCCTTGGTCTGAACGCTTTGATAATAGGGATGGAGGGAGCAATGGCGCCCCAAAATTCCCTATGCCAAACGCTTATCATTTTTTGCTAAAATATGCACATCTTTCTAATAACAAAGAGGTGTTAAATCATGTAGAAATCACTTTGGATAAGATGGCTTTTGGTGGAATTTATGACCAGATTGGCGGTGGTTTTTCTCGTTATTCTGTAGATAAATTTTGGAAAGCACCCCATTTTGAAAAAATGCTTTATGATAACGGACAGCTCGTGAGTTTGTATTCGGATGCTTATTTGAAATTTAAAAAGCCATTATATAAAGAGGTAGTTTTTGAAACACTTGATTTTATTGAACGTGAATTGATGGCAGAAAATGGCGCTTTTTACTCTGCCCTTGATGCCGATAGTGAAGCAGAGGAGGGGAAGTTTTATGTGTGGAATGAAACCCAATTAAAATTATTTATCCGTGAGGATTTTGACATTTTTAAGGACTATTATAATGTGAACAGTAAAGGACTTTGGGAACATGGAAATTACATTTTATTAAGGAATAAAACCAAATTGCAAATTGCTAAAAAGCATAAAATTTCAGTTTCAGAACTAGAGGCTAAAATAGTAAATTGGAAAACTGTTTTGATGGCAGAAAGAGCTAAACGCATTCGCCCAGGGCTGGATGATAAGTCCTTAACTTCTTGGAATGGATTAATGCTAAAAGGATATGTGGATGCCTACATGACCTTTGGCGAAAAACAACATTTGGAAGTGGCTTTAAAGAATGCAAATTTCTTAGCCAAAACTCAAATGCAAGAAGATGGAAAATTATGGCATTCTTACAAAGATGGACGCTCAACTATTAATGCTTATTTGGAAGATTATACTATTGTAAGCTCGGCATTTATTCGCCTTTATGAAGCAACTTTTGATGAAGTTTGGTTAAGCAGAGCTAATCAATTAGTAGCTTATGCTTTGGAAAATTTTTACGATAAAAATTCTGGGATGTTCTATTTTACTTCCAAGTTGGACCCTGAATTAGTTGCCCGAAAAATGGAAATTAACGATAATGTAATTCCTGCTTCTAATTCGGTAATGGCTAATGTACTATATGATTTAGGTACGCTTTTGGATAACAGGATTTACAAACAAAAGGCAATCATTATGGCCAATAATGTAAAGCCTGATATGGAAAAATATGCTTCAGGTTATGCTAATTATGCTACTCTTATGTTAAAAGAGATTGTCCCTTTTTATGAAGTAGCAATTGTAGGGAAAGATGCGCATGCTAAGGCATTAGAGTTGAATAGAAAATATGTACCCAATAAATTGTTTTTGGGTAGTTTTGAAAGTAGTGAAATGGAATTATTGCAAGAAAAATTTGTACAAGGAACAACTATGATTTATGTTTGCGAAAATAAGGCTTGTCAATTGCCAACTACTAATATTATGAAGGCTCAAAAATTAATGAAATAATGAAATACCTATTTGAAGAAAACCAAAAATTTACTCAATGGTGGTTGTGGGTTATTTTATTGTCTTTCCCAATTATGTCTTTTGGTCCTTTTGATGAAAATGAAATTAATATAAACTATGTGTTAATTGGATTTATGCTGCCCTTGATTTTTTATTTATTTGAGTTAAGAATTAAAGTCAGTAATAAAGGATTGCACTACCAATTTTTCCCATTTCATTTTAAATCTCACACTATTGATATAGAAGATATTGAAAGCATAAAGGCTATGGAATACTCTCCCCTAAAAGAATATGGTGGTTGGGGAATTAAATACGGATTTAAAGGAAAGGCCTATAATGTGAGCGGAAATAAAGGAGTGAAAATTTTCCTGAAAAATGGACTGAATATTATGTTCGGCAGTCAAAAACACAATGACTTGGCAAAGGCTTTGAAAAATGTTAGGAAACAATAATCAAAAAGTAATTCTTCTTTCCTTTTTGTGCCAGTATGTATTTCCCGTTTAACAAGTCATTTTCTGTAAGTTGAACATCTTCAGTAATTTTCTCTTTGTTAATACTTACTGCATTTGATTTTATCATTCTTCTTGCCTCTCCTTTACTTGCAAAAATTTGAGTTTTCTCTGCTAATATATCTAAGATTCCTAATCCTAAATCGGCTTTATTCATTTCAAACTGTGGTACACCTTCAAAAACCGAAAGGAAAGTGTCTTCATCCAAACTTTTTAAATCTTCAGCAGTTGATTTTCCGAATAAAATATTGGATGCTTTTATAGCCATTTCCAAATCTTCTTTACTATGTACTCTTGTAGTTACTTCCTCCGCAATTGCTTTTTGTAAAACCCTTAAATGAGGAGTTTCATCATGTTCTGCAATTAACTTTTCTATTTCTGTTTGAGATAAAAGAGTAAAAATTTTAATGTAATTTTTAGCGTCATCATCAGTAGAATTTAACCAAAATTGGTAGAATTTGTAAGGAGATGTTTTTGTTTTGTCCAACCAAACATTACCACTTTCAGTTTTCCCGAACTTACCTCCGTCTGCTTTTTTAATAAGAGGAGTAGTTACAGCAAATGCCTTTCCTCCTCCCTTTCTCCTCACCAATTCAGTTCCGGTTACAATATTTCCCCATTGGTCAGAACCTCCTAATTGTACTTTACAATTTTTATTTTTCCAGAGCCAGTAAAAATCATAACCTTGCACTAATTGGTATGAAAATTCGGTAAAACTCATTCCTGTTTCCAACCTGCTTTTTACCGAATCTTTTGCCATCATATAGTTTACCGACATATGTTTCCCAACATCACGGATAAAATCCAAGAAATTAAACTCCTTAAACCAATCGTAATTATTTACTACCTCAGCAGAGTTTGCTCCACAATCAAAATCTAAAAATTGTTCCAATTGTTTTTGTACAGATGTTAAATTATGATTTAGTGTTTTTTCATCTAGTAAATTACGCTCTTTACTTTTCCCTGAAGGATCACCTACCATTCCGGTTGCACCCCCAACTAAAGCGAAAGGTTTGTGTCCGCATTTTTGTAAGTGAACTAAAATCATAATCTGAACTAAACTTCCAATATGGAGGGAATCAGCAGTAGGATCAAAACCAATATAGGCAGAAGTCATTTCTTTTTCAAATTGCTCCTGTGTTCCTGGCATGATATCGTGTATCATTCCTCTCCATTTTAATTCTTCTACAAAGTTCATTTCTTATAATTTTTGTCAAAAATAGACAATTATTCTAAATCTGATGTCTAATATCTAATATCTAAAATCTATTCCCCTATCTTTGCCTTATGATATTTGTTACTGGAGGAACTGGGCTTGTAGGTTCGCATATTTTACTTGAATTATCTCAAAAGGGAGAACAATTCAAAGCGCTTAAAAGAGATTCTTCTTCTTTATCTATTTGCGAAAATATTTTTAAACATTACAATGCTGAGGATTTATTTGAGAAGATAAATTGGGTTGTAGGTGATGTAAATGATATTCCTTCTTTGGAAAGTGGAATGCAAAATTGTGAGCAAGTTTTACACTGTGCTGCTGTCGTTTCTTTTCAACCTTCTGATGCTGAACTTTTGAAAAAAGTAAATATTGAAGGAACTGCAAATGTGATGAATGTGGCTTTGAGTTCAGGAGTAAAAAAAGTAGGATTTGTAAGCTCAATTGCAGCTTTGGGGCGTAATTCAACTGAAGGTATTGTTGATGAAGAATGTCATTTTAAAGCAACAAAATTGGATAGCAATTATGCGCTTAGTAAATATTATGCCGAGCAAGAAGTTTGGCGTGCATCTCAGGAGGGATTGAATGTTGTAATTATAAATCCATCAGTAATACTTGGTCCTGGAGATTGGAATAAAGGAAGCTCTCAAATTTTTCAAAAGATACATTCAGGATTGAAATTTTATACCCCAGGTAGTACGGGTTATGTAGATGTTGTAGATGTTGCTAATTCTTTAGTTGCTCTTTTATTTTCTGATGTAAAGAATGAACGCTTTATTGTAAATGGTGCTAACTTAAAATATCGTAATTGTTTTGACAGGATTGCAGTTGCTTTTAACATACCCAAAGCGACTATAAAAGTTACTCCATTATTAAAAGAAATTGCTTGGAGAATGGAATCTGTGCGTTCATATATTTTGGGAAGTAAAGCATTATTAACTAGAGAAACAGCTAATAGCGCAATGACAAATAGTTCTTTTTCAACTGCTAAAATTAAAGAGGTTATCAATTTTAATTTCACGGACATTGATGCTACAATAAAAAAGTATGCTGATTGGTTTATTAAGGATTTAAAGTAGTTCTTTCCTTTGTCAACCCCTTTAATATTTTGTCATAAATTTTTTCTAACTTTTCAGGGTGATTTGAATAATACTCTAAAGTTAATTTAAATTCTTCTTCTGAAATAGTATATTCTGAGTAGATATTTTGATAAGAATTTGCTAATTCATTTTTTGCTTTCCCCATTCCTTTTGTTTTATGTAATTCAAAAGTTGCTTCTGCCAAATGAATTTCTTTTAAGATACTTTCAAAGGTATTTTCTGATAAGATATTCTCAGGTATTTTTTCTTCTGGAGTATTGCATGCAAACAATAAACAAATAAGTATAAACAAATAATTTTTCACAATACAAAGATATTGTATTTACTGCACTGATTTGTGTATATTTGCCGTAATTATTAATCAAACAAAATTTAAGATGAAAAAATTAATGTATTTATTTGTTGCAGGAACAATGTTCGCATTCACAGCTTGTGGAGGTGGAGAAACTGCAACTGAAGAAACTGTTGAAACTACAACTGAAGAAACTGTTGAAACTACAACTGAAGAAGTAGCTGAAGCTGTTGGTTGCCAAGTTGAAGGTGGTACTTGTTTAGAAGACCATTCTTGTTGTGCTCCTGCTGCTGCTTGTTGTTGTGGTGATGCTACTTGTGATGGTTCTTGTCATGGTGATGCTGCTGCAGCTGAAGAAGCTCACAATCATGATGATGATGGCCACGAACACTAAGAATTAGATATTTTTCTAAGAAATTAAAGGCAGCCATATGGCTGCCTTTTTTGTTTTTATCTATCAAAAGTGAGACGCATCCCTCTGGTGGTTTCATCAAAGTTTCCATACTCATAAGCAATATGTCCGTTCACAAAAGTATGTGTAATTTGTGCATTAAAGGTTTCTCCCTCAAAAGGGGACCAACCACATTTGTATAAAATATTTTCTTTAGTAACTTCCCAAGGTTTGTCCAAATCTACCAAAACTAAATCGGCAAAATAACCTTCACGAATAAAGCCTCTATTTTCAACCCTAAAACAAATAGCAGGATTATGACACATCTTTTCTACTACTTTTTCAAGGCTTATTTTTTCTTGATTAACAAAAGACAACATTGCAGGTAACGCATGTTGTACAAGTGGACCCCCTGATGGGGCATTAAAATAAGTATTTGATTTTTCTTCCAAAGTATGAGGAGCATGATCAGTTGCTACCACATCCAGTTTGCCATCTAGTAATGCTTGGAATAGCGCATTTTTATCACTTTCTTTTTTTACAGCAGGATTCCATTTTATAAGAGTTCCCTTTTCAGCATATTTACTCTCATCAAACCAAAGGTGATGTATGCAAACCTCAGCCGTAATTTTTTTATCTTTTAGAGGAATAGAATTATCAAAAAGGGCTATTTCTTTTTCTGTTGATAGATGAAAAACATGAAGTCTTGTATTGTGTTTTTTTGCAAGCCCTACAGCCATTGAAGAAGATTTAAAACATGCTTCAGCACTTCTTATATTTGGATGTTCGCTAATAGGCACTTCTTCTCCAAACTCCTTTTTTGCGGCAATTGTATTTTCTTGTATTGTCTCCTCATCTTCACAATGCACTGCAATTAACATTGAGGATTTAGAAAAAATTTCTTCTAAAACACTTTTGTTGTCCACTAACATATTACCAGTTGAGGAACCCATAAAAATTTTAATTGCCGCAACTTTTTTGGGATCAGTTTTGAGTACTTCTTCTAAATTATCATTACTGGCACCCATAAAAAAGCTGTAATTAGCAATTGAATTTTCTGCTGCAATTTTGTATTTATCTTCTAATAATTCTTGTGTTAATGCTTGTGGATTTGTGTTTGGCATTTCCATAAATGAAGTGATTCCACCTGCAATTGCAGCTTTGCTTTCAGTATAAATATTTGCTTTGTGTGTCAATCCTGGTTCTCTGAAATGGACTTGATCATCAATTACGCCAGGAATTAAATGCAAACCTTCCGCATCAATAATTTGCTCAGCTTCAATGTTAATTTCAGGAGCAATTAGTTTAATGATTTTATTTTCAATCAATACATCTGCTTTGTAAATCCTTCCTTCATTTACAATTTGCGCGTTTTTAATAAGTGCTAGCATTGTTTATCTTTTCCAGTTTCTAAAAAAACTTTTGAGTTTCATTTGGATTACCCCAATTACAGCTTCCATAAATATACCTCCACTCATTTTAGATGTTCCTTCAGTTCTGTCAGTAAATATTACAGGGACTTCAACAACATTAAATCCATATTTCCAGGCTTTGAATTTCATCTCAATTTGAAAGGCATAACCTACAAATTGAATTTTATCAAAATTGATGGTTTCTAAAACTTTTCTTTTGTAGCATTTAAATCCTGCAGTTGAATCATGTATTGGTATTCCGGTAATAAATTTCACATATTTTGATGCAAAAAATGACATGAGTAAACGAGCCATTGGCCAATTTACAATATTTACCCCTTTTACATATCGTGAGCCAATGGATAAATCTCCACCCTCATTTGCATTAGCATTGTATAGGCGAATTAAATCATCAGGATTGTGTGAAAAATCAGCATCCATCTCAAAAATAAATTGGTAGTCTTTTTGCAATGCCCATTTGAATCCATGAATATAAGCAGTTCCTAAACCAAGTTTTCCAGTTCTTTCTTCAATATGTAATTGCTCTTGGAATTCTGTTTGTAAATTTTTTACAATTGCAGCAGTTCCATCAGGAGAACCATCATCAACAATAAGAATGTGAAATGTTTTTTCTAAAGAGAAAACTTTACGAATTATCTTCTCGATATTTTCCTTCTCATTATAAGTTGGTATGATTATTAAACTATCTGACATAAGTGCAAAAATAGATAAACTGAGTTAGAAAATGATTATTGTGCTGTACTTTTGATTTCATCCACAACTAATGGGTCTAATAGCGTGCTAGTATCTCCCAAATTTTGAGTATCTCCTTCAGCAATTTTTCTTAAAATTCTTCTCATAATTTTTCCTGAACGAGTTTTTGGCAATCCACTTACAAACTGAATTTTATCTGCTTTAGCAATAGGCCCTACATTTTTAGTTACCAAATCATTTATTTCTTTTTTAAGATCATCTTCATTTTGCGGTTTATTGTAGCAAATCACATAGGCATAAAGGCCATTTCCTTTTATAGGATGAGGGAAACCAACAATAGCCGTTTCACAAACATTTTCGTGTTCATCCATTGCACTTTCAATTTCAGC
>Ga0233426_10003432_pt1 | contig 12563 bp, 13 predicted proteins | sample SI_118_April2016_6_FD_179875 | JGI IMG/M metagenome (GOLD analysis project Ga0233426, IMG submission 179875) | Seawater microbial communities from Saanich Inlet, British Columbia, Canada - SI_118_April2016_10_MG | ecosystem: Environmental > Aquatic > Marine > Inlet | place: Canada: British... | reverse complement strand
TTCCGCTATATTGGTACCCCCCACCAACTGAAAACTCAAAATCACCTCCCCACGTAGATAAAGGCAAACAAGTTAATAACATAATTACTAAATTTTTAAACATCTCCACTCCCATGGAATTTGAAACATAACGTACATTTAAGGAGAAAAAATCAGTTGGTTAAAATAGGCCAACGTAGTGAGCAAAAAGCCAACTGTATTTTGTTCTGCTTGATATTATTGTTAGGTTACACTTTATTCATAAGCTTGCCCATTGCTGTTTTAAGCCAATTAGATGAACAATACCAAAAGATAAACAAATAACAGAACTCCAAGCCCAAAACTCAGGTGAGCGCCCCATCGGTGAATTTATTAAGAAAAAGCCAGCGATCCCACGAGCTAAATAAATTAACGTTATTAATACAAGGGCTAGACGAATTAACGGAAGTTTAAAAATAACACCAGCAGCCGAAAATGCGTACATTGACCAGATAGAGAGAACAAGAACAATTCCGCTAGTTATAATAGTTGGTTGGGCACTTCCTTGCTCTGAAAGCAATGCCATTTGCTCTCCTGCACCAAAGAAGCGATACCAAGAAGCACCAAAATAAATACACCCTAAATGTAAAATTGCAGCAACAGCACTTAATGTGCCAGCAGCTATTAGAAAAACATTCATATTTCGATATAACCTCCGTGTAATCTAAAGCCTTATTAAGAAATAAGTAATATGCTGGCTAAAATAAGCGATACACTAGTAAATGCCAACTGTTATTTGTTCTGCTTGAATGGCTTATAGTTTAACTTTAACTGACTGCCAATATATTATGTTAGTAAATATAATTGGTAACAACGAAGCCAAACCAAACGTTAAATTGCCACCGATAAAAATTAAAACGGTAGATAATGTAAATGACAAAGTTGTAATTATTGCGCCTAGCTTTAAAGTCTTAGGGATAGCCAATAAAGCCCCACCTAAAATTTGAAACAATCCGTAAAAAATAATTAGTTCTAGACTAAAGCCAAACCCTTTTAGAAACTCTACCTCTTGAGGTGCTTCCAATACTTTGGCTACACCTGCGGCAATACTTAAAAGAGCGACCAACGCTATTAATAATACATTGACAATTTTCACCGAACCTCCATTTACACATAACGCCACATTAAGCGGCAAAAAATTGTTGGCTAAAATATTGGACGAAGTGAAAACTGCAAACTGTTTTTTGTCCGTTTTAATGCCTTGTTAGGTAAACTTACCACAATACTATAGTCCATCAGTTGCAGGAAAAAGTACATATAAAGACAAAATAAAAACAACACTTAAAACAGCAATGGTAATAGAAGTAAATTGAGGCCAGCGATTTTTGAAAAGTACCTAAACCGTTAGTGTAGGAATGAGAAACAATATTAAATAAACGAAAACGAATGCCAGTATGAACCAATACTTACCAACTTCTGATAAAGGTACATTTGTAAAACCATTGACGAATAGCGAAGAGTTAAACATAACTGAAGTTGATACTGTGAACCTTGGCATAAAGTTCATTTTTTTACTTAACAGCTATTATGAATACTTCTCAGTAATCTGATAAAAATCATTCATTAGAAAAAAAATTTAAAGTGAATGTATCAAATGCACAATAAGTGATCATTACTGTATTTCAGCCTCTATCTTTATGGGTTAGTTATAACTCTATATCCAAACATCGATTTAGCTTGAAATTCTCTATTATTAAATGGCTGATCTATTTGATACTTCTTGTTGGATAATCTCACTATCAATGTCTATTCAGATTGATCTGACAGTTTTCCTATAGCGGTCATCATCGTTATATTAATCTTAGGAGTATACAGGTGAGATTAGGGTTTTTAGATGGACTAGGTTTTAACCTATTGGGTTGAATCGACTGAATCCAGTAGATTCATTTAGTTCTAATATACCTTTTCTCAATAATGACTGGATGGCTTTATCAATAGAATTGCATAGCTTCACGCCAGCGGGGTCATTATTACAAACATAAAAACTCTCCAAAATTGCCACAGGTTTATTAAGGTCGTAATGTAATTCATTGGCTCTATTGCTTTTGTTTACAGCTTCCACTGTCCCAGGATAACCACCCAAAATTCCATCAACGCGTTTATTTAGCAATAGCTTGATATTGATAATGTCGTTATTTTGATAGGCGAGATGAAATAGTGGATTAGATATTATTTCTTTACCATAAGAAAATCCTCTAACAACGCCTATAGCTTTATTTTCTAAATCGGAGAGCTCGCTCAAACCTGAACCATTTAGTGTGAAAAGTATAATGCGTTTATAAAATATAGGCCTTGAAACAACATATTGATCTTTCCCCCCTGGTAGATTTTCCCATAACTCAGGAAAATAACTATCTAGCTCACCATTTTTAACACCTATTCTAGCTCGATTTAAAGATGTAAGGGTTAGTTTTGCTTTTTTATTCATTTCCATGAAAATAGCATTGTTCAATTTATTAAATATACCTGTCCCATCTTCTTTAATTAATTTAGGACTTAAAAAACTGCCAACGTTCACTGGCTCTCTAATATTGGAATCAGATGCAAAAACTATTGGTAAAAAAAAGAACTGTAAACAAGTCAGCGCTAAAAAAGTTAGCAATAACTTCATTAAATTTTTTGTCAAAAATATAATCCCAATATTTGGTAGCAAGTAGATTTTTCTAGTTGCTTTTAGTGACTAAGGTTTATCTTATATAAAGCTAGCATTGAAAATGAACCCAAGCGAACTAAATAGTCACACCATTGTATTTATTTTATAACTTAATTCAAAGCGAACATGAAGCTCATTATAATTAATTGTTCAAACGTCATATTGAGGTTGCTGGAGCCACATCATCGTTTCAAATTTGTTCTCCATTATAATATCTGAGCCATCTTTAGATCTCCAGTAAGTTTTTTTAGCTAAATTTATATCGAAGATTCTTTCCTTAAGTCTAGTTCGATTTTGTGTGGAGACTCTATGTAACCGAGCAAAGTTCGTTTTACATTTTGAGTACCACTAGCTATATCTGCTGTTACGGCACAAGAAAAAAAGAACAGGTAAGGTTAAAATTATAATGCGATGTATAGGATTTTTTGAGTAAATAACTTGTTATGATATTTACCATAACTCTTTGATTAAAGATAACCTCCCATCCGTAAAACCAAAGATAGCTAAGTATTTTTCAGTTTTTTCCCAATCACCATTTTCTTGGATAAATCCATGTGAATATTCAATAGCTAAATGATTTTTACCTGCTATAGAGTTGAGAATACGAATTTGATTTTTATCAGTCTTTTGATATCTACTCAACTCAATGTTTCGTAAAAATGCCTTACGCCAGCTGTCTTTAGTAAAATTTGCTTCGTATTGAACGTGAACATATTTAACATCATCATGTGTTAAATCAAGAAGAGCATCAACATCTGATGAGGTTGAGCCTTTTTTAGCCACTTTATCAAGCGCTGAAAAGTAGGCATTTACCTGCTCTAATTGGCAAAATTCATCGCAATCATTGGCCATTACTGAATTAGAGAGAATGATAAAAGAGAAACCAGTTAAAATTACTGAAAAAATAAATGCTTTCATTATTTACCCCTTACTCGAAGTAATAGATAGTTCATTCTTTGTTTGTGATTCAAACCTAAGTGTTTCAATAATCTGCGCATCTACCCAATAGATATCTATATTGCCTTTACCAAAACTTCTATTAAAGATTATATACTTGCCGTCAGGGGTAACACTTGCGTAGAATTCCTTCATATCTGAATTTATCTTGTCGCCCATGTTGATGGCAGGTCCCCATGAGCCATCTCTTTGTCGGTAAGTTATATAAATGTCGGTGCCGCCAAACCCACCTTCACGTTCGCTATCCCAAATCAGGTAGCTTTCGTCTGGCGCGATAAAGGGGTGGGCTGTCCATTTGCCAGTGTTAATTTCTTTGCTAAGCAATATAGGCGCTTGGCGTTCAGCGTTCTTTAAGGTTGATATCCGAATTACATCGTTGCTTTTGTAATCATCAAAAACATAGGTGCCTTTGGCAGATGTCGACAGGCGCATAATGCCCCAGTCTTTGCGGTCAAATATTGGGCCTAGCATTTTGAGCTTTGACCATCCATTACCCACACGATCTAAATAGCCTTTTGCCATGTGCATACGTGTACCGTCAGGAGAGAATGAAACTTCACCTCTTCGGGGAATTTCAATGTATTTTTTCCATACATTATTCTGTTGACGAAATCCTACTATAATTGACTTTTCCCCCTCTGCATCTCTTTTAGTGAAATAGAATTCTTTCATACCGGGTGCAAATACTCCCTCAAGCTCCCAACCATCTTTAGAAATAATACCTGGAGCAAATGGTTCAGCTACCATACCCGGTGGCTTTTGTCCCATGTAAGGACCTTCCAAAATTGGAAATTCATTCTTCGCATAACTTTGGTTATGTGTCGTCAAGGCTGAAAAAATAGCGATAACTATAAAAAAACGGTTCATTATTTATTCCTTATTTAAGGTTAATTGCGGCAAATGGTTAACAACTAAGATTTGGGCCTAAGAGACTCAATTATTTGTGCATCTACCCAGTACATCCCCGCATTTTCATTACTAATATATCGATTAAAGAAAAGATATTTTCCATCTGGTGTTACCGTTGCTCCACCTTCATTAGCACTCGTATTGATTGTATCTCCCAAATTAATGGCTCCACCCCATGTACCATCTTTCTGTCGAAAAGAAATGAATAAATCGGCTCCACCATTTCCATTTTCTCCTTGCTCATCCCAGATCAAATAGGATTCATCTGGCGCTATGAATGGGTGCGCATTCCAGTCACCAAAATCAATTTTCACCGCTTTGGGTTTTTCATGTTTCCCATCGATCAATCGTGAATAACGAATAGGGCCTGATTCATTTGCTTCATCAAAATAATAAGTTCCGTTAGCGGAAGAAATAAGGCGCATGATACGAAAGTCTTTAAAAAGAGGCCCTAGGCTTTTTTGTTCTGACCACCCTGATTCGGTACGTTCCTTATAATGTTTACCCAAATGCATAATTTTACCGTTTGGATTAAGGATAGGTCGACCGACCCTAGGCCCTATTACAGACTCGCGCCATCGATTGTTTTCCAATTTAAAGACCATTAAAGACCACTTTCCATCTTTATTGTTTCTTCTCGTAAAATAGAACTCTTTCATATCAGGTGTGAGGAAACCGCTATGGTCACGATATTCTGAGGATAGGCCACTGGGTGCAAATGCTTTAGGAGTTGAATTCGGCGGATTTTGCCCGACATAAGGACCTACAAGAACTGATGATTTATCATGCCCATAGCTGTTATTGCTCATTACTAGAATAGGTAGTAGCAAGGTAATAAAAGTAGAAATACTTAAAGGTTTCATTATTTACTCTCTTTTGTTTGCAGACTTTTTAACCACTTCAAACTGTGCATCGCCATAATAGGAGATGAATCACTATGTCCAGAGGACTCAACAATAATGTGATTAATGGAAGATATTCCTTTATATTTTTTGTGTTTTAGTCGACTAATAAAATCTTCAACATAAGGACTCAATTCTTTCTCTAATTCTCCATAAGAAATAAAGACGTTAATCGCAGATTGGTCACTTTTTAAATCGGCGTGTTCTTGAGTAAATAGTTCAGGAATACCACGCCTTATGCTTGGACTACCGAGTATGTAATTTCTAAATGTATCGGGTTGTGACATTAATGTGTAGGTGCCAAATACGCCACCAGAGGAAAAGCCAAAATAGGTCCGATTGTTCGGTTCGATTCTGAAATTGCTTTCTACAAATTTAAAGACATCTTTGCGGATAAAGTTTAGGTGATTTCTAGCTTGTCCATATTTATATTTCGCTTGCCTTTCTGGATCACTAGATTTCTTGAAAGAGTAATCGCGAAAGCGGCTTGCATGTGCACCACGCTCTTCCAATAAATCTTTATTAATGTCTTTCTGCCATGAGATGCCAACTAAAATAACGTCTTCCATCATAAAAAATGAAGCAGATGATAATAATTCGATATGCCAGACAGCATCAGTAAAATAAATGACAGGATATTTTTTGTTCTTATTTTCCGCGTAATTTTCGGGCAGTTTAATTAGAAGCTCGTATTGTTTATTCGATTGCGTGTCTTTGATTGGAATAACTTGTGTTCCGGGCATTTGATATGCTGGCATTTTATATAAGTCTTGAGCACTTGCATCAACATTGATGAAAGGTAGCAAAAACAAAAAAATTAGAATCAAACTCTTTTTCATATTCATTAAATCACTCACACGTAAATTGCATTGTTACCCAAATGGCACTTGTTGAAATTATTAAGAGCTTGAATTTATACTAATAAAAAACAAAAGACCTGACGTGTCGCTGATTTTTGTCTGACTTCATTCTGATAAATAATTTACCCTTTATTATCATGATATTATAAGGGCACCTTTAGCTTGATTATTGATTCATACTAAGATAGTTTTTCTATATGGACTCACTTTTGAGTAACATTTTTCATTCTGGTAAGTATTTATATGGCAATACAATATTGGGTCGGTGATTTTTTTATAGATATATCTAGAAATCAAGTTACTCAAAAACAACAGTCGCAAACTATCGCCCCAAAAGCTTTGGCAGTTTTAACCTATCTTGCTCAAAATCAGGGCAGAGTGGTTAGTTACGACGAATTGTTTGATAAAGTGTGGCCTGATACGATTGTTACGCCAAACACATTACAAAGAAGCATTGCTCAGCTAAGAAAAGTATTGGGTGAAGACAGTAAAGCGCAATCTTATATTAAGACTCACGCTAAACAAGGGTATAGCCTGGAATGTGACGTTCGGTGGCAATATAATGCCGAGTCTAAAAATGATGAGTCGAACAACCGCTATGAGTCACAGGAAAATGGTGTAGACGAAACCTTTGTTAATGTAAGGGATAATGAAGTCACTCTTACTTCTAAACCCGCTAAGGGTGAAGCTATAAATACAGAAACACATTCAACAGCTAAACCAGAAAAATCCCAATTTAGTTTAAGGCTGATTGTTATCTTATTTGGTATATTGATATTGGGTTTTGTTGGCTATCAGTATCTCACTGCTAAACAACCTCAACAATTTTCTATTGGAGAGTTACGCGCATTAACTTCAACAGATAACCAAGAACTCGCCAGTATTTATTCACCTGATGGTCAGTTCGTTGTTTTCCATCGATATTCAGAAGAATTTTGTATTAATAATATCTGGGCAAAAAACACCAAAACACAGCAAGAATTCCAGTTAACAAAGAATTTAGATTCATACGGCAGTCATAGCTTCTCTAAAGATGGTAATAATTTGGTGTTTATTGAAACAGGCGTCTGTGCTCAGCCTGACACGCTGAAAAAGTGCTATAAACTGATGAGTTTGGATTTTAACAAAGCACTGTTGTCGCCTCAATCTCCGAGGGTGTTGATGGAATGTAAAAATTCTAAAATAAAGACTCCTAAATGGTTAAATAATAATAATGTTACTTTATTGCAGAAATTTTCAGATCGTTGGAAGTTAATCAATTACTCGGTAAATGAAAATAAAAGCCAAGTTCTATATGCGCCAGAAAACGTTAATATAGTTGACTATGATTATTCAGTCACAAACAATTTGATTGCACTCACCAGTATCCATGTTGATGGCCATTATTATATTGAAATCCTTGATACTGAAGGTCGGATCTTATCAAGTAACCGAATTAATTATCCTAAAGAGATACCTAAATTTAAGCTTGTTTTTCCCAATTTCTCGCCTTTTGAAAATCAACTTATTTTTAGCACGGGTAGACAACTTTTTACACTGTCTTATGATGGTCAAGTCAGTAATGTCAGCTTACCAATTGATGAACCAATGGGAACGCCTATATTTCACCCCAATGGCAGTAAAATGTTGGTAATTAAGGGACATTACGATAGTGACATCGTTTCTATGCCTTTATCGCATATTAAAAAAATAGAAATAACTGAACCAGAAAAAGAAAAAAACAAACAGGAGAATAAATTCTCAGTTATTGAACGTTCTGTACGTGGTGAAGACTTTGCCATATTACAACCTGATGGCGAATTAATCGCCTATACATCTAGACGTTCAGGAGATACACAACTTTGGATAACTGACGGTAAAAGTTCACAACAACTCACCCACTTTCCTATGGATACATATATATATGGAATCGACTGGGGGGCAGACGGTAAGAGTATTTTGGTCAATGCCAATAGTGAACTAATTCAAGTTTTTCTGGATTCAGAGCAAAAATTTTTTCCTTTAGAATATCCTGTTGTTCAACTTTTTCAATGGGATAGTGAAAGCAATAGCGCCTTATTACTTATACGAATTAAAGGGATACTAAAGTTAGGAGAACTCAATTTGTCGACTTTTGAAACGCAGATTATTGATGATAATAACGTTAATTGGGCGTTAAAAAGTGAGAATGGTCAATTAGTCTACACTGATCATCTGGACAGATTTTGGCGGCCAGGCCCCGCTGAAGATAGGCTTATTGAAGCACTCGATGGTCAAGCAAATAGTAAGCTGCAATTCTTGATAAAAGACAATGTCATTTATGGATTCAATGATGATTTTCAATTGTGGTCGTATTCTCTCGAAGAAGAACTGTTTGAAATCATCGGAGAGTTACCTAAAAATGTAGACGATTTAACTGACATAAATCAGGCAATGGTTATGATGACAGTTCGAGTATCCTCAAGAAAAGAGGTGGTTGAACTCATATTAAATGAATAGAAAAAGATGACAATCGCATTACCTGTAACTCAAATGGCGCTAGCTTCAGCATTAAACATATCGTCTTTGGGACGGGATGATTAGTCATTATTTGTCAAGGGTGTGCTCTTTTCTTTTGCCGCTTTGACGGTCATGTCACTTTTTCTATTATCTAATGGGTTTGATAATACACTTCGTGCTTTCATTGTATTAAAGTGGTTATTCAAAGAATCAAATGATGCATAATCACACTGGTGTAGAAGGTGAGATTTTAAATTTTTCTATTAATAGGCTTTCATAAAGCGCAAGGATTTGGTAATGCCAACAAATAAACACAAAAGAAAAGCTTCAGCACAAGCTAAGTCTAATAAAGCAAATCGGATTAAATCATCTGGGTTAATGGCTTCACATCCAAAGATATTTTTTTTAGTGGGTTTGTTTCTTGTAATTTTAGGCTTGTATCTTTTAGCCTTTAAATCGCAAGATAATGCCATGTTTGGTCTTGCGATGATTTCTCTTCTTACGGGTATTGTGGCAACTTTTTATGCAAAAATTACGTTAGCTAAAAACAAATCAAAGTGATGATGTGTACATTAGCTTAGTTATAAAACTACAGTTAATTCGTACCCAATTGGGGCTGGCAAACAGCTGTTTTTCGCTTTTTCGTTCTTTTAAGTAGTGAATGTCTATTAAAAGCTATAGGCTCTAATTCGAGCAAAGAAATGTTTAATTAAAAGAATCAAGATTGGTAACCAAAAAATAAATACATATCTGAATTGTTGATTTACGCAGTATTATCTACTATAAACAGTAGATAATACTGCGTAAATCTTGAGAAAAAAGTGATCAACTTTATAAAAATAATTTTATGCTGTTTTCCCTGCTTTTTAGTCAGCGCAAATCAAAAAGTTATTATAAATGACATTCATTGGCCTCCTTACTTTATGATAAATGCTCAAAAAGAAGGCACAGGTTTGGCAAAGGAGGTCATCAACCTATGTTTACAACGTCTCGAGTATCAAGTTAAATACCAAGAACTGCCAGTTAAACGAACCCATCATTTTATGGATGTGGGGGAAATTGACATCACTGTGTATTCCTATAAAGAAGAAAGGGAGGAAATTCTCCATTATGGAAAAGAGGTTTTATTTAATTCAGAATATGGGTTTGTGGTTAGAGCAGACAGTGATATAAAAATAGATAAATTAGACGATTTATCGCCTTACCTTATGGGGCACTTAGCAGGATTAAGTTACACACCTGAACTCAAAAAAATAATTGATGATAAAGCAGATATTGGGGAAGTTGTAACCGGTTATAGTTTAAAAGCAATGTTTGCTCAATTACTTGCTGACATCCCAAGGTTTGAAATAATGCCTAATTCAAAATATACATTTTACTGGGAAGCTAAAAAGTTAGGTCTTGCAGATAAAGTAAAAGTTTTAGATTACAGTCTTAAAAACAAAGCCTACTATATTACCGTATCCAAAAACTCTAATAACATTAAAAATCCCAATGAATTTCTAGATAAAATAGATGCTTGTTTACGTGAAATAAAATATAACGGAACATATGAAAAGATTCTGGCAAGGTATGGGATCCATTAAACATTAATTCCCGAATATTTAATCATATTTTAAAACGTAACAGTACAATGATAATTACCTATAATTTTTAGCCCGTCTCAAAGATTCTTATTATAGAATATCTCAGTCAGAACTAAGCTTTAACCCCATGTCTCAAAGATAGTTTAATTACATTCCTAATTGTATATTTGACCAATATCAACTACTTGTGAAATAGCAAAATTATATTTTCCTGTTATAATTTTAGAATGGCAAAATACTAGATAAATAGTTATATGAAGATAATTCTATTTCAATTCAAGATTACCTTGTTACTACTACTGGTATGTTTTGAAATATCTGCTGAAAAAATTCTTGATGCAATAACAATCGATGAAGCGAAAGCACATTATCTGTTGGAAATAATCAAACATATCGATTACAAATCTGAAACAGATCCTATTATTATTGGCTTATTAGGTAAAAATAAGCCACTTCACGATGCCATTCAAAAAAAAATATCTGGAGTAAGTGTTAGAAATAAAGTGTTAAGTGTGCAAAACATTCCTAGTCAATCACAGAGAAAAAACTATTATTCAGTGGTATTAGTTACCGATAGTAAATTAAATAATGTACCGACTATTTTTGACCGATTTGGAAATGTACTCATTGTTGTCGATGGGCGAGTTAAAAAACCATCTCATTTTGTTAGCTTAATTAATAGAAGTGGACAAATAGAACTGACACTTAACCGAGAAAACTTGGTTAAGTATGGCTTTGAAATTTCAAATCAATTACTAGAATTTGCAGGTACTAAAGAAGATCTTGCTGAGCAGTTAAATCATAAACAAATGCGCTTACAAAGCCTCATTGAAGACGCTAAGAAAAAACGTAAAATTGTAGAAGCTATTAGTCAAACGTTGATAGAGAAAAATGATGCACTTGATCAAATCCAAATCACTTTAGAAGAAAAAAATAATGTACTCTCGCAAAACATATCTAAGCTAAGTGATAGCAAAAATCAGCTTCAGGTAATGCAATCTCAGATGAACATCGATCATCGAAAAATAGCGGACAATAAAAAGCACATTTCATATCAAAAAAACCAGCTAGAAGAAAAAACAGCTGAACTATCATTTAAGGAACAACAGCTAAAAGAATTAAATGAAAGTATCGAGAATAAAAAAGAAATACTTAAACAGCAAAATATTGAATTATTTAAGAAAAACGAAATCATTAATCAAAAAGCAGAAACGATTAGTGATCAACGAACGTTATTAATTGTCGCAGCAATCGCTATCCTTATAATTTCAATTTTCGTTTATTTGGCTATAAGATTTGCTCGTATGCAAAAGCAAACAAATGATGAGTTGAATAAATTAAATGATCAATTATATGAATTAGCTACTACAGACAGTATGACTAAGTTATTCAATAGAAGGCATTTTATTGAATCCGCGCAAAGACAGATCACTCAAATGCAAAGAACAAGAGTTTCGGGTGCTATGTTAATGATAGATATTGATGACTTTAAAAAGGTAAATGATACTTTTGGCCATGCAATGGGAGATGAAGTTATTGTAAAAGTCGCTGCTATACTTAAAATCAATTCACGGGATTATGACCTCGTAGGCCGTGTTGGCGGTGAAGAATATGCTATGTTGTTGAGCCCTTGTGACTTCGATAAAGCGAATCAAATAGCTGAACGACTCAGAAATAAGACAGAAGAATTGTCGATTGTGCACCTTAATAATACGATTAAGGTAACAATAAGTATTGGTTTAACGATGATTAAGAAATCTGATAAAGACATTGATAGATCAATGCATAGAGCTGATGTTTCTTTGTATAACGCAAAAAAATCAGGGAAGAACAAGGTAGTGTCTGACTAAACATGTGGTTCTTGTATAGCGGGATATCTTAATTAATTATAATTATTTACTTGGTCATTTTAAGTAATGTTCAAGCATAGCAAAAGGCTATGCTTGAATGAGTTTTTTAACCGAAGTGATTAAAAACAATTTTATTACCATCGAAATCACGGAAATAAGCGCCATAAAAAACGTCAGGAATACGTTGGCCTGGCTTGCCATCGCAAGTTGCGCCTAAAGCTATAGCTTTATTATACATTTCGTCACATTGCTCTTTTGAGCCAGGGGCAATCGCTAGCATGTTGCCGTTACCGCAGTGTTGCGGTTCTTCGTTATAAGGGACACAAATGGCAAGAATAGGCTCTTTCATA
>Ga0233426_10003429_pt1 | contig 12564 bp, 9 predicted proteins | sample SI_118_April2016_6_FD_179875 | JGI IMG/M metagenome (GOLD analysis project Ga0233426, IMG submission 179875) | Seawater microbial communities from Saanich Inlet, British Columbia, Canada - SI_118_April2016_10_MG | ecosystem: Environmental > Aquatic > Marine > Inlet | place: Canada: British... | reverse complement strand
ATTTAAAGATACTTTCTGTATGTTTGAGTAAAGCTTTTTTTATGTGGAAAAAATTTATTTATAAATGGAACTCATTGTTTATAGATGGATTGTATTTAGACATCTCAATTAGTCATAGTCAGTATATCAGAATTCGTTTTTGGTAAAAGCAATCCGCTAGCATCCTTTATAAAGCTTTCAGAACATCCTTGAGTTTTCTTTGTTTCAACAGCTTGTTGAATTGCTTGAATAACCTCTTATAGTAACTTTTTTATTTTTAACAGAACGATCTCGTCTATTAATAAACTTACTTATAAATTAAAAATATAGTTTCGTTCTTTTAGGAAATCAGTTATTGAGGTTTTATTAACATAATTAACTTTGTGTTTCCCAAAGCTACCTTTCATAAATTCATATTTCTCTAAATTTTCACATTAAAGAATAAACATATTACATACCTTTAATTTCTTTATTTAAATAAGAAATCATCTTGACTAAACGTGTCTGTATTATAGGAGCAGGGCCCTCAGGACTTCCTGCTATTAAAAACATAAGTGAAGCAGGAATATCTGTGGTAGCCTATGATTATAACCATGATGTTGGTGGGAATTGGATTTATAATGAAAAAGACAGCCATTCTAGTGTTTTTGAGACCACACATATTATAAGTTCAAAGACTTTATCTCAGTATGAAGATTACCCTTTTAGGCCTGAGGTCTCAGATTACCCTTCACATGAAGAACTTAGAAACTATTTTCAATCGTATGCTAAGTACTTTAACTTGTACCGTCATATACAATTCAATACGCTTGTTAAAAGCTGTGTTAGGCTAGATAATGGTCAGTGGGAAGTAACTACTATAAAAGATGAAAATGAGCATGTAGAAATTTTTACAGATTTAGTAGTTTGCAACGGACATCATTGGGAACCAAAATATCCTAACTATTCAGGTAAATTTACAGGTGATTTTTTACACTCACACCAATACAAAAAAGCAGCACCCTTCGCAAACAAAAAAGTGTTAGTCATAGGTGGTGGAAATTCAGCCTGTGATGTAGCTGTAGAAACAAGTCGGGTTAGTACTAAAACAGCCATTAGTTGGCGAAGAGGCTACAGAATTATACCTAAGTTTTTAATGGGAAAACCTACAGATGTTTTTGCAATAAAGATGAATTTTCTGCCAATTTTTTTACGTAATTTATTAGCTGGTTTTATTGCGCACATTAATAATGGGTCTAATAAAATATATGGTTTGCCAGAGCCAGATCATAAATTTGGAGCCACTCACCCAACAATTAATAGTGAATTATTATATAAAATAAGACATGGTAAAATAAAACCTAGAGTAGAAATTGAGCGATTTGAGGGTAAAGAAGTCTTTTTTAAAGATAAAAGTATCGAAAAGTTTGACGTAGTAATTGCTTGCACAGGTTTTGTGTTGGCACATCCTTTTTTCGATAAAAAGTTTTTAAATTACAGTGAAGGACCTGTGCCACTTTATCTAAAAATGTTTCATCCAACATATGATAATTTATACTTTATAGGGATGTTTCAGCCACTCGGTTGTATCTGGCCTGGTGCAGAACAACAAAGCAAATTAGCGGCATTAGCATTAAAAGGATCTTGGAAGCGCCCTGACAATATAGATGTATTGTGTGAAAGAGAAGTTACACACCCACATATGAAACAAATTAATACCAGTAGGCACAGAATTACGGTAGATTTTCACAGATTTATAAGAGACTTAAAAATACAAATTAATAAAATAGCCTAATAATATTAAAATTATTTTTTTAAGCTATTACTGTATTAATTGTGATGATTAACAGCACTTTAAAACAGCTTTCCAAATATTGATTTGTTGATGGAAATTGTTTTGTACCTTTTGTCAAAACTAGATTTTGATACAATTAAAAAATCTTCTTTCTCTCCAGTAAGTACGCTTAACTTCATGTTTATTTGATCTATAAATTGATTTTTTATACGCTCATTTTGAATTTTGCTCAAATGATTTTTCTTAACTAAATCATATACTTTAGACAATTCAGCCTCTTCTCGTTCAACCATTCTTATGATAGCAATTGATAGTTCCTCCAGTTCAATAAACTTATTTTTAAACCGTATGCCATTTTCTAACAATTTTAATTTCTTGTTGTTTTCGTATTCTTTAAAAGAGTAAAAAATAATAAAAAATACAATAGAGAAAAAAGTTACTATCAGAACAATTTGAAGAAAGTTTTGATTTTTATAAAATGCGGTAATTTCTTCTACTTCTTTGGTGAGTTCAGTAATTGAAATTTTATTTATATTTCCTAAATCATCTAAAAAATATACTAACCCTTTATAATAGATAGGTTTTATTTCTTTTATGAATCTGTATAAAATTGGAGCTATTTTGTATTTAGTAATTATATTACTTAATAAATCTATTTCATAAAGTTGTTTTTTATCATCTAAAATAAATAAACTACTTCCTTTAGTGAAGCTAGTATAAATAGGAATAATATTATCTCTCAAAAAAGTTCCTATTATACGCCATTTCTTTTCTTTAAAATTATAGCACCAAACTTCTTCATTTAAATTAGAAACAACTCTAGATCCGTTTTCACTAATTGATGCTCCTCCAAAAAAGTAATAAGAATCATCAATTATTAAACTGGCATGAGATGCTATATCTGGTGGTATTTCAGATTTTTGCGAAATAGGATAGATTTGCCATTCTTTTGTGAAATCTTCATAATAAGTTAAAAAGTTAGATTGTGTCCAGTATCCATAACCACCGTGCTTAAATATAGTGTCGTTTTTTATAAAAATATTACTACCAATAAAAAAATTACTAATATTAGAATTGTCAATTTTAACTAGGCTGTCATTTGAATTTAAAGCTAAAAGATCTCCTCCACGATTCTCTAAAAATAAAAGCTTGTTTCTTTTGAGAATTGTACTAAAATCTGATGGTTTAGGATTCTTAATTTCTTTTGAACTTATAACTTTAAGACTAGAAAGATCTAATCGATGTATGGAAGTACTTGTATGATAAATTATTTGATGATTTATAGAATCTAATAAAATACTAATGGGTACTTCTTGGGTTAATTTTTTTTGAGAAAACCCAACTAAAGGTAAGAGGGAAATAATAATTTTTAATAATAACTTCATCAAAATGATTTCATTTAATTAATATAACCAACTGTTTATCAGGGGTTAATGATGTATTTGATATCTTTTTGAAGGAGGTCTGCTATAATATCATTGTAATGATATTATATTTTTATTTTTTTTTTTGTTCTTTTGATGAAGTAAAAATAACAAAATAGTTTTAATAACTATTTAATTATTACTTCATAAGTGAAAAAGAGAGTGATAAAAGTGATTTACAAAGGGAGCGTTTTCGCTCCCTTTATTATTTTATTTGTACTTTTATAATTGAAGTTTATGTCTATCCTTTTTTAACCCTATTTATGATTAAAATTAGAGTGTTTTTCTTGATGCTTTTTGCTGTATGTAGTATAAATGCGCAGAAAATAGAATATGTAAGTTTAGATTCTTTAAATAAGATCTATGATAAGAATTATAATTTAGCCCGAAAAGTTACTCCAGAGAGCTTTTCTAAACTTGCGAATAATTTTTTAAAGTTATTAAACTCTCAAAAATATATTCACCTATCAAAGAATCAAAAGCAACATCAATTCCAACAAATCAATGATCATGAAAGAATGGCTCCTTTAAGAGTAAAAACGCTACTTGATTTAATGCTTTTTGGTACCATAAAAAATAATGTAGATTCTGTAAACCATTATCAACAAAAAATTTCATTACTTACAAATGATTCACAACTATTGGGTCAATCTTTTGGGATAACCGCTTATACTTATCAAAACAATAATTTATTTGCTGAAGCCATAAAAAATTATGTTAAAGCTTCAGATATATACAGGAATTCTAACATAAAAAAGACACAATACAAAGAAATTTTTAGTTTGGTAAACTTAACAAATTGTTTACTTGAATTAGGAAGTGTTGAGCAAGCTACCATAACCAATACTAAACTACAGAAAATTATTTCAGGTTTTAAAGCTCATCCACGTTCTATAAATCTCAAAGAATTGATTAAAGTTCAACAAGCACGTATTTTAATTACTTCAAAAAATTTTAAAGAAGCTAAAATTTTTCTAGACAAGGTTGTAGAGAAAAACCTTGATCGCGAGTCATTGAAGATAGAGTATTATGATGCTTTACATGATACTTATAATGGTTTGGAGAACTATAACTTGGGAGAGTATTATTTAGAAAAATCAATAAACCCAAAAAATTCAATTTCTTCTTCAGAATATCAAGACTCTCACTATATAATTGATAAATTACAATATGCTATTTTTAAAAATAATAATTCTAGTGCAGATTTTTATTTTAAAAAGATACAAGATTCTGATGAATCTTCAATTTCATATTTTAAAAGTTACCAAGGAGACAAAACTATTAGTAACTATTATGCTTTTAAAAAAAATTACAAAAAAGCATTTGAATTTTTAAAAAAATCTGATAGCACACAAAATTCTAAAAATAGTGAGAGGGTAAAAATGAAACTAGATATTGAACGTTTTTATGTTCAATTAGATGGAGAGTTAGAAAAGATGAAGCAGCTTAACCTTAAAAAAGATGATTTACTTGTAAAAAGTCGTAATCAATATATAATTATAGGAATGTTTATAGTAATTGTATTTGCTTCTTTTTTTATAATTATAAACAACCAACGAAAAAAGAAACAATACAGACTAGAGGTTTCCTTTAGAGCTCAAAAGACTATTTTAGAATCTAAAGAGAAATTTTTAGAAAACATGTCTCATGAAATTAGAACCCCTATTACTTCAATTTTAGGATATTTAAATTTACTCAATGAGGAAGGTTTAATAGCCGAAAAAAGAATTAGATATACAAACAGTGCTATTAAGAATAGTAAAAAAATGATATCTTCTCTTAATAATTTTTTAACCTTGTTAAGCGCGGAAAAGTCGCCAGTTGAAAGTAGTCAAAAGACATCAATTAATTTAACAGATTTTATAAAAGAAATAACCGCTACTTATCTGCCAGATTTTGAGATAAAAAAAATGAATTTTTATTATAATACTAATGCGAATCATAATTTAGTTATTACTTATGATATTGAAAGTCTGAAGGCTATAATTAACAATTTAATTTCTAATGCAATTAAATATTCAAATTCAAATACATCTGTTTACTTTTCCATAATTTTAAAAGAATCAAGCTTAATTATTACGGTAAAAGATCAAGGATATGGTATTGAAAAAGATGAAAAAGAAAAGATTTTTACTCGCTTTTATCAAACCAAAAAAAACAGAACAACTGCCGGATTTGGAATAGGTTTGTCTTTAATAGATGAATTAGTTAAAAGACTTAATGGGACTATTACTTTAGAAACAGAAATAAATAAAGGAAGTGTCTTTAGAGTAGAAATTCCCTTTAAATTATCTAATTATACTCTTAATACATCTTCAATTCAAAATGATTTTAAATTATTAACTCCAGATTACTCTCTAGACACTAAAATTAAAGGGCCTAACAACTACCCTAAAGCTCTTATTGTAGATGATAATACAGAGATGATAAGTTATTTAAAAGATATATTTTCAGATTTTATTGATTGTACTTTTGCGTTTAATGGTAAAGAAGCTCTTAGAAATGTACGTGAGAAATCTTTTGACCTTATTATATCTGATTTAAGAATGCCAGAAATGGATGGTGCTCAATTTAAAAAAGAGCTCAATAAAATAGACCATTATAAAGATATTCCTTTTATCCTGATTACTTCTGTCTCCAATTTAAAATCATTAACTTTAAAAAACACATTAGGTTTTAATGAATACATCGAAAAACCATTTGCGAAAAGTGAAATTATTTCAAGAGTTCAATTTACTTTGGAAAGAACTTTAAATAGAAAAAAAATATTAGGAGTTGATACTACTAATATAGATTTTGAAAGTTCATCTAAAACTTTAATTCATCAAATAAAAGAATGTATTCTATCTAATTTAACAAATCCAGATTTTAATGTTGTTGTATTATCTAAAGCTTGTGGTTATGGTCAAAAGAAATTAAATGAGATTTTAAAATATAAACTCGGTTTGAGCCTTGTAAATGTTATACTAGAAATTCGATTATTAAAAGCTTATGAGTTAATTGTTAAAAACAGATACCCTACACTTAACGAGGTCATGTATACTGTTGGAATTAATAGCAGATCTTATTTTCATAAAAAATTTCAAGACAGGTTTGGTATCAAAGCAGGAGATTTGAAAAATAAATATTCCAATTTAATTTAGTATTGATGAGGCTATTAAATTATTGCTTATAAATATTCATAGTTGGTTTTTAGATAAAAGCTAGTATTTAGCATCAATAAGATGATATAGATGAGTAAATTGATTAATTGATACTATTGTTTCTTTTGAAATGATAACACACTCTTGGAAGTGTTTACAAAGCAAAAAAACCAAAACAATGACGATTTGGTTTTTTTAATATTTAGGGTGTAGAGATATTTTATTTTAGTTAAATACCTATACACAAATCTAAGATTTCATTTTAGCATAATTGTTCTTCAAATAGATTAAAGTTGTCTCATTTTTTTTCATATGTTCTTTTCTAGGTGAGTATATGTTCTTTTTTAGATTTTGGATTTTAAAGTGAGTTAAAGTTAGCATAAACTTATAGGCTTTAGAGAATTTATTTTTGAGATTTAATATTAGTGCAATGCAAACAATAATTTACTAAATTTACTTTTTTTTTAAAATTAAAAATATATAATGAATAATAAATTATACACCATTTTTATAAGTTTTATCGTAGCATTAGGGGGGTTTCTTTTTGGATTCGATGCAGGAATTATTTCAGGAGTTATGTCTTATGCAGGGCCAGAATTTGATTTAAATGAAATTCAATCTGGTTGGGTAGTTAGCGCTCCTTCCTTTGCGGCTATGTTTGCCATGTTATTTTCAGGAAGAATTAGTGATATTATTGGAAGAAAAAAAACACTCATTTTTGTTGCTTTTTTATATGCTATTTCAGCTGTTTTATCTGCGATGTCAATCTCTTACGAAATGCTTTACATTGCAAGAATTATTGGAGGAATTGCTTTTGGTGCTGCCTTGGTTTTAGCGCCAATTTATATCGCAGAAATTTCAACAGCAGAAAATAGAGGTAAACTTGTTTCTCTTCAACAATTAAATATTGTTTTTGGGTTTTTTGCAGCATTCTTAAGTAATTATTTTTTTAACAAATACAATACTTTAGATAGTTCTTTTTTATCAGATGAAAATGTTTGGAGATATATGTTAGGAGTAGAACTAATACCAGCAATCTTCTATTTTGTGCTTTTGTTTTTTGTTCCTAAAAGTCCACGTTGGTTGTATTTGAAGGAAAATTATGAAGAAGCTAAGAAAGTTTTAAATAAAATACACGGACATGAAAGAGGAGGTATAGAAATTACCGCTATAGAGAAAAATATTTACGAAGATAAAAATAAGGGCAGATTAAAAATTAAAGATTTATTAAAACCATCATTACGTTTTATTTTAGTTGTTGGCCTAATCGTTGGAATTCTTCAGCAAATTACTGGTATAAATGCTGTTTATTTTTATGCAACATCAATATTCGAACAGACAGGTATAGGAACAGATGCTGCTTTTTCATCTGGAGTTTTGTTAAGTACAATTTCAGTAATTTTTACTTTTGTAGCTATTTACTTAATAGATAGAATGGGAAGAAGACCTCTGTTATTATTTGGTACAGCAGGAATTGCAATTAGTTTATTATTGTGTGCTTATGGTTTTAGCCAAGCAACTTATCAATTAACTACAGAAAAGATAGATCAACTAGAATTTGCTGAATCTCAAAAATTACTTCCTTTAATAGATAAAGTCTACATGGAAGATGTAGCCTTTAAAAATGATTTAAAAGATATTTTAGGAAATAAGATTTACAGTAAAAATGATGGTGCTATTTTAGAAGTATCTACCAGTATTAATGCTACTTTAATACTCATAGGTATTTTAGGTTTTATTGCTTGCTTTGCATTTTCATTAGGTCCAGTAATGTGGGTCTTATTATCCGAACTATATCCTTTAAAATATAGAGGATTAGCTATTGGTATTATTGCTTTTATTAACTCTTTAATAAGTTCTTTGGTTCAACTGGTATTTCCTTGGGAATTATCAAATTTAGGAAATGCACTTACCTTTTTCATTTTCGGTATCATTGCGTTATTTGGTTTTTTATTGATGGTAAAAATTGTACCTGAAACTAAAGGAAAATCTTTAGAGGAGCTAGAAAGAGATTTAGTTGCTAGATAGCTTTTATGAAATTTAATTATTTAACATTAAACTAAAACTTTTAAATGTTAAATGTTATGGTGATATTTGATATAAAACAATATATTTACAACCCTAAGTTTTAACTTTTATGAATCTATTAAAAAGTTTAATTTTATTCTTTACCTCTGTATTCTTCATTGCTGAAGGATTGTCTCAAGAAACTCTTCCTATTTACTCCGATTACTTATCTGACAATGTTTATTTAGTTCACCCTTCTGCTGCCGGTATTGGCAATACTGGTAAATTGCGTTTTACTGCAAGACAACAATGGGGTGATATTAAAGGTGCACCAACCTTGCAAACTATAAGTTTTCATAATCGTTTTCGTGAGAAAGCAGCCATTGGTTTTATTCTTTTTAATGATAGTAATGGTTTTCATTCACAAAAAGGCTTTCAAGGAACTTTCGCCTATCATTTAGATTTAAACAGAGCCTCTATTTTTAATCAAATTTCTTTTGGTCTTTCATTAACAGCAGTTCAAAATCAAGTAGATCAATCGCAATTTTTTGGAGATCCAACTGTAGCTCAAATAATTAGGAGTGATGGTTATTTCAATGCAGATTTTAGTGTTGCTTACCACAGGAAAGGGTTTTCTTCCTATTTTACCGTTAAAAATTTACTGTTGTCCGCTAAGAATAATCTTAATAATAATCTTGAACCTTTAGATTTAAGAAATTATGTATTATCGTTGGGATATTATTTTGGTCAAGATCAAATGTTTCAATTTGAACCCTCAATGATGGTTCAATTAAGGGAGTCTACTGGAGAAAGAATTGTAGACTTTAATTTAAAAGTATATAAAGATTTTAATAAAACTCAATTATGGGCCGCATTGTCATACAGGAGAGGTTTTGATTCAAAACCAATTGAAGACTTAGTGTATGTTACCCCAATAATTGGAGTAAATTACAATAAATGGATGTTTTCTTACACTTATACAAAACAACTAAATGATATTGTACTTACAAATTATGGTCTTCATCAAGTATCTGTTGGGGTTAATTTATTTACAAAAAAACCAAGAGCTGCTGCATGCCCTAATATAAATGCTTCTTTTTAAAAATTTTGCTTTATAAGTTTTACTTTTTTGTTATTCAGTAATTCTGATAAAATTTTCGTGTTTTTATTGCTGTAAAACTCGTGAGTAAAGTTGTTTTTGTTATTTTGGAGGATATCTAAACTAGTTAGTATTTTCTTTGTTTGTCTTGCCACTGCAGAACCAGAATCAATTATTTTAATTTTATTACCTATTATATCTTTTATATGTGGTATTAGGTACGGGAAATGAGAGCATCCTAATACCAACGCATCTATATTTTTTTCTATCATTGGATTTAAGTACTTATAAAGAAGCTTTTGCATTTGTTTAGACTCTATCTCACCTTTTTCAATTAGATCAACCAGTCCTTCTCCTACTTGCTCTATAATCTCAATTGTAGTATCTAAACTTGAAGATGTTTGTTCAAAGAGATCGCTTTGTATTGTTCCCTGTGTAGCCAATACTCCTATTTTTTTAGTTTTTGTAATCAATCCAGCAGGTTTAATAGCTGGTTCTATTCCTATGAAAGGAATATCATATTTCTTTCTAAGAGTTGAGATAGCATTTGTAGTAGCAGTATTGCAAGCTACAATTATAATTTTTGCATTTTTATTAAGAAGAAACTCCGTATTTTTTATACTAAATTCAATTATTTTTTCTTTTGATTTTTGACCATATGGTGCATTTTTACTGTCCGCTAAGTAGATGGTGCTTTCATTTGGTAAAAGCTGATGTACTTCTTTCCATATAGATGTACCACCTATGCCAGAGTCAAAAAAACCAATAGGCTTATCTTCAATTGAATTCATAAGTTTGTAAAAATAAAAAAATCCCACTCGTAAAGTAGGATTTTATTTCAATGTATTTTTATATTTATTAATTCTGGCCTGGTGCAGTTGGTTGTTTTACATCTGTTAACAGCCCTAATTTTGCTTTTACAGCCTCGTATAAATCTTCTCCTTCAGAAACCAAAAGACTTCTTCCTGCAGAAGCATCAAGAACATAAAGAATTTGTTTTGCTTTGGCTATTTCACTAATAGCTTTTCTCGCTTTACCAATAATAGGAACTAACTTGTTGTTTTGTTTTTCTTGAATATCTTGATAAGCAGCTTGTTCAGCTTGCTGAATTCTAGAATTATCTACCTGTACTTCTTGTGCTCTTTGCTTATTAGTGTCTTCTGTCTGTTGTGCTTGTTCTGCCGTATACTTTTTTATTTTGTCATCTAGCTTTTTCTTCATACCGTCGATATCATCTTTGTATGTTTTAGTAATTTTAGCTAATTCTGCCTGCAATGCTCTAGTTTCTGGCATATTTGCAATTACTCTTTCGTAAACTACATGCCCAATTTTTTGTGCATTTGCAATTCCACTCATTCCTAAAGTTAAAAACGCAACTAATAGTAAACTCTTAAATTTTCTCATTTTGTTTAATTTAATTATTATCTTGATCTTTGTTATCCTGTTCTTTTTTCTTTCTTACAGCTTCTTTCTTTTCTTTTAATATCTTTCTTTTTTGTGCTATATCTGCGATTCTTTTTTTTCTAGCCTCTTCAATTTTTTTCTTCTTTGCTAATCTATCTTCTTCCTTCTTTTTTATTGCAGCTTCTCTATCTAGTACTGCTTTTTTTTGTCTGTCTGTTAACTCTTTATTAGGAGTTCTCTTTTTAGCTCTTTTTTCTTTATTTTCCTCTAGTTTTCGCTCTCTTACTATATCATTTAAAACAAGTTCGCTAATATCGTATTTTTTATTGGAATACAACATTACTAGATCGCTAGATTTGTCAAAAACAAAATCATATTTTCTTTTAATTACAATATCTCGTATAGAATTATAAACTTGATCTTGAACAGGTTTTACTAATTGTTTCCTCAATAAAAACATATCTCCATTTGGCCCAAAATACAAAGATTCTAACCTTCTTAATTCTTCTTGTTTTAGTGTTATTTCATCTTCCTTGTCTTGAATGAGATCATTTGTTAAAATAGCTCGTTCATTAGCCAAGTCTGTTTTTGTTTTCTCTATATACCTATTTAATTTATCTAGTGCACCTCTCCATTTGGTTACTTTGGCATCTAAGGTATTTTGAGCCTCTAGATATTCTGGAACATTGTCTAAAATATACTCCATATCTATGTATGCAATTCTTTGTGCCTTTTGCGCTGTAACAAATATGCTACTGGAAAGAAACAAACATAAACAGATATTTAGTATCATTTTATTTTGCTTTGAAAACATCATGTTCAAAAATTAAGATTAATTTCTTTTTAATTAAAACTGCTGCCCTATGATAAAGTGAGTTTGCCATCCAGATTTAATATTTGAACCTGGTAAAGGATCAAATCCGTGAGCAAAATCAATTCCTAACAATCCAAATGCAGGCATAAAAATACGTATACCTAAACCAGCAGACCTTTTGAGGTTAAACGGGTTAAAGGTAGTAAAATTGTCATAAGAGTTCCCAGCTTCTAAGAAACCTATGGTATAAATAGATGCAGAGGGCTTATCTGTGATAGAATACCTTAGTTCTAATTGAAATTTATTATAAATAGTACCTCCTTCTATAGAAGATAATCTGTTGTTCTCATATCCTCTTAATCCAACACTTTCTCTACCATCTAATTGAAATTGAGCAATACCATCTCCACCAACAAAGAAACGCTCAAAAGGAGTGCTTCCTAATTCATCATTATAAAAGCCTAAATACCCCATTTCTGCATTAGCCATTAAGACTAATTTATCCGTAAATCCGTTGTACCATTTCCCTTTAAATAATAGTTTGTAGTATTCTAACCACTTAAACCTTTCTGCAGGATCTAAACTTTGATAATCTGTATTATTAAATAGTGAGTAGGGTACGGTTGCTTTTGCACTAATACTAAACGTAGACCCATAGGTTGGAAATATTAAACTTGGTCCAGCAGAATTTCTACTTAAGCTAATATTATAGGCTAGGTTATTTAGATCTCCTTCATTTAAAATATCTGTACCAACTCTAAATTGATAATCATTTAATCCAAAACTTTGATAGCTAAATGTTTGTGATAATGTAAAAAAGTCACTTGGCCAGGTTAATCTTTTGGCAATTCCTACAGAAGCACCAATAATTTCTAAACTTCTATCTCTATCTACATCAAAAGTTTGTCTGTTTAACTGAA
>Ga0233426_10003428_pt1 | contig 12572 bp, 10 predicted proteins | sample SI_118_April2016_6_FD_179875 | JGI IMG/M metagenome (GOLD analysis project Ga0233426, IMG submission 179875) | Seawater microbial communities from Saanich Inlet, British Columbia, Canada - SI_118_April2016_10_MG | ecosystem: Environmental > Aquatic > Marine > Inlet | place: Canada: British... | reverse complement strand
TTAATCGGGCACGATATGAATTTCCTTACCTGGAGCGTCTGAACAGAAATGTTACGAGGAATATCCATGACTGGGGCAAATGCCCTGGCGAAATTTCAACAGGGCTCCGCAGAGAAATTCATATCGTGCCCGATTAACCAGGGCTCTTTTTCATCGTGATGGTCTGCCAGTTGGTGTATTCCATTAGCCCATGCAAGGAGTTCTCACAGCCGAGGCCAGATTGTTTATGGCCACCAAACGCCTGGAATGGCGAGTACTGATGGACCTCGTTGAGCCATACGGTACCGGCTTCCAACTGGCTGCCAATGCGCTCTACCGCTTCCAGGTCCTTACCCCAGACCGAAGCGCCCAGGCCATAGATAGTATCGTTGGCACGGGCAATCACGTCGGCTTCATCTGACCACTTGAGAAGTGGCAGGATCGGACCGAAGGGTTCCTCGCGAACGATGCGGGAGTCCTCCGGGGGGTTGTCGATGAGGGTGACCGGTACAAACCAACCCGCCGCGTTTTCGTCGATATCGCCACCAATGGCAAATTGATAGCCGTTGCTGTGACAGTCGGCGAAATAGTCCTGGACCTTGCCGTACTGCATCGAATTCTGGATCGGACCTAGGTCAGTATCCGCCTCAGTGCCATCGCCCACCTTGACGTTTGATGTAATGAACTCCACCAATGCGTCACGCACCTCGTCATAGACATCCTCGTGGATGTAAAGGCGTTTGGTGGCATTGCAGAATTGGGCATTGTTCTGAAAAGCGGCCCAAAACAACTGAGGGGCAACGGTCTTGGCATCAACATCCGGGAGTACGATCGCCGGATCGTTACCGCCTAGCTCCAGAGTTACGCGCTTGATGGTGTCCGCCGCCGAGCGCATCACATGCCGACCTGTCTCGGTAGAACCAGTGAATGCCACCTTGCTGATATCCGGGTGGCTGGTGATCCACTTGCCGAGGTCATCGCCACCACTCACGGCATTCAATACTCCGGGGGGAAAGGCCTGTTGCGCCAGCTCGATCATTTTGAGGTCACACAGTGGCGTATAAGGCGAGGGCTTGAGCACGACCGTACAGCCTGCCATCATTGCCGGCGCAATCTTCCAGATGGCGAGCAAAATCGGGAAATTCCAGGGCACGATGGCACCAACCACGCCTACAGGTGTATAGCGCGTAACGACCCTACGCTCATCAGTCTCCTCCACCTTCTCGTCGGGCAGCCTCTGGGTCGCAACAGCCCGCAACCAGGTGACGGATCCATAGACTTCCCACTCGGTACCAGCCGCGGATTTGCCCTGCTCCGCCGTAAGCAGTGCCCTGAACTCTTCCGCATGTTCTTCAAGTAGGTCAGCAAAGCGCTCCAGCGCAGCCTGCCTCTCGTCGACCGGCGTTTGACTCCAGCCCGCAAAGGCCTGCCGAGCTGCGGCAACCGTGGCATCCAACTGGGCTTTGGAAGCATCCGGCACCTGGGCAAAGACAGACCGGGTAGCCGGGTTATAAACAGGTAGAGTGTGTTCGGTGGTCACCGACTCACCGTTGATGCTCATTACAAAATCACTATCTACTTTCATGTCAGCCTCGCTAATCTCGTGTTTTAATCCAGGGTTTTCAGCTCGCGACGCATCACTTTGCCGGTACTGGTTTTGGGTAGGTCGTCAACAAACTGTACGGCACGGGGCACCTTGTAGGCGGCCAGGTGTTCGCGGCAGTAAGCAATAATGTCATCCGCGTCCGGGGTTGCGCCTGTCTTGGGCACAATATAGGCCTTGGCCAGTTCGCCCTTAGCTTCATCCGGGATACTGCCCACAGCCACCAGGGCCACATCGGGATGGCCGGCTGCGACGCGTTCAATCTCAGCGGGATAAACGTTGAAGCCGGCAGTGAGAATCATGTCCTTCTTGCGATCAACGATGAATATACAGCCGTCTTCATCCATAGAGGCAACATCACCCGTATGTAACCAGCCATCAGGCTCTATCGATTCACGAGTGGCCTGCTCATTACCGTAATAGCCCTGCATGACAATACCGCCCTTGATCATCAACTCGCCTACTTCTCCCGGGGGAAGCGTTTTTCCCGCATCCTCTGTATCAGCTATTCGCGCTTGAACGTAGGGAATGGGAACTCCGATAGAGCCTTTCTTGATTGGACCATTGGCAGCGAAGGTAGTACCCAGACCGCCCAGCTCGGTCATGCCCCAGACCTCAATGAGAGGGCAACCAAAGCGTGCTTCCACCTCCTCCATCTTTGGCTTAGGCATTGTCTGTCCGCCCACAGTACAGCAGCACAGGCTCGACAAATCGTAATCAACCAACTGCGGGTGATTGAGTAAAAACATATACATTGTCGGCACACCTTCGAACCTGGTGGCTTTGTGATCCTGTATGCTCTGTAGAATGGTCGCCTCCTCGAAGGCGGGATGCAGCACCAGGGTCGAGCCGTTTTGGATGGCACAACTCATAATCACGTTGCCATATACATGCGGGCAAGGGAGCGCAGTCACAACGGTATCCCGATCACTGCGCTGATGCATCAGGGCCGTCATGGCGACATTGAGCAGTATGTTACGGTGGGACAGGCACGCACCCTTGGGGTGGCCTGTGGTTCCAGAGGTATAGCCGATTGTGGACAGACTATCGGGATCGATATCCGCCACCTCAAACGCCACGTCACTGGCGGCCAAAATTTCGTTGAAGGACAACATTCCCTCTGGCATTGCCTCATCACCAAAGGCAATCAACTCCCTCACCCCGGATTTCTCTTTTACACCCGCAATAGAAAGTGCCTTCTCATGTGAGGCGATAACAATACTGGCGCCGCAATCATTTGCCACGAACTCGACTTCGCCCGGTGTCAGCATCACATTGATCGGGTTAATGACCGCCCCGACTTTAAGCGCTCCGTAATAGCTGACGACCCATTCCCAGCAATTACCGGAATACAAGGTCACCCGATCGCCGGGCTGTACGCCGAGAGCGACCAGTGCATTAGCGCAGCGGTTGGTCAGTGCCTCGAGTTCGTTAAAGGTCAACTCTCGATCGGGAACGATCAGCGCGACCCGATCACCATAGCATCTTGCTGCTTCAGCCGGGATTTGTCCGATAGAATTTAACATGATAGTTCGTTTGCCTCTGATAGATTGTGACTGCGTGTTCTTAGGTAAGCTGCAACACGCAGAAAAAGTGCGACAAGGCCGACGACCGTGTACACAACATCCATGGTCTTGGCATTACTGCTCAACGCCATCGGGGCGTAGCTCGCCCAGATCGCCGCCCAGAAGTACCAGATGCCGACAAGGTGCAACCAGCGCCAATGCTCCGGACGCATTTTTCGACGCACAGGGTAGAACGAGGTAATGGTTAAGGCGACGAGAAAGACATAGCTTGCCATTCGCAGCAGCAAGTCAATGTCATTGTGCATTTCTTTCCAGTAATAGGCGTTATGCAGGGCAAGTAGCACACCGATAAACACCGCCTGCCAGCCAAAGCCAGCAGCAAAAGATAAACCGAAGTAACGGCGATTTCGCAAAAGCCATTTCGACAAGTTACCAGGGAACAATTGCGTCATGGGCCTGGCAACAAAAGCAAGAAAAACCCAGGGCGAGGCGAGTTGCACTGACAGGCGAATTATATTGACCGCCGGTTCCGGGGTGTCGACCCCTATCAACAAATAAGCTGTAACCATAGCGGCAAAGGTCACGGCTGCTATCAAGAAAAACAGCGGCCAGCCGTTCAGCAATCGATACTGGAGCAGGTTCACCACGCTACCCCTCGCACCGGGTGTGTGACATGTCTACGATCAATAGTTTAGTCAACATGAATACGCCCTCTCCGAATCACCGAAACCTGGCGATCAATGCGTCCATTAGTTGGGCCGTCGCCCCCCAGCCGTGGGTCTCATCGTTGCCATCTGCCCGTGGCCAGGTCGAAAACATAGCGATGACGAGACCGGCCTCAGGCACCACGCGAACGAACTGACCGTGTATGCCATAGCCACTCACGTCGCCGCCAGGGTTCCCTTCGCCCCACCAGAAGGAACGGTAGTAAGGCTCTTCGTATCCGTCGAGCAAAGGGTAAGGCCAGCTAACGTCACCTTTCTGGCCTAAAATGTCCTGGATAAATGCACTCGGAATTACGGCATTGCCCAATGCCTTACCGTCGTTCAGCACCAACAATCCCACACGGCCAAGATCACGCAAGGTGGCACTCATACCATGATCGGCCAGAACAGCACCGCCCTCGTCCACAGTGATGTTGGCATCGAACTCGGCGCCCATGGGTTGCCAGACATGCTCTGAAATCAGTTCTGCCAGTGGTTGCTTTGTCGCTGCTTCGAGCACCCAGCCGACAACGTTGGTAGAGCCAGATCGATAGCTGAATTTTCCGAACTTTGAGTTGTCGCGCCCGATGGTTGGCAGAAATTCATAGAGACCAACTGGCCCATCCTCTGGGCAGTAGTCGGCATCAGTCCAACCAATGGCGCAGTCCTGGATGCGAAAGGTCGTCGTGAAGTCCGGGTAGTCTTCGCTGTAGTCGGAACCGTCACGCATATCGAGTAGGCTTTGCAGCGAATCGGGGCCATAGCCGCTCTTGGCAAGCGCGGGCACATAATGGGACACCGGCTTGTCGAGATCGACGACACCCTGTGCGGCCAGCTTTCCGGCTACCAGCGCAACAATAGACTTGGACACCGAATTCATCAGGTGCGGGCGGTCTTGCCTGAGGTGGCCATAATACTTCTCGAAAAGAATTTCACCGTCTTTGAGAATCAGCAGGCCATCTGTGTACTGATGCGCGGCAATATCATCGATCGATTGTTTGCGTCCCTGGAAGGCAACAGAAAAATCAGCAACGAAATCATCGCTTTTCTCTAGCGGGTGGAATCGGTCGGGATCCCGCGGGATGTTCACCGTGGGGAGTATTTCCCGCATATGGCTGAAGGACCATCGATTGACGGGTCCGAACTGGAAGGATTCCAGTGTCAGGTTTTCCGGCCGGTTACTGTTCTGTGCTATCGAATTCGATTGACTGAGGAACCCCGTCACCAAGATAGCCAGCATACTAAGCATCTTGTAAATATTGCTGCGTTTCACCCCACTACCTCCCCCACTGCCCGCACCGCCGCATCGATAGCCGCTTGCACGTAGGCATGGGCCTCAGAATCGGAATTGGCGATGCTGATATTGCCAATGGGCTGACGTCCTAGCTCGTGGGGCGCTTCACCCTCTTTCCACTTGGGATCAAACAGCTCCATGTACTCATACGCGTAACCGTGGGACCAACGATTGATAGTAATAGCACCGATGTCCCGGTCCGGATCAAATCCGTACTGGCCGAACATGCCTGTGAGCTGCTTGCGAATTTCATTTTCGTAGTCTGCAAAAGGCGTGCTATACAGTTTGTGTCTGCCCAGGCGACAAAGATCCCGCCCAGACTGCGTGCCATCCCCTTCCGGCGCAGGCATATGCCCCATGAATATCACCATCGGGTCATTCGGCCTCTCTGAGGATCGGTAACCACCTAGGCTCACCGGGGGCGCATGGGCCACCAATGGGAAGAAGCTTCCGGGGCACTGGTAGACAGACGCCCCTCCCTTCTTCACCGCGGCACCAGACTTCAACACCACGTTGGCCCAGATAAACGGCACTTTGACACCGTAGGCCAGGTGCTGTTTCTGCGCCTCGGGCAGTTCCGGGCAAAGATGGGGGATCATGCCATTGTAACCGGCCAATATGCAGTGCTTGCCACGTACCTGTAAGGCCTCACCGCCGCTAACATAACTGACGTCTACAGCCTCGCTACCGCGGTTGGCAACATTGACCACGGTACTGTTGAGCCGCACCCGCACATTTGCTTCTTTGCGATCCAGCTGTGAGTAGTCGAAGCGCGCCGTTACCAGGTCCTGCATTGTATTACCCGGCGCGGTCTCAGGGATGAGCTTCCTGACAAAGAGTCGCGCCACCGAGGCATTGCCGTCAGGGAAAAGAGGACTCCTGTAAGCCTCCGGATCTACGTCTTCATTCGCCTGGGTGTAATCGTCGGGCAAACCCACCGCCTGAATACCAGGGCAACCCAGGTAAAACCCCTCTGCCACTGACACACTTTCAATACCCACGCCGAACATAGCCTGCGCCCAAGGCTCAGAAAGTTTGCCGCCCAGACGAGACATCCCTACCTTCTTGTACAGAAAATCGGCGTAGCTGTGGTTTCGCAGGTACACCTCCTTCTCTTCAAGCGGCACATCGGCAAGGTAATCCTTATCACCCTCCACCAGGCTTATGAGTAGTTCCTCGTCTCTGGCAGGCAATTTCAGCGCGGCGATCAGCGAGCGGTAGTCGCCTTCACCCGTGAGGGCAAGCCCCCAAGGACCCACCACAATGCGACTGTCGCCGTAGACGTTTTCGTCGAGGTAATAGCCGAAATCCGCAACAGCATTGGCTAGCAGGTAGTCGGGTGCAACGGCATCCTGAAGTGCTTCAAATTCAACTCCAATCTCTTCCAGCAGCTGGTAGGCCGCTGGGCTCATGGCCGCCTGCTCGAGGTTGACACTGCCACCGAAGGCCAGCAGCATCTTCCCATCTACCTGAAATTCGTTGCGTTTAGCGTGACCACCAAAGTCGTCATGATTATCAAGGATCAGGATTTTCGCATCAGGCCCCTTCTGCTTTCTGTACAGATAAGCTGCCGCCAGGCCGCTAATACCTGCTCCCACCACCACAAGGTCGTAGTGCTCATCCAGCGCCTTATATTGAGAGGGCTTCTCTCCGCGCCAGGCCAGCGCATGGGCAACTTCGAATGAGCCTTCGTGGCTGCCGCGCATTCCGTTAAGCAACGGCGGGTAGTAACTTGCGGAAGTAGCTTCGATCGAACTCATGGCCAGTGCAGAAAAGGGTGCGGCAGCCGTTGCTGCTGCCGCTCCGAGAGCCACGCCATTAAGAAAATCTCGCCGGGTAATATTGGCTTTCACAGTAGTTTAACCCTCTGACTCGTCCCAAGCTTTTCTCTCCACAACGATTTTCTCGCGATACTTGACCGGCATGTCCCAGGTACCCATCCAGCCCTTAGGTACCACGAAACTCTCACCGACACTGTAACGCTGTCGCTCTCCAGAGGTTGAGGTAAGAATCACCTCCCCCTCCAGTACCAGCACATACTCGTCGTAAGGGAACGGATAACTGACATCAATGACCGCAGCTTCCGACTCGTACAACACCACCACAAATTCCCCCAGATGCAGGATCTTCTGCCAGTGCTTATTGGTTCCACTAAGAACCAATTCGTCAGGCCAGGGCGGTATCGACTCCAGTTCCATCTCCCGCAGCTGATCCGCGTTGAGCCCCAATATACTGACTTCGGCCTTAGCAGACATAGCGAGGACACTCCCCAATAGACAAACAAGAAACAATAGTTTTTTCATAGCAATATCCTTTTAGCATCGTTCACAAGCGCGGCCGATCAGAAGTAAATGTTGAATTCAGCCCTGACCATGCGCTTATAGCCCCAGTGAATTACCTCGCCCAGACCGAGGTCCCCACGATATGCGCCGTAGTCTTCATCGGTAAGATTGTCCCCGGCAAGGGCAAGCTCCCAATTGCCGTCTGTCGGGGTATAGCCAACCCTGGCGTTGAGGAGACCATAGGCGTCTTCCTCGCTCCCATTGCCAGCGTCGTGATAAAAGTCATCCGTGTAGTTGTAGACCGCAAACCAGTTTAGCGTTCCGCCCAAAAACTGATGATCGAAGTTTGCCCCCACTGAAAATGTGCTCTCCGGTGCGTAGGCAAGCTCGTAGCCATTCAGCTCTCCATCAGTAAACTCGGCATCCAGATAAGCGTAGTTTGCCATCAGAACCAAGTTTTCAACCGGAGAAAAGTTTAGCTCGACCTCCAGCCCGTTGGTTTCGGCATCGCCACCATTAGAGGTCTGCAAACCGGTTTCTATGTTCGTGGTTTGAATCTGCAAATCTTCAAACTCGGTATAAAAAGCCGAGGCATTCAACTGCAGCTTGCCATCCATCAACATCGACTTGATGCCAACCTCAAAGGCTACACTGGTTTCCGGATCGAAGGGCAATATAGTGTCGCCTATAAAATCGCCATTGGTGTCGGCCGCCGAATTATTGAAGCCACCGCCCTTGTATCCTTCAGACAGACTGGCAAACACCATCACATCATCACTGATATTGTACTGACCAACCAGGCGAGAAGTGACTTCATCCCAATCCTCCTCGGTGCAGAGTTCTCCATCAGTAGGACCACCTGCCTCGCCCAGATTGTCCTCAAGCGTGTTTGTACACCAATCCTTTTCGTCGTAACTCCAGCGGACACCGCCGGTTAGGGCAAATTTTTCAGTCACATACCAAGTAGCATCCCCGTAGACGCCATAAGAATCATTGTCTCCTTCGTTCTTGATGAGGGTTCTGGCTATCGAGCCCAGCCCAAAAGCCGTATCAATCAGATCGACCAAATAATCGGGCGCCGCCGAATCTTCGTTGTAGTAGCTGACACCAGCAAACCACGTCAAAGCGTCTGCGCCACCGCTCAGCCTAAATTCTTGGTAGGTAGTGTCGATCTCGCCAGTTCCACTATAGGGGATGGTAATACCACCCGTGATGGGGCCGTAGATAGCATCGACAGCAGCATCGTTATCAGTGCCATCAGCGTCCTCCAAGTAATCGTTCTCACCCGTGCGCACGTCCGTAATAGAGACTAGCTCCATGGTGTCACCGAAATTCCAGGTCAGGCGCAAGCCAAACCCGTAGTCCTCGGCATCTTCATAATTAGGGTCATTAACGGCGTATTTGTCAGGAAACTTGTCACCGGGCGCGATCGTGCTGAGAGGAATGTTCATTGCACTGGTGTAGTTGGTCTCTGCCTCACTGTAATTGGCCCTCAATATCGCTTCAAAATCATCACTTGGGCTCCAGCGCGCTGTCAGGCGCACGGTGTCGCTCTCCTGGTAAGCGTCATCGCCACTATTGACCTCCTCCCACATGCCCTCCCACTCATCATGTTGATAAGCGAGACGCACCGCGAAGGTGTCACTGACTGCCAGGTTACCGATAAGCTCATAACGCTGCTGCCCCTCATCGCCATAGGCTATCCCAAGACTAAACTCATTTTTGTCAGAGGGCTTATTGCTCACCATACTAATAGCGCCGGCAAGACCATTGCGGCCGAATAACGTTCCCTGGGGGCCCTTCACTACTTCAACCCGATTAATATCGAAGAACACGCCAGTTGCGAAGGCATTGCGGCCGACATAGGCATCATCAAAAAACACGCCCACAGACGGTTCAGAACCAACGGTCCAATCGTTACTACTGATGCCCCGTATAGCCCATGTATTGGTGGCAAGACCGTAGTCCGACCCGGTAACACCGGGAACCATAGGTATCACCTGACTCAAGGTGTTGACACCCGTCTTAATGAGCATTTCCTGACTGACAGCGCTGATGGCGATGGGCACATCCTGGAGGTTTTGCGAACGCTTTTGCGCTGTAACCAATACCTCCTCCAGCTGCGCAAAAGACGCGCCCGGCGCGACTGCGGCGCTGACGGCGATAGTGAGCAAGTACTTATTAGATATTTTCATGCTTTCCCCCTGAAGGAGTCTGTAGTGTGAAATTTTCGGGCCAGGCCCTTTTGAATTGGTTTACCCTGTTCTTTACTAAAAAATAGCGCGAGTAACGCGCGTCCAATTGGTTTCATGTCATGTAATCGATCATTTTCATCTTGCGCTCACCATAAGGCGGCCGGATTAGGCTGCTCATGCTAAAAAGCCCCTGCCGATACACCGCCTTACTGTGACTGAACTGCAGGAACCCGTGGTGCCCGTGATAGGCGCCCATGCCGCTGTTGCCAACGCCCGCCAGGGGCAGGTCGGAGCATGCTGCGTGCTGGACACAGTCATTGATGGTGACACCGCCGGATGTAGTGCGCTGGCACAGCGCTTCTATCTCACGCTTGTCCTTGCCGAAATAGTAGAGCGCCAGTGGCCGCGGCTTGTTGTTGATAAACTCAATAACCTTGTCGAGTGACTGGTAAGTCTTGATCGATAGCATGGGGCCGAATATTTCATCCTGCATGATCAGCGAATCTTCATCTGGCTCGACGGGCATCACAAAGGGCAGCTTGTGTTTCCCGGGGTCATCGAAGGATTCACTGGCAGGATTGAACACCTCGATGCGCACCTTGCGCGCCTCCAGGTCATCGATATACCCCTTGAGCCGCTGCCAATGTCGCTCATTGATGACCGACGTATAGTCGGGATTGTCCAGCAGGGATTCATAACACCGGGACAACACCGAATGCGCTTCCTCGATAAAGGTTTCCACTTTGCCTTCCGGGAGAAATATGTAGTCCGGCGTAAGGCACAACTGGCCACTGTTGACGGTCTTGGTGCCCATTACCCGGTCGGCGACAGTTTTGATATCTGCAGACTTACCCACCACGACCGGGCATTTACCGCCCAGCTCCAGTGTTACCGGAACCAGATTATCGGCAGCAGCGCGCATAACATGTTTAGCAACTTCCGGCCCACCGGTGAATACCAGGTGATCGAAAGGTAACTGGCTGAATTCCTGTGCGACATCCACACCGCCGTTCACCACCACCATCTCAGCAGGGTCAAAAGCGCTGGCAACGATCTCTTCCATCAGTGCCGATGTTAGCGGGGTCAGTTCCGAGGGCTTCAGCATGACTCGGTTACCCGCGGCGAAGGCGCCGATAGCGGGAGCAAACGCCAGCTGGAACGGAAAGTTCCAGGGCGAAATATTGCCGACCACCCCCAGCGGCTGAAACTGTAGTTCCGCCCTGCCCCCGATCATGCGCATCATGAGAGGCGTTTTGCGGCGCTCGGGCTTCATCCACTGCCGAATCTTGCGACGGGTCTCATTCACCTCCATGACGATGGTGGCGACGTCCGTTGCCAGGGTTTGGCCAGGGGGCCGGGCACCAAAATCCGCTTCCAGCGCCTCGACAATCTGTTGCTTGTAGCGAACGTGAATGTCCTTCACGCGGTCGATCCGGTCGATCCGTATTTTCGCCGACGGGAAGCCATCGGCCAGGAATGCCTGACGCTGGATATCGAGTAGGGTGCGCATGGGTGTAGTACTCATAACCGGCTAGCCTTCCACCTGATTTTTCATTGCAGCTTTGAAATTGAAAGCCATAGCGATGACTGAAATCACCAGCAGAATGGAAGGGCTCAAGAAGTAATTGTTGATTGCGGCCGGCTCGATACCGCCAGCGAGCAGCAGGATGAACAAGCACTGGTAAATGAGACCGAACAAGCCCAGTGTGACCGCCGAAATCTTTGCACTTTTCGATTTCCCATAAAGAGGAGCCATCACCAACAGCGCAAATATCCCATAAAGCCAAAAACCCAGAAAATCGAAAGATGTATAGAGCGAAAAGGGGATCGACACGTTGAGAAGTAGCAGCAGAGTGTCAGACATCTGGGCACCCACCGCACCACTGGCCGCTGTTTCAGCCAACAAGGGAATTGTCCACACCGCCATAAACTTGGGAATAAAGAAAGCGACAACGGACATCAGCACGACCATACCTGCAAGCATTGCCCGCAGCGCATTTTCGACTCGAATCTGCCAGGCCATAGCAAAGAACACACCTGACAGCGTGAGCATTGCGACAATCTGGTTCAACCAACCCGCAATAAAGGCTCCTCTATTGGCATTCAGCCAGGCAATGCGGTCAGCGTGCTCTGCGTTGTATCCCTCCGGTGCATCCAGAGGCAAGAACAATGATACGACTGCCGTCGCAAGTACGAAGATGACGCACCAAAAACCAAAGCGGTTGATTTGATAGTCGAGCGAAATGCCATTTTTCAAGAGTTTTCTCCATATTTTATTTCTACAAATTTCAGCATCGTCTTGCGAACCTCAAATCGGAAACCAGCGGCTCTAACTGCTCCAATAGCCCACAGTTTTGGCCACAGCTTGTCTCCGAACAAAGCATCTTCAGTGACAACCGTATCTGTGAGCATAAACTCCATAATTTCAGTAACACTCGCGGAGCCGAGCTGGAGGTCCTGCCCTTCGAACGCTTCGCGATGTGCTTATCGATATAGCCCGCGATGCAACGGAGTAACTCTTCCCAGGTACGGAAGTGATATTGAAGCGCACCCAACTTCATGCCGCTGGCCCGCGCCAGAGAACGCACCCTCGGGCTCGAATAGCCCTCGTCAGCAGTAGCTTCAATTCCCGTTTGCAAGGTCTCTTGCTTGCGTTCGGCCGTCATAAAATCGCTTTCCTCAATTTGACATGTCAAGCGACATGCTAGAACATGTCATATGACATGTAAAGTATTTAGGATCACAGATGGTTAGACCAGTAACTCGTCGGGATTTTTTGAATGGTGTTGCGACTGGCGCAGGAGGCTTGCTATTACAGGGTTATAGCGGCACCGGGGCCCGAGCAGCCCAGTCAGGGCCAACCATGCTCAGTGACTCATTATCCGCCAGCTACTACCCCCCTACCCTGACCGGTATGCGAGGCAGCCACGATGGGTCTTTCGAAGTCGCTCATGCACTGGCCTGGCGCGGAGAAAAGCCGTCCCAATAC
>Ga0233426_10003427_pt1 | contig 12574 bp, 11 predicted proteins | sample SI_118_April2016_6_FD_179875 | JGI IMG/M metagenome (GOLD analysis project Ga0233426, IMG submission 179875) | Seawater microbial communities from Saanich Inlet, British Columbia, Canada - SI_118_April2016_10_MG | ecosystem: Environmental > Aquatic > Marine > Inlet | place: Canada: British... | reverse complement strand
AAACTTATGCACCAAACTCAGAAAGAAGCACCATGAACATCCGCTTCATCAACGCACGTCTTATCAATCCTGAAACCGGCACAGATGCGCTCGGTGAACTAACGGTTTCTTCAGGTGTCATCACATCCGTTTCCACCCAAGATACTGATAACAAACAGAATCAGTTTCGCGGCGAAACCTCGGGTCCTGAAATAGTGATCGACTGTGGGGGCAAATGTCTCGCCCCCGGCATCATCGACATCGGTGTTAAGGTCTGTGAACCCGGCGAACGTCACAAAGAAAGCTATCGCAGCGCAGGTCTCGCCGCCGCCGCAGGCGGTGTTACCACAATGGTGACGCGCCCGGACACATCCCCCACCATCGACAGCCCCGAAGTTCTGGAATTTGCCCGCCGCCGCGCCAATGAAGCAGCCTCCGTCAACGTCCTCGTTATGGCCGCCCTTACCAAAGGTCGCGCGGGACGCGAAATGACCGAAATCGGCTTTCTCCAAGACGCAGGCGCCGTCGCCTTCACCGATTGCGACCACGTTGTGAGCGACACCAAAGTCTACAGCCGCGCATTAACCTACGCGCGCTCCCTTAACGCCTTGGTGATTGCCCATATTCAGGAACCCATCCTGAGCAAGGGCGCTGCCGTCACCTCTGGCAAATTCGCATCCCTTCGTGGTTTGCCCGCCGTTTCCCCGATGGCTGAACGCATGGGGCTGGATCGCGACATCGCGCTGATCGAAATGACAGGCGTGCGGTATCACGTTGACCAAATCACCACCGCGCGCGCGCTTCCCGCACTAGAACGCGCCAAATCAAACGGCCTCGACATCACCGCAGGCGTGTCGATCCACCACCTCACGCTCAACGAACTCGACGTTGCCGACTACCGCACGTTCTTCAAAGTCAAACCTCCCTTGCGCTCTGAGGATGACCGCCTCGCTGTCATCGAGGCCCTTGCCAACGGCACCATCGACCTCATCTCTTCCATGCACACCCCCCAAGACGAGGAAAGCAAACGCCTCCCCTTTGAGGAAGCCGCCTCAGGCGCAGTCGCTATGGAAACGCTACTTCCCGCCGCCATGCGCCTCGTTCACAACGAACACCTCGACCTGCCAACGCTTTGGCGCGCCCTTAGCCTTGCGCCCGCAAAACGCCTCGGCCTGCCGGCAGGTCGCCTCGCGGCAGGGGCCCCCGCCGATCTGGTCCTGTTTGATCCCGATGCGCCCTTCATCATGGATCGCTTCAAACTGCACTCCAAGTCCAAGAACACCCCGTTTGACGGCGCGCGCATGCAGGGTAGAGTGCACGCAACCTACGTCGCTGGCCGCCAAGTCTTTGCTCACGAAACCTCTAAGTCCTAATTCTTTCGAAAGCGTTTAAATGCCCATATTTGAAACAAGCCTCTTCGCACTACTGATCTGGGCCGTGCTCGGCTATCTCTTCGGCTCAATTCCCTTTGGCGTGATCATCTCGCGCGCGATGGGCCTTGGCAATCTACGCGACATTGGATCGGGTAACATCGGCGCTACAAATGTCCTGCGCACAGGTTCTAAACCCGCGGCCTTCGCCACGCTCATTCTAGACGGTGCAAAAGGCGCAATCGCGGCCCTGATCGCACGCGCGATGGCTGGCGAAGACGCCGCACAAATCGCAGGTCTCATGGCCCTCATCGGCCATTGCTATCCTGTCTGGCTGAAATTCAAAGGCGGCAAAGGCGTCGCAACGGTCCTCGGCCTCCTTCTCGCGCTCAGCTTCCCGGTTGGTGTAGCGTGCTGCGCAACATGGGTCGCTTTCGCAGCGCTCAAACGCATCTCTTCCCTCGCAGCGCTCGCAGCCGTAGGCACGTCAACCTTCTGGATGAGCATCCTCAACTACCCCGAAGGCTTCCTGCTTGGTGTGTTTCTAACCATCCTGATATTCTGGCGTCACCGCACAAATATCGGCCGCCTTCGCACAGGTTCCGAGCCAAAAATCGGTAAGTAGCCCGAAACCGCGCTCTTCATCTTTCCGAATAAACTCCCGCCGGAGGCATCCGAACTCGCAACGCGCGCAAACCGTCAAATTAATAGGAATACTCACCGTAAACGCGGCTCAAATCACCAGCCCATTCACCGTGATACTTCTCTAACATCTCGTCTGCAGGCACTTGACCCGTCTCAAGGCTCTCTTTCAAAGCGTTCAAGAAATGCGTCTCGTCAGGCACCAAACCACCCGCGCCGGGGCGCGCACGTGCTTTCAGTCCTGCCTCTGAAATCGCAACGACTTCGCGCGCAAGCTCTTGCATTTTGATCCCGTTCACCTCAGCCTGCAAACCATCAACTGACGCTGCGACCCGCAAAGCGTCGCGCGTTTCAGCGTCCCAGCCTTTGACCAGATCCCACGCCGCATCCAATGATGTCTGATCATACGTCAATCCGACCCAGAACGCAGGCAAAGCACACAGGCGTCGCCAAGGCCCCCCATCCGCACCGCGCATTTCGATAAACTTCTTCACGCGCGCTTCTGGAAAGACCGTCGTTAGATGATCTGCCCAGTCGCTCATGGTTGGCGTTTCACCTGGTAGCGCTGGCAGTTGGCCCTTCATGAAATCACGAAACGACATACCCAAAGCGTTGATATATTTACCGTCACGGTACACAAAATACATCGGCACATCGAGCACATATTGCGTCCATGCTTCAAACCCGAAACCGTCCTCAAACACAAACGGCAACATCCCTGTGCGCGCATCATCAAGGTTCTGCCAGATGTAACCGCGCCAGCTTTTGTGGTTATTAATTTTACCCTCAAAGAACGGCGAATTGGCAAATAAGGCCGTCGCAACAGGCTGCAACGCCAACGCAACGCGCATCTTTTGCACCATGTCCGCTTCCGAACCAAAGTCGAGGTTTACCTGAACCGTGCACGTACGACGCATCATCGCCGTGCCCATGGTCCCAACCTTTTCCATGTAGTTGTTCATCAACTTGTAGCGCCCTTTGGGCATCAAGGGCATGTCTTCATGCGACCATTCAGGTGCTGCGCCCAACCCCATGAAACCAACACCGATTTCATCGGAAATCTCACGCACTTCGCGCAAGTGTTGGTTCACTTCATCGCATGTTTCGTGGATGGTTTCCAAAGGTGCGCCCGACAATTCAAGCGCCCCGCCAGGCTCCAAAGAAACATTCGCTCCCGCTTTTTCAAGCCCAATCAGATGTCCACCTTCGCGGACTTCCGACCAACCGTGGCGATCACGCAAACCCTCAAGGACTGCAACGATTGAACGCTTTCCTTCAAAAGGCAGCGGTGCATGCGTGTCTGTAAGATAGCCGAATTTTTCGTGCTCCGTGCCAATGCGCCAATCCTCTTTGGGACGGCAACCTTCGGCCAAATGCTCTGCTAATTCTTCGTGCCGCTCGATTGGGCCACCGCCAGTTTGAGGAATAGACATGGGCATGCGCCTTTCGAAGAGTTTGCTTTCCCTCAGCCTTGAGGCGATTTGGCAGGGGTGTCAATGCACGCAAGCCCTTCGAATTTGCACAAAACTGTCCCAATCTGATCAGCAAAGACAAGGCTTTGATCAAACCCATTAGAAACTATCGAAAATACGAAACGTTTTTGAATGCGGCGTTAACGAAATATCCCGGCTCCTGCGCCAAGAAAGGGCATCTATCTACGCGATCAACTTATTTCCATATGGGTGACATAATGCCAGCTGCAAGAACACCATCACCGGTTTTCAAAATGATCACGACTGTGCTTTGGGGGCCGTGGCTTGCGATCCTTTTACCAGCAATGTGCTTGGCCGCATATTGGACCTTTGGCCAGACGGGTTTGGTCGCTATGGCGCTTGGATTACCTGCAATTTGGATCGTTTTTGGTGGTTTGGCAACCCCTGATGAGCACTTTGATACGGCTACGAAACCGAAAGTGTTGGAACAATCAAACGAGCTTGCCGTGCATATAAGCGACCTCCTCTTAACCGCAGCACCAAGTGAACGAATGGCCCTGTTCTGTATAGGAATTGACGACGCTGACGCTGTCATAAAACGGCTTGGATCCAAAAACCTAGAAGACATCCAACGTAACCTTCAAATGCGGTACGCGTCGAGGCTGCGAAATACTGACTTTGTGTTCTTAAGTGGAAAACTACACTGGACCATTGCAGTGACACCGGGCCGCAACCTCGATCTGGAGGCCGCGATCCAACAAGCAAGTAGACTTCAAGAAGTCGCTGATGACGCTTTTTATATAGGCGATGGGCGTTTATCTCTCAAGCAGCATTGGGTTCACATTGGCCCAAATGCCATATGAGGCACCTCATGTCCTGATCGCTCAGGCACAATCTGCATTGATTGAAGCGGCAGCAAACGGTCCTGACGCAATTCGTGCCTACACTAGCAGCACGCGACAAAATCGGCCCCCACATCGACCAACTCTCAGGATAAATTCGACGGTACTCTGGAAAATTGCGTGGCCGCCTGGTTCCAGCCTCAACTGTCCACCGGCACCGGAAATATCTGTGGCTTTGAGGCACTGGCACGTTGGCGCAACACAGACGGCGTTTGGCTTTCACCAGCAACCTTTATGCCCGTCTTGGAAAAGAGCGGGCAAATGGAACACCTTACAACCATCATGCTCGCCCAAGGATTAAACGCGTTGGCCAAGTGGGACCAAGCAGGGTTCAAAGTTGATTCCATTGGTATAAATTTTTCTGAATGTGACCTCACCAACCCTCGTTTGTGCGAAAAAGTCGCGTGGGAACTGGATCGCTACGCCATTGCACCCGAACGACTAAGCATCGAAGTTCTCGAAAGCGTCATCGCTGGCGATGCAGACGATGTGATTGTTCGAAACGTTACGCGGCTTTCAAACCTTGGATATCAGATTGATCTGGATGACTTTGGCACAGGGCATGCCTCAATCTCGACCTTGCGCAGGCTTCCGGTGAGTCGATTGAAAATTGACCGTTCGTTTGTGTCCAAAGCGGATCTAGACAATGAACAACAGAAAATGGTCGCGACAATCTTGATTATGGCCGAACGTTTGAATTTGAGCTGCCTAGCGGAAGGCGTCGAAACGTTAGGCGAACACGCAATCCTTGCGCAGCTTGGATGCCGCTATGTTCAGGACTTTGGCATCGCCAAACCCATGCCCCTGGAGCAGACTTTAGATTGGATAAAGAACTACCAAGCCAAGCAATCCCCAACCCCCGAGATTGGACGCAAAACCAGCTGATCACGCGCTTATGCGCGATTGTACGCCTCAGCAGGCCCGCAAACGGGCGAATCCGCTTGACCTTTTGCGGTACACATCGTTGAACGCAGCCCTAACGCGGTTAACACAGGTGGCCCTGTTTCATGGACGATCAGAACAAAAATCTCATACTCGCAACTGCTTTGAGTTTCATTGTAATTCTAGTGTGGTTCGTCTTGTTCCCACCGCCAGAGCCGACGGCGACTGATCCCAATGCGGTTGTCAGCGCGCAAGGACAGGCCGTTTTGCCCACTGCATCAGGTGATGAAGTGGCGGGCAATGTCAGCAACACGTCCGCGCAGACGGCAGAACCTGTCGCAGATGCGCCGCGAATCGCGATTGAAACTGATCGCCTCAAAGGGTCGATCTCTTTGCTTGGTGGCCGCATCGATGAATTGGCTCTCAAAGATTACCACGTCACAGTTGATGACACCTCACCCATTGTGGACCTGTTATCCCCCGTTGGTGGAACGAACCCTTATTATGCGCTCTACGGATGGGCCCCAGGCGCGGGCCTCGCTTTTGAAGAAGTCCCCGGCCCCAACACCATTTGGACCGCAACCAATAGCGCAAGCCTGACTGTCGACACCCCCGTTACGTTGACGTGGAACAACGACGCCGGTCTTGAGTTCACACGCCAAATTGCGGTCGATGAAAACTTCATGTTCGCTGTCACGCAAAGCGTTGAAAACACAGGCGCAGGTACGGTTAGCCTTGCCCCTTACGGTATCCTAGCACGCCACGGCGAACCCCAAGATCTGAAGAACTTCTTCATTCTTCACGAAGGTCTTGTTGCGATGGCCGATGGCGAGCTGTCCGAGATCGACTATTCCGACATGCCCGACTTTGAAATGAACGCCAACGAGGGCGCGCGCGCAGAAGTCACGCAAGTGGCCGAGCAAGGCTGGATCGGTTTCACAGACCATTTCTGGATGACCACGCTAATCCCCGCACCTGGCCCCTACAAAGCCACCGCAAAGTACGACGAACGCCGTGACATCTATCAAACGGAAACTGTTCTCCCGACGCAAAAACTCGCACCCGGTGCAACGGCGACAGCAACAACACAATTGTTCGCAGGCGCCAAGGAATGGGAAACCATCCGCAACTATGAAAAAGCAGGCGTTGAAGGCTTTATCGACAGCATTGACTGGGGTTGGTTCTTCTTCTTCACCAAGCCGATCTTCGCGGTTCTACACTATCTCAACGCGTTTATCGGCAACATGGGCTGGGCAATCATCGGCCTGACCTTCCTGATCAAACTCGTGCTCTTTCCGTTGGCCTATAAATCCAACGTTTCAATGGCGAAAATGAAGGCGCTTCAGCCTGAAATGGAAAAGATCAAAGAGCGCGCAGGCGATGACAAGCAAAAGCTGCAGCAAGACATGATGGCGATGTACAAAAAGGAAAAGGTGAACCCAGCCTCGGGATGTTTGCCGATCCTCGTGCAGATTCCGATCTTCTTTTCGCTGTATAAGGTTATTTTTGTCACGCTCGAACTGCGCCACGCGCCGTGGATTGGTTGGATCACAGACCTGTCCGCGCCTGACCCTTCGTCCATCCTGAACCTCTTTGGATTGCTTAGCTTTACCCCCCCAGAGGCCGGTTCAATCCTTGCAATCTTCTCGCTTGGTATCTTGCCAATCTTGCTAGGTATTTCCATGTGGATGCAGCAGAAACTGAACCCGGCACCCACGGACCCGACCCAAGCGATGATCTTCGCGTGGATGCCATGGGTCTTTATGTTCATGCTCGGCACTTTCGCGAGCGGACTTGTGGTGTACTGGATCGCCAACAACACGATCACCTTTACGCAGCAATATCTGATCATGCGCAGCCAAGGGGTGAAACCGGACGTGTTCGGCAACATCAAATCTAGCTTCAAACGCAAACCCAAGGAAGAGTGATGGCAGAGGTCACCTCCCTTTGGCGCCATCCGATCAAAAGTCATGGTCGCCAAGCCGTCAACAGCACAACACTTATCGCCGGGCAAACCATGCCTGGCGATCGTGTTTGGGCCGTTGCCCACGAGGCATCCAAGGCGGATAATTCAGAATGGTCCCCCTGCGCCAATTTCAATCGCGTCAGTAAAGTGCCTCAACTGATGGCCATGACGGCAAAGCTGGACGATGCGAGCGGTTTGGTTTCTTTGGTCCACCCAAAGCTGGGCGAGATCACTTTCAATCCTGATGGCGACGCGAAGCCGTTTCTTGACTGGGTTCAACCCATCATGCCCACGGAGCGCGCCCAGTCTAAACGCTTTGTCAAAGTGCCAGATCGCGGTATGACCGACAGCGATTTTCCATCTGTTACCATTTGTAACACAGCCTCGCATCGCGCGGTTGAGCGCAAGTTGAGCATGGATATTTCACCGCACCGCTGGCGTGGTAATATCTGGCTTGATGGCTTTCCAGAGTGGGAAGAATTCAAATGGATGGGCCGTGACATTCAAATCGGTGACGCCATCCTGCGCCCGCAAGAGCGCACAGATCGGTGCCCCGCAACCAACACAAATCCTGAAACTGGCCTGCGTGATGCGGACGTCGTGTCCGCGCTAGACAGTTTTGGACACCGCGATTTTTCCATGCGCGCCCTTGTCATCAAAGGCGGCACAATCGAAATCGGCAGCAAGGCAGACCTGATATGAGCCAACTTCCCTTCCCCATCGCCGAAGATCCAGATGAGTTTTCCTTCGAAAAAGGTCGTCTGCTGTTCGCGGGTGAAACCGAGTTCGTCAAAGGCGTTGTCGCCATGTCTGGCCTGCCCGATGCGGACCGCATGGAGGTCTGCTTTGCAGGTCGTTCCAACGTGGGCAAGTCCAGCCTGATCAACGCACTGACGGGCCACAAGGCGCTTGCACGCGCCTCTAACACCCCTGGTCGTACGCAAGAGATTAACTTCTTCACGGCGGGTCAAGAACACTACCTCGTTGACCTGCCCGGCTACGGCTATGCCAACGCGCCCCTGCCCGTGGTGGAAAAATGGCAGCGCTTGCTAAAGCAATACCTGTCTGGCCGTCAGACCCTGCGCCGCGCTTTCGTTCTGATTGATGCGCGCCACGGTGTGAAAAAGGTGGATCACGAGATCATGAGCCTGCTGGATTCCAGCGCGGTCACGTTCCAATGCGTTTTGACAAAGACCGACAAGGTGAAGCTGGTCGATCGCGAGAAGGTCCTCGACCAAGTGCGCGGCGAATTGGCCAAGCACCCAGCCGCGTTCCCTGAAATGGTACTTACGTCGTCTGAAAAAGGTGACGGCATACCCACGCTAAGGGCAATTATTGCGACGTTAGTCTAGATATAAATTTAGACTGACGGCTCTGCTTTGACTTTTGAAGCGAGCGTTTCAAAAACGCGCACAATGTCAGCGTCACTCGCGCGATCAAGAACACCGCCCGAAATTTCCGCTTCCGACCAAACCCATGATTTTTCTGGGTCATGCAACATCGCCCAATCCGCAAAAATACGCGTCGTAACTGTGCGGCGCGTCAACTCTTGCACCTCAGCGTGACGATCATCGCGTCTGATACGGGCGTAGGCGGCTTCCACCTCTTTCGCAGGACCTTCGAGCAATTGCAGATAGACATCATGGCGGCACACCAGTGCGCCCGTGATACCATCGCGTTCGTTACATCGCCGCGCGTCCAGCAAGATAGCGCCAAGCGTCGGACCATCGTATCCGAAGGGCTGTGAGATGTAGATGAGCTGGGTTAGATCGGGGATGATCAACACTCCTTTTGGGGTCAGCTTTCGTGCAGCAACACATGTGCCCGTGCCTAATTGAAGACTAGGCGCACTAAGATCAGAAGTCCCGCGTATTATTGTTTGGCACGAATGAAAAAGGGCCACCCTTTCGAGCGGCCCTTTCCTAAATCTTAAGGTCGCTAGATCAATTCAGCGCTTTGTCCGTAATCGCATGTGTCCACGCGCCCTTAGGGGCCATCGTGATCACGGGATCAGACCCACCAGAGAGCAGCGATTGAACCGTGCGCTCATAATCCGCCTCACCCAATGCACCGTTAGACCCAGAGGTCAGCTTGGAAATTTCACGCATCATACGCTGCTGGTGCTCTTCCGTTTGCGCACCCGATGCATCGTTTTCCAAGACGATATCAGCCGCCTCATCGGGGTTCATTTCCGCATACTTCCAGCCCTTCATGGACGCACGCACGAAGCGCACAAGCTTGTCCTCCATCGCAGGATCAGCAAGCGTTTCTTCAAGCACGTAAAGACCGTCTTCCAGCGTCGCAACGCCTTGGTCTTCGTATTTGAACACCATCAGATCGTCAGGCGTAAGCCCCGCATCGATTACCTGCCAATACTCGTTGTAGGTCATCGTGGACACGCATGCCGCTTGCTTTTGCAGCAGTGGATCAACGTTGAAACCTTGTTTCAGAACGGTGACGCCGCCGTCAGACCCGTCGGTTGCAAGACCCAGTTTGTTCATCCAGCTGAGGAACGGGAATTCATTGCCAAAGAACCAAACGCCCAGCGTCTTGCCTGCGAAATCGTCCGTGCTAGAGATGCCAGCGTCCTTGCGACATGTCAGCATCATGCCTGACGATTTGAACGGCTGCGCGATGTTCACCATCGGCAGGCCTTTTTCGCGCGCGGCTAGGGCCGCTGGCATCCACTCAACAGTGACGTCCGCGCCGCCACCCGCAAGAACCTGTGTTGGAGCAATGTCTGGACCGCCCGGTTTGATCGTGACGTTCAGGCCTTCTTCTTCGTAAAAACCCTTGTCCAGCGCCACATAGTAGCCACCGAATTGCGCTTGCGTGACCCACTTAAGTTGCAGCGTCAGATCATCCCCAGCCTGTGCCGCTGTAGACATCGCGCCCAGCGCAGCCGCCCCGACACATTTATAAAATACATTCATTTTACTCTCCTTGTTGGTAGTTTCAGTGTTGTTTTTAGTTTCGTTGTGACGGATGCCAGAACGTCCATTTGCGTTCCAGCAGTGCCATACCGCCGTAAAAGGCGGACCCCGTGATCGCAGCGACCACGATCTCTGCCCAGACCAGATCCAGCGCCAATTGCCCGACGCTCGTTGATATGCGAAATCCCATGCCGCGAATGGGCGAGCCAAAAAATTCCGCAACAATCGCGCCGATCAGCGCCAAAGTCGTCGCAATTTTTAGACCATTAAAGATAAACGGCATGGCCGCAGGTAAGCGCAGTTTGAACAGCGTTTTCCAATAACCCGCCGCGTAGGTGCGCATCAAATCGCGTTGCATTGTGTCACTGGCTTGCAGTCCTTGGACTGTGTTCACGAGGATAGGGAAGAAGATCATTACCACGACAACTGCCGCTTTTGATTGCCAATCAAAACCGAACCACATCACTAGGATCGGCGCCATACCGATCACAGGAAGGGCGGCTGCAAAGTTGCCAACGGGCAGCAATCCACGTTGCAAGAATGGGAAACGATCAACCGCCAAGGCCATGCCAAAGGCCGCGATGCAGCCGATGATATAACCGCTCATCATGCCCTTCACGACCGTTTGCACCCAGTCCTGCCATAGGATCGATGTAGACGCCATAAACCGCGCGGCGATGACTGAGGGCGCTGGCAGAAGCACCTGTTGGATTTCAAGCCCACGTACAACACTTTCCCAGATGAATACTAAAGTCAGTCCGAAAATCACAGGCACCAACAACGACGTCGCGCGCGATTTTGGCAGTGCCGCCAAACGCACGTTCACGAACCACCCCAGCGCCCAGACCATTGCCCCTGCGATCAACCACATCATTGCGCCATCCCCATCCGCTTGAGCACGATCCGCTGGAACAACCCGATCAGCGCGACCAGCGTTGCAGCCAAGGCCGCCGCCATCAAAAGCGCACTCCAGATTTGGATGGTCTGTCCGTAATAACTGCCCGCCAGCAAACGCGCACCAAGGCCAGCAACAGCCCCCGTTGGAAGCTCCCCAACGATCGCGCCCACAATCGCCGCCGCCATCGCGATCTTCAGCGAGGTAAACAGATAGGGCATTGAGGACGGCAAACGCAGGCGCCAGAAAGTTTGCGCCGCACTCGCGTGCCACGTCCGCATCTGATCCAGCTGCATGTGATCAGGACTGCGCAGTCCTTTGACCATACCAACAACGACAGGGAAGAACGACAAATACATCGAAATGATCGCCTTAGGCAGCAGTCCTTGAATGCCGACCGCGTTCAGCACCACGATAATCATCGGCGCGACCGCAAGGATCGGAATGGTTTGCGACGTGATAACCCACGGCATCACACTCATGTCCATCGTGCGATTATAAACGATCCCTACCGCCAAGCTGATCCCAAGCGCAGTTCCCAATGCAAACCCAAGCAAAGTCGCGCTCAAGGTTACCCATGAATGATAAATCAACGACCGTTTCGAAGTGACCTTCTTTTCAACCGTCGTTTTCCAAATCTCACGCGTCACTTGATGGGGCGCTGGCAATTTCGGCTTTTTCTGCGACCACGTGTCCGCAACCACCTCGTTCAAAGACAACTCAACACCCGCACGCTGCGCCTTGTCATACGCCCATGGTGCATTCAGCCAAACCGCCGCCGCATACCAAAGCGCGATGATCGCAACAACGACCGTCAAAACAGGGATCAATGACTGGCGCATAGCACCCCTTTATCTTTCCAAAAAAACTCGCCCCGCAGGGCCGCTTTCAAACCTGCAAAACGCTCAAACATCATCGCCATGCCCCGAGCGCAAACCTTCACGGACGCGATGCGCTATCTCGATAAATTCAGGACTGTCGCGAATTTCCAAGGGCCGTTCACGTGGCAAAGTGCTTTCAATCACATCCGCAATCCGCCCAGGTCGCGGTGACATCACCACGATCTTAGTGCTCAGATACACAGCCTCAGGAATAGAGTGCGTCACAAAGGCAATCGTCTTTTGTGTCCGCGCCCAAAGCTGCAAAAGCTGTTCGTTCAGATGGTCCCGCACGATCTCGTCCAACGCCCCAAAGGGTTCGTCCATCAACAAGATATCCGCATCAAACGCCAATGCCCGCGCAATCGAAGCACGTTGCTGCATGCCCCCCGACAATTGCCATGGGAATTTCTTCTCGAACCCCGCTAATTCAACCAGTTCCAAAACGCGGCTCACACGCCCTGCCTGATCCGCTTTGGAATACCCCATGATCTCCAAAGGTAGGCGAATGTTGCCCCCGATCGTACGCCAAGGATAAAGACCCGCCGCTTGAAACACATAGCCATACGCCCGCGCGCGGCGTGCCTCTTCAGGGCTAACACCATTCACAGTGATCTCGCCTGCCGTCGGCGTTTCCAGATCCGCCATGACCCTAAGAAACGTCGTTTTACCGCAGCCAGACGGCCCGATAAAA
>Ga0233426_10003425_pt1 | contig 12581 bp, 3 predicted proteins | sample SI_118_April2016_6_FD_179875 | JGI IMG/M metagenome (GOLD analysis project Ga0233426, IMG submission 179875) | Seawater microbial communities from Saanich Inlet, British Columbia, Canada - SI_118_April2016_10_MG | ecosystem: Environmental > Aquatic > Marine > Inlet | place: Canada: British... | reverse complement strand
CATTCCTAATACATTAAATTCTTTTAGTACATCACTAGTTGCATCTTCAAATTTTGGAATGCCATTTTCACTTTTGTTCAGTAAAATATAAGAGTTTGCTGAAGCTGGGTAATTTTTTGGTAGTTGCCTTCCTAAAACAACTAAGTCCTCTTTTCCGTCTTTATCTAAATCTGCATTGTAAACCCTAGAACCACTTGTTATCATTTTTGGTAAGGCTTTTTCTGATAATGAAAAATTTCCTTTACCGTCATTAATATACAACCTATCTTGAAGCCATTTAGAATTAACCTCAAATTCATAACCACCACTAACAACATACAAGTCATTATCTCCGTCTTGATCTGCATCAAAAATTGTTGCGCCAACATCCTCACTTATCAATGTTTTTTTAAAATCGGGTATGTTACTTTCAATAAAACCTGTTGTAGTTTGCAAATACAATTTCCCCACTTCATTTGAGGATGCACCCACAAAATAATCCTCTAAACCATCACCATTTAAATCTCCAACCGCGAGTGCAGGTCCGAATTGAGACATTTTATGAGGTAGTAACACTTGATCAATAAAATCGTCGTAATAATTTTCTACATGTTTATGTTCTGGGAACACATCGTCTGTATTTGACGTGAATAGCTGCTGTACTTTTGCAGTGTTAGTGTTAGTTTCTATAGCATCTTTGTGCTTTAGTGTTATTTTTTGGTTAACGTCAAGGTTACTTATTTCTTGAGTTTTTCCATCTGTCCAAATAACTTTTAGACTTTCAATTATGGGTGATTTGTTCAATCCAAAATGTAGCTCGGGAGCAACAGATGATTGAAATCCTCGGGTAAGGGTAAGTTCTTGCATTTGAGTTTCGTCACCAATGGTTATATAAACTCTATTACCTAAGCCAAACTTATTTCCTTTCTTGCCTTCAAAATCAACCATTAAATAATTATTAACAGTCGAACTCGTATTTTCAAATACTGATGCAACATCATCAATATTATTTGTAATAATTTCAAGATCTCCGTCATTATCTAAATCAACATAAACGACACCATTTGAGAATCCTTCATATTTTATTCCCCATTTGTCATTCGCCTTTTCAAAATTTAAATCGCCAATATTTTTAAAAACAAAATTGTCAATTTTTTCAGAGGGTATTTCAAGGCTTTTCTTTAACAAATCAGCATTTGTTAATTTTAACTTTTTCATTTCATTAAAGAAATCTCTATTATTAATTTCTCTTCGGGTTCCGTTTGAAATAAAGATATCTTTGAGTCCATCATTATCTAAATCAGCAAAAAGAGGTCCCCAGCTCCAATCGGTAGATGATAAACCGGCGATTCTCGATACATCGCTAAAATGGGGTAATGAGTCATTCAGAACACCATGATTTACTTGAAGGTTATTTTGCATGTATTGGTAGTGAAAGCCGGAGTTAACAGTACTCCAAAACAATCTAGGGTTCATACTTGCCATATTCGCCTTTTGCCTACGATTATTTTGAGCCATCATATCTACCTGAATCAAATCTAATAATTGATCATTATTAAAATCCGCGATATCTACACCCATTCCATAAAAGGCTGTGTGTTTTGTGGTGTTTTTTACTTGTTCGCTAAAAGTTCCATCATGGTTATTAATAAACAAATAATCAGGTGAACTAAAATCATTGGAAACATATAAATCTGGCCAACCATCATTATTCAAATCACCCACTGTACAGCTTAATGAGAGGCCAAAAGTGCCAACTCCAGATTCTTTGGTAACATTCACAAATTTACCACCATCATTTCTGAACAATTTATCTGTTTCGTGCTCTTTTGGATTTTTCATTTTCCATAAATAGTGACTATTTGGTGCATTGAAACGGGTAGAGGGGTAGTTTGCTAAAAACAAATCTAAATCTCCATCTAAGTCATAATCAAAAAAGGTAGATTGCACGCTATGTCCGGCATCTGCCAAACTAAATTCTTTTGCTTTTTCAGAAAAAGTCATATCTCCATTATTAATATATAGAAGATTTTCTTTTGGGCCATATTTTCCACTTACTGAGCAATATATATCTAAATATCCATCATCATTAACATCTGCCATGGTAACACCTGTAAACCATCTATTATCTCCTCCAACATTCGCAATAGTAGTTATATCTTCAAATTTGAGATTGCCTTTATTTAAGTATAATTTATTAGATACCATGTTACCTGTAAAAAACACATCATTTAATCCGTCGTTATTGATATCACCAACAGATATTCCTCCACCCATATACATGTAGGCATAAGTCAAATAATTTAAAGAGTCATTTTCTGTTAAAGTATTTGCAAAAGTAATACCTGAATATGAGGAGTTTATTTTTTTGAAAATAGGGGCCTTATTTTTAAAATCATTATTGCAAGCTGATAAAAAGAGTACAAGTGTAAATGGTAAAAAAAGTGTTTTCATTACTTTGAAAATAAATATTAGATATGCGTAAATATAAAAAAACAGGGCATCTTTCAATGCCCTGTAATAAACTAATTCAAAAATTTATTTTACCAATCTGGGTTTTGAGTTAATACCCCACCACTTCCATCAATTGCTGAAACTGGAATTGGCCAATTATTGTGCTTACTACTCCAAGTTCCGGCTTCCGAGCCAAATTGTGAGTTCGCACGAGATTCATTATCAACATATGTATTCATTCTTGCAGCGGTATTTCCCCATCTTACGATGTCAAAATATCTATGTCCTTCCATTCCCATTTCTAAACGACGCTCAAAACGTACTGCTTTTCTAGCAGCTTCTTGCGTTGAAAAATCTGAGGATAAATAAGGCTCAATTACATAATTTGCAGCATTACCTCCTCCTGGGGCTTGCACATAATTTGATGATTTCGCTCTATTTCTTACTATATTTACGTTTGTAAGTGCTGTACTTAAATCTCCTGTTTCAAGAGCAGCTTCTGCATGCATTAACAATACATCTGCAAAACGCATAACGTGATAGTTAACACCAGAGTTTTGTTCACCCCAACCACCTGTTGACATGTTATCTGTTTCACCAGACCAATACGTGTTTTTCTTTGGTAAATAAGCACCTGAAATATCAGAAGGCTCATTTCTTAACCAATCTGCACCAGGACTTACTCCGTAACCGTTATAATCGATACCTCTTCGAGCAATTGTATAATCAACTCTTGGATCTAATGGACCTGCATATGGTGTAAATGGATCTGCTGAAGGAATCCCTAAATCACTAGTTACATCATAATTCGCGTAAGTATCTAATTCTGGCAAACCAGCTGCAGTAGTTTTATAGGCGTTCAATAAATCTTGAGACGGCATATAGAAACCACAACAAGAAGCATAAGGGCCACCGTTAATGAAATTTAATGCACCTCTTAGGTTTGTGTTTGATCCGGTAGCATCTTTGGTAAATTGGATAGCGAACATTGTTTCACTGCTATTTTCACCAGCTAATCTAAAGTTGTCTACAAAATCTGCCATTAAAGAATAAGGTCCATTGTTAACAACATCTGCTAGTAATGGTAGCGCTGCATTCCAATCAGATTGGTATAAATGTGTTTTTCCTAAAAATGCTTTCGCAACCCAAGAATTTGGCCTACCTATTACGTCTTGGCTATTTGGTAAGTTGTCTGCAGCATATTTAAAATCTGCTTCTATTTTATCCCATGGCGCACTTAGGTTTGGTTGGTTAAACTCTTGAGCCGCATACATTTCTTCGTCTATAAAAGGAATGTACTTATAAATTTTTGTCAATTCAAAGTAAAAATGACCTCTTAAAAAACGAGCTTCCGCCAATTGAGCACTGAAATCTCCTTCAGGAATTGAATTAATCAATGCGATTACTGCATTTGCTCTTTGAGCACCCGCCCAAACTGCAGACCATTTTCCTAAGAAATATGAACTACCCGTAGACCAATTTAAAGTTTCTACATTATATAATTCTGGTTGATCACCATCTGTACTTCCCTTGTGGGCGTCATCAGATAATGTATCAAAAATCCAGTTAGAAGGTCCTTGAGCCCATCCTTCACCCACAGAATTTAATCGAACACCATCTAGTGCAGAATAGGCTCCTGTAAGCATTAAATTAACTCCTGTTTCATTTTGCAATGCTACATCACTTAAAGCACCAACAGCTGGTGATTCTGTAAAGTCATCGCTACACGATAGCACCATTGCTAGCGCACTAAAATAAATAAATATTTTTTTCATTTTTTTTTAAAATTTAAAATTAACACCCATTGTAAATATCTTAGAATTTGGGTAAATTCTATTATCAACTCCTAAACTTAAATTATTTTGTGAGATGATTTCAGGATCAAACCCAGAATAATCTGTAATAGTAAATAAATTAGTTGCTTGCACATAGAAGCGTGCAGAGCTTATATTCATTTTTTTAGTTAAAGCGTCTGACAATGAATATCCAATTTGGATATTTTTTAACCTAAAGAAAGAACCATCTTCTACGTAATATGAGTTTGGATCACCTTCGTTATTTGTAATTGAAGTTGATAATGCTGGTACAGTAGTATTTGTATTACTTGGTGTCCAAGCGTCTAATACTCTTGTGCTTCTATTTCCATTTACGAAAGCAGGAAAATCTGTATAAAATTTATTAAAGTTATAAATATCATTTCCTTGAGAACCCGTAAAGAATAACTGAGCATCGAAACCTTTGTAAGCTCCTGATAAGTTTAGACCATAGGTAAAATCTGCATGTGGAGATCCAATATTTGTTCTGTCATCATCATCTACAGTTCCATCACCATTTACATCTTCATAAACGAATCTACCTGTATCAGACAATCCAATTACTTTACGACCATAGAAATAAGACATCTCTTCTCCTTCTTCTGTTCTTGTAGGTTGTTGTCCTCTTAATTCATTTGTTCTACCTCCAACTGGAGCGCCCCCGATCAATTTAATCACTTCATTCTTATAGCGTGATAAATTTAAACTTGCGCCGTATGAAAATCCTGAATCTGTAGTATCATTCCATCCTATGCCTAAATCAAATCCTGTGTTTTGAATGTCACCCAAATTTACATATGGAGCAGATGCGTCAATTGCAGTGGTACTAATTAATCCAAAATCTTGAGAAATCAAATCTTTAGTTTTAATTTGATAACCCTCTAGAGACATGTTTAATCTGCTATCTAACATCGCTAGTTCAACACCAAAGTTTAAGGTTTCACTTGTTTCCCATTTTAAATTCGGGTTACCAATTGCTGATATAATTGCCCCAGAGCTTAAATTAGCTCCATCAAAATAATAGTCTGCTTGTGAGTTGTTTAAGCTTGAAATATTTATGGTTGGATTGTTAACTGGTAAGGTTTGATTACCTAATTGTCCCCATGATCCTTTTAACTTTAATCTGTTAACAAAGCCATCAGCATTAAAGAAATCTTCTTTACTCATGATCCATCCTCCACTAAAAGAAGGGAATGTAGCACTTTTATTGTCACCTAAAAAACGAGAAGAAGTATCGTTTCTCAATGTTACAGTTGCAAAGTATTTATCTCTAAAAGAATAGTTTACAGTAGCAAAAACAGATGCTAATGAATTAGAATTATCATAAGCATAATCCACTTTTGGTGGCACGGCACCATTGTTTAATAAATAAAAGTCAGGTGTTTCGAATAAGAAATCTGAAACAGTAACTCCTTTTCCTTTATCAGAATTTTTCAAAGCTTCATAACCTAATAAGGCATTAATGCTGTGTTCTTTGTATGTTTTGTTGTAAGACAATACATTAGACCATATCCAATTAGAAGCCGTTTGGTCTTGCTCATTCAAATTATTGATACCAATTGGCTCTCCGTGTTCAGGATCTAAAGATGTAAAACGTCTTGAATCAAAAGTATTAAATCCACCACCTAAAGTTGTTTTAAATGATAGGTTTTCTAAAATTTCCCAATTTAAATAAACATCTCCGAAAGCAGCATATCTCTTCGCATAATCATCACGAGTTCTGTAATTTTGAGCTACAGGGTTACGAGTATTTCCAATACCTGGGGCTCTACTTCCTGCAAAAAGACCTTCGTCATCGTATACAGGCAATAAAGGTGTCATTCTCAACGCCATTTCCCAAGCTTCGCTGTTACCGCTTCGAGTGTTTGTAAATGAAACATTCATATGTTCACCAATAGTAATTTTATCCCCTATTTTGAATTCTGAATTTAATCTTGTACTCAATCTTTCAAAACCGGTATGTGCTGCAACACCATCTCTAGTTAAATATCCAAGAGACATAAAGTATTTTCCAGTTTCATTTCCGTTAGATAATGACAATGCGATGTTATTAGTTAAAGCACTTGAAGTCATTGCGTCAATCCAATCTGTTCCTCCAGGAGTAACAGCAGCGCTTTTTTCACCTTCTCCCCAAAGAGTGATAGGCTTGTACGATTTAACTCTATTATATCTAACGATAGACGAAGGAACTGTAAATGTGCCATCTCCATATTGTGGGTGACTTGGGCTTACTCCGTCGTTTACCTGACTTTGAAACAACATTTGTGCATGTTGCTCTGGGTTTAGCATGTCTGGTGTATTTGCAATTTGAGAAAATCCAGTATACATGTCTAACGTTACCGTAGGTTTACTTTGGTTATATCCACCACCTTTAGTTGTAATAATAACAACCCCATTTGCAGCTCTTGCTCCATATATTGCAGCAGCACCATCCTTAAGAACATTCATTTGATCGATGTCTGAAGGGTTCAAGTTGTTTAATGCATTTGGGTCATCCGTTTGCACTCCATCTATAATAAATAATGGGTTGGTATTGTTTGTTGTACCGAAACCACGAATATTAATTTTTGGAGATGCACCAGGAGTATTGTTACTAATTACTGTAACACCTGTAGATCTTCCTTGAAGCGCTTCAGCAGCAGTAACTACTGGTGCTTTTAAAGCCTCATCCATGTCTATAGAAGCAACAGAACCTGTTAAATCTCCTCTTGTTTGAGAAGAGTATCCCATTACGATAACTTCATCTAAAGATGTAGCATCGTCTAATAAAACAACGTCTATTTTAGAGTTGTTTCCAACAGCAATTGTTTGAGAAACCATACCTAAATAAGAAAAGACTAACTCATTACTTGCTGAAACATCAGATATTGAATAGTTACCATCAAAATCTGTATCTACACCTCTGACTGTCCCTTTTACTACAATAGAAACTCCGGGTAAAGGGTTACCTGAAGAATCTTTTACCTCTCCGGTAATTTTCTTGTTTTGCGAAAAAACATTTTGCATGCATAAAAATAAGCATGCAATAATTGTGACTTTAAATTTGTTCATCATTCATATTAATTGGTTAATTAAAAAAAATTGTTTTGCAATGTGTCCGATGTCTAAAACCTTTATTAAAAATTATTAAAAATCAATAATAACAGTACGACCATAAATAGTACTATTAATATTTCGTAAAATAATTTTTTGGTAAAGTCTTTTTGTTTCATATCCATTATTGTGCTTTCCAAATATATTTGAACATTTTCATCTTTTTTGACACAGAAAATACAGTGTTTATGACTTTTGAAGCTAATTAGTACATAATTAAAGGGAATGCGACATTTAATTCATTGTATGCTCCAATTGTTCTATGCTGGTTGTATTTGTTTTAAAATGTGTAGAATAAGATATATTTTATTACAGTTTAGATCAGAGTTGTCAGCAATAACTATTTATTATTTTAAAATAGTTTCTTTTTTAGTGTCTAATTCTGAGGGTAAAACACCAAAATGTGCTTTAAAGCATTTTGAAAAATAGGATGGGGAGGAAAATCCAACACTAAAGCAAGCTTCGCTTATGTTTGCGTTTCCAGAATCTAAAATTTGCTTAGCTCTTTCTAATCTGATTTTTCTGATAAATTCATTTACAGTTTGACCAGTTAAAGCTTTAATTTTTCTATACAACTGGCTTCTGCTTAGCTTTAATTGTGAAGCTAATTCTTCTACACTTAAATTAGAATCAGAAATATTATCATTTATATAGTCTAAAAGTTTTTGTATAAAATCTTTATCAATAGAACTAGAATTAATTTGCTCATCTGCGCCACTTATTGCACCGAAATATTTGTCAAAGATGAGTTGTCTACTTGTTATTAACTGTGACAAACGAAGTTTTAATAATTTTAAATCGAATGGTTTTACCATATAAGCATCTGCGCCATTCTCTATACCTTCTATTCTATTTTCAATGGTAGTTCTCGCTGTTAGCATTAACAGAGGAATATGACTTGTGGAGGCATCATTTTTTATGGTTTTACAAAACTCAAAACCGTCCATTTCTGGCATTACTACGTCAGTAATTATAGCATCTGGTAATAATTCTTTTGCAACTTTAATTCCTTTTTTACCGTTACTGGCTGTAAGTATTTTATACTCGTTACTTAATTCATTTTTTAAGTAATCTATTAGTTCAACATTATCTTCAACAATTAAAACTGTTTTTGCATTTGTTAATGTGGTAGTTTGCTCTATTTGATTTGTTTCTTCTAAAGATTGTATGGATAAGAAATTTTCTTTTACCCTTGTTTTTTGTTCCTGATTATAAATGATTTGGTCCTCTGTATAATGGTCTTTACCTATTGGTAAAAGAATTTTAAATGTTGTTCCAGAACCAAATTTACTTGCCACTTTAATTTCCCCTTTGTGCAAGTGAACAAAGCTCCTTACAACTTCTAAACCTATTCCTGTACCCCCGATGTATGATTTGTTTTGATTTTCTGCTTGATAAAAGCGTTCGAATATTTTCTCTGCTTCTTTTTCATTTAAGCCCACTCCTGTATCAGAAATTCGTATTTCTAAAACTTGTACCGGTTTCTCTTTGTTTACTAATGGTAAAATATGTAGTTTCTCGTTAGAAAATAATTCTATATTTATTGTTCCTCCTTTGGGAGTGGCTTTAACCGCATTTGATAAAAGATTGAATATTATTTTTTCTAACATTTTTTCATCTGCCCAAACACTTAAATCTGGCACATCAGAGTCTACGCTTAACAATATATTTTTATTATTTGTTTCTTCTTTAAAATAACTGGATAGATTTTTAGTAAAACTCATTAAATTAATTTTACTGGCTCTTACAATCATTTTGTTGTGCTCTAATTTTCTAATATCCATTAATTCATTAATTAATCGATAAAGTCTGTCTGTGTTTTTATAAATAATAGCGTGTTTATTTTTTACACTTTGAGGTAGATCTAGTTCTACATTACTAATTATATCTTTTATAGGATTTATAATTAACGTTAAAGGTGTTCTAAATTCGTGAGAGATGTTCGTGAAAAATTGAAGTTTCTTTTTGTTTAAATCGTCATTTTGAGCTTGAAGTAAACGTTGGTTATTCAATTCTTCTCTCTCTTTTAAGCGTTTTTGTGTTAAGATGTTTAATAAAAAAATACAAAAAATAAAAGCAAGAACATAACACAATATTGCGGACTTAGTTTTCCACCAAGGCGGGAGAATTGTAATTTTTAATTCTAAAGGAACTTCATTCCAAATATTATCGTTGTTTGATGCTTTTAATTTAAAGATATAATTTCCTTGATCTAAGTTTGTATATGTAGCGCTTCTTTTTTGACCGACATAGTTCCATGAAGATTCATATCCCTCTAAATAATAAGCATAACTATTTTTTTCTGATCGGGTGTAATTTAAACCTGTAAACTCAATTGTAAAAACAGATTGTTTGTGTGATAACTCAATACTATTGGTTTCTGAAATTACTTTTTTTAATGGGGAGTTTTCTGCCTTTGGTGTAACTGATTTATTAAATAGTTTAAAATCGGTTAAATGCAATGATGGTAAACTTGAATTAGTATTTATATCTTTTGGATTGAAATAATCTACTCCTTTATAATTACCAAAGTAAAGAGTTCCTTTTTCATCTTTAAATACTGCCCCAAAGTTAAAATCATTAGATAATAAACCATCACTAGAGGTGAAATTGGTGAATTTTTTATCGTCTACGTTTATTTTTGTTAGCCCAGAATTACCACTAACCCAAATATTCTTATCATTATCCTCTATTATTGCTGCTATATTTTCTTCTCCGAGCCCTGCAGGTTTATTATACCAAGTAAAAGAATCTTTTTCTCTGTTATACATGCAAAGACCTGCACCTTGTGTTCCAATCCAAATATTCTTATCAGAAGATTCATAGATAGAGAGAATGTGGTTTACATCAGATAAATTTCCATATTCTTTTTGCATTCTTTCGCCTAATGATGTTATATCAAACTTATTATCACCTAAATCTACTATTTTAAACAAACCGTCTGCAGTGCCAACCCAGACAATATCATCAGAAGAAACCGACACACACATTACCTTGTTACCTAAATATTTATATTTAAGAAATTCTTTTGAATTGTATTTTTTAAACTGGTTAGTCGTTAAATCGTAGGAATTTAAACCATCAGAGTAAGATGCAATCCAAACGTTACCTTTAGAATCTTCTGAGAAACTCCTAAAAGCATTAGAGTTAATTGTTTCTGGCCTGTTTGTTCTATTAAAGTTGATAAATTTCTTAGAACCTTTCTTGAGAAGAAAGATACCTTCATCCCAACTTCCTGCCCATAAATTGTCTTGAGAATCTAAGAACAAACTTACTATATAGTCAGATTTAAGCCCCGAATAAGTAGCATTACTTTTTTTGTTTATGTGTGTAAATTTTCCGGTATTAGGATTGTAAACATCAATACCTCCGCCATCCGTAGAAATCCATATATTTCCAGATTTATCCTTGAGAACAGACGTTACGGAAGGAATAGTTAGTGAATTATTTTTATTTCGTAAACTTTTTAGATCTTTAAATTTATCAAAAAGTTGATCACTAACAGCAATACCACTGTTAAAATACCCCATCCAAATTCTGTCATTTTTATCTATAAAAAGTTCCCAAATTGAATTGTGTAGAATGCTATTTTCGTCTGTTTTATTTAAGACGTAGTGCTTAATTATAGAGCCATTTTCTTTAAGATGAAAAAGCCCATCATTTTCTGTAGCAATCATCAACGTATTATCGGACAATTGAATTGTCTTCATTATTTTTTTTGATGTAAAATCAAATTTCTCTAAACTAACAATATTATTGTTTCTATCATTTGTTAGCGCACATTTATAAACACCTTCACCTCCGTAAAATCCAATCCATAAATTATCATTATTATCTATAAATAAATTTTCTATTGCAGCGTTTATTGATTTTTCTGTATCTGTAAATAATCTTGTATGAATTAGTTTATTATTTATAAAGTCAACTTCTTTTAAACCAAGATTAGTACCCAGTAAAGTTTTACCCTGTTTTGTGTTTTTTATACTGTGAATTGTAAGGTCTTTATGGGTGTTGTTTAAAACTTTAACAACTTCAAAAGTAGCTGTGTTTAATTTAAATAACCCTGTGTTATCAGTTCCAATTAATAAATTCCCTGAAGTATCTTCTTCGAGATCTAAAATATTTTCTTTAAACTTACTTTTTAATGATATCCTTTTAAATTGATCTAAATCTTTATCATAAAGGTTTAAACCATTTTCTGTACCAAACCAAAGTCTTTTTTTACTATCAATAAAAGCACATTGAACAATATTACTACTTAAAGATGTATTGTCTTCTAAATCTTTTTTGTACGCGTAGTAATCAATACCATCAAATTTGTAAATACCAGTTCCGGTAGTTCCAATCCATATAAACCCGAAATGATCTTGCACTATAGAAGAAACACCAACTTTCGGTATGCCTTCTTTAATATTAATAAAACTATGCCCTTTAAAAGACTCTTGTGCATAATTATTTATGCCTAAAAATAGTAATGTAAAAGCAAATAGTTTTTTCATAATTTTTTTTTTTAACGTATCGTAATATTACATTTTTAACTTAACTAAACCAAATAGATTTCGTCTACTTGATAGATTTTAATTTAAAATATACAATCGTCTTTTATTTGAAACTTTTTAAATAAAAATAGCTGTAACATTATTTGAAAAACTATTTTTAACTTTAATTTAATTTGTTGTCTGTTGCCTTTCTTAACAATGGAAATTCAAAAGTGTTTATTTTTTAATTAACAAGTTTATTTCAATGCTTAAAGATAGTTTTCTCCACTAATAATTACTGTCATAGAATGAGCATCGAATAGAATAAATGTTGCTTTTAGCGAAGAATAAGTTTAGAAATAGTGAGGCAGGTATTAATTGTGTGAATTCAATTTTAAAACTTTAGTAAACTTTTTTTAAGCGCTTCTGAAAGTTAGCTCTATTCTTAATCGTTTATTATTGTTTTGCCAATACTTTCAAAATAAAATATTAAACAGCGAGACTTTTTGGGGAAGTGCTAAAAGATTAGGCAAATTTAATAGACTTCGAAGGATTGATTTTTGTAATGATAAATGAAGGGATAATCAGCATTAAAAATGACATGATTAATGTACCAATATTTAGTAATAAAATGTAGGTAAATGAAATGTAAACAGGCATGGTTGTTACATAGTAGGTTTCTGGGTTTAACGTAATCACTTTAAAATAATATTGAATAAAAATAATAGACAAACCAATAATATTCCCCCAGAAAAGCCCCTTT
>Ga0233426_10003424_pt1 | contig 12582 bp, 8 predicted proteins | sample SI_118_April2016_6_FD_179875 | JGI IMG/M metagenome (GOLD analysis project Ga0233426, IMG submission 179875) | Seawater microbial communities from Saanich Inlet, British Columbia, Canada - SI_118_April2016_10_MG | ecosystem: Environmental > Aquatic > Marine > Inlet | place: Canada: British... | reverse complement strand
CTGAACGGATAAACGCCAGTTGTTTTCAATACAGGTTTTTATAGCTAACGTTGTAGCACGATCTTTTTGGCTGATAGGTTGCAGGTAAACTTGGGTATCCGTAATTTTATGTTCAACTAATAGCGCTTTTAAATCATCAACATGTTGCTCAGTTGCAACAGGATGCTTTATTTCATTTGCACGTAACATGGCTGAGTTTAATATTTTGTAACCGCCTTTCATATTCACCTTTGGTGAAACAGTTACCCAACACTTTTCAGAAACTTTTAATTCAAAAGTTCCAGAGGTTTCTAATTGGCAACTCAATCCTTGCTGTTCAAGTGCTTCACAAAGGGGAAGTAAATCTACCATCGCAGGCTCTCCACCTGTAATGACAATATGTTTAGCTTGATAACCTTGTGCTGATATAACCGCTAATACATCTGTTACTGAAAGGGCAGACCAAGTTTGGGACTCTTCTTTTTTTGTTAACATTGCAGAAGTATTCACTTCATCTTCAAGGTTTATGTCCCAAGTATGTTTTGTATCACACCACGAGCAGGCAACAGGACAGCCTTGTAAACGGATAAAAATTGAAGGTTGACCCGTAAAAGCCCCTTCTCCTTGAATAGTTTCAAATAATTCATTAATTTTATATTTTACGGTCATCGTGATCTTTGCCTGTTTATTGCTGGTGTAAATTGAAGTAAAATGCGCACCATTAATTATACCCTAAGAGACTTTACAAATGACAAACAAAGTTGTTGTTATTTATTCCGGTGGCATGGATTCATTCACAGTACTTAACCGCGCTTTACATGATGGCAAAGAAGTATATGCGTTAACATTTGATTATGGCCAACGTCATGTGAAAGAAATTGAGTATGCAAGTACCGTTTGTAAGTCGCTTGATGTTAACCATAAAGTCATCGACATATCCGCTATTAATCAACTTCTTGCGGGTTCATCATTAACTGATGACATTGATATTCCTGAAGGACATTACGAAGCTGAAAGTATGAAATCTACGGTTGTTCCTAACCGTAATATGATTTTATTATCACTTGCAGTGGGTTATGCCGTTTCTGTAGGTGCTAGCCAAGTTTATTATGGTGCACATTCTGGCGACCATGCAATATATCCTGATTGCCGTCCAGAATTTGTCATGAAAATGAATGACGTCTGTAAAATAGCCAATTATGAATCAGTAGAAATATTCAGCCCTTATTTAACAGTGACTAAAAGTGATATCTTAACTGACGGGCTAAAAATGGGTTTGAAATATGACAATACTTGGACCTGTTATAACGGGCGTGAACAAGCCTGTGGACAATGTGGTGCTTGCCAAGAACGTTTAGAAGCATTCAAAGATAATAATGTGACCGATCCGCTAAATTACGAATAACCAAAATGCCTCAAACGTAATTGCTCGGATGTGGCTGCTGCCCTAAAGTATTATACTTTAGGGTTTCGAAATCTGTAAGTCCGTCAATATTTAAGAAACTTGTTACAATAATATTTCTGATAGTAGGTAGAGTATGAATAAAACTAATGATCCACTTCACGGCGTGAAACTTGAACAAATCCTAACCGAACTAGAGAAAAAAATTGGTTGGGATAAGATGGGTGAGTTACTTAATATACGTTGTTTCACCAATAAACCGCGTCTTAAATCAAGTTTGAAATTTTTGCGTACAACCCCTTGGGCACGTAGTAGAGTTGAAATTTTATACTTAAAAACATTTTGTAGTAAGCATAAAGAAACGGGAAAATTAATCAGGGCGATACTTGCCCAGAATTCAGAAGTAGCACAAACGACTTCCACCAAGCCAGCTCCCTTTGTTTGGCCAGCACCGAAAAAAATATAGACAAAAGTCAGTATGAAGCCATTAGTATTTTAAAATTTATACTAAAATTTTTTTGTATCCTTTGATCTATAGTGGATATTGCTCAACAACCATATAACGCTGCCGTTTAGCGATAGAGGACGATGATGCTCTTGAGATTTCAGAAAGTATCGATTCTAAATAATATGCCAGTTTTACATTTGAGAACTGGCACCTACGCCACCAAAGCGATCATTCTCGGATATCTATTTGAGCGACTTAAAAGTTCCACAAAGGAAGTTGGAGCTATAGTGCCAACAGTATTATTAAAAGGTTAAAGTTGTCAAATGAAGCAAGGGAGGTATAGTGGGGTTTATCAAAGATACAAACTTATAAGGATATACATTGAAAAAGTGCTTACTGATTTTCTTACTAAACTTTCCTACTTTCATTTCTGCTTCAGAATTGATACCTGAACTATCAGGGACAATCAAAATTTCCGTGGAAAAAGGAACTATTGATGCGGATTTTCAACTTACCAGTCTTCCTAAGCTCAATAACTATTTAATACACCTTAATTCTGGCTTCAATATTCAATATTTTAGAAATGAAAAAGACGGTTCTAATTATAGTTATGAGAAAATCTATGATGCCAAATATTCAGAAGAAAGCTTTGGATATTTTTTTAAAGATAAAATAAGTAAAAACAAATTTATACCAGATACTTTACAGTTCAAATATACAGGAAAATTTCCTGTTATCACTGATATGAGCAAAGCAACTGACGAGGGGGACTCGAAAGGTAATATTGCATTCAATGGTAAGCATATCCGAACTGATGGGTTTCAAACGGCTTGGTATCCAATATTATACGATATTGATAATGATAATGATAAACGATATGATGAAGTCATTTATGATATTGAAGTTACTTGCCTAGATTGTAAATCAATCTACGTTAATGGCAGTAAGCCAATTTCATCAACCCGTGGTAGGTTTAAAAGAGACAAACCGACATCTATTATGTTATTTGCAGGTGACTACAATATAGCTGAGTACAATCGTAATTACTATTTAAATACTGGCTTATCGGAGCAGCAGATGTCAGAGCTTGCAAAGCTGACATCTGCTTATATTAATTACTATGAAGATAAACTGTCTATCCCATATGGAGAAAGTGTAACTTATATCGAGACTGCCCCTATTTCTAAATATGATTCATGGTATTTTGTTGTTTATCCATCCATCGTTGCCATGACCCATGAGGAGGGCTTCACTAGTATTGAAGCCAGTTGGTTCAAATCTTTTATTGCTCATGAGTTGGCGCATTATTATTTTGGCACTTACAAGAAATTCAACTCTGAACTAGGAGATATATTTACTGAGGCTTTTGCTGAGTACCTTTCACTAAAAACTACCAAGGATCTTCTTGGTAATAATGCATATTTAAACCGAGTGAATAGAAAGCTGAGTGAACTTGAGAATATAAAATTTAACGCTTTTCAAGATATCCAAAGTGAATTGGATTATGGCGATAGAGGACTTTATGTTTATACCTATGCTCCCATTATTTGGTTGGCAATTGAAAAAGAGATAGGTCAAGAAAAAATGTGGCGATGGATCAAAAATATACTAAAAGTAGAAAACACTCGGACAGATTATAAATTTATGCTCAAAACTTTAGGCGAAGTCTTAAAAAATGATTTAAAACTAAAGCTATTAGTTGAAAAATACTTTACAAATAGTAAAGCGATAGACAATGCTAAAGCTCTAATTATACAGTGAGTATCAGCGTCCGTTATTCACTCCTCAACGGACTATTACCAGATCAAATTTAACGGCAGCAATGAGCTTTAAGGAGGCATAGGCACCATGACAGTTCATAACCTTAACTGGCTTTTGAGCCACCAAAGCCGTCTGCCATCAAGGTGAAATGTGCTGCGGAAAAACACCGTTAAAAACGGAGACTGCCAAATCAGGTCTGAACTACGAAAATTCAGACCTAGCAAATTAAAGTGTCCCTTTTAACCAAGCATACAATGCACTCTGCCACTCTTTTTTATAAAAGGTCAAACTGTGATTTCCGTATTCAAAAGATTCAAATTTAAAAGGATGTTTAAGTTCAGATAGTCTTTCTACGAGAATTTTCGATTGGCCATAGTCTACTTGCCAATCCTCTTTTCCGTGCATCACCAGTATCGGCATTTTAGGATTAAGTTCTTCTAACCAAAAAATAGCAGAGCGTTTTTCGAGTTCAACTTTGCGGTTTCTCTCAAGGTTAGGAACAAGTCTGGCTAATACTTTTTTTTCTAAACTCGGTCTTCGTTCTAAACTTGAAAAATAATCTACTGATCCAGCAACAACTACAGCCGTTTTAATTTTATTTGATTTCCTAGCGGCCTGTAGTGTCATCATTGCTCCTCGGCTCCACCCAACCATTCCGATACGCGTTTTATCTGCAAAAGAAATGGTGTCTACTATATCAACTAATCGAAGCACATCATTGACATCCTTCCCCCCAAACTCATCTTTACCCTCACTAAATTTTGATCCTCTATAATTACTGGCAAGTACAATATATCCTTGTTCAGCCAAAGGAAATATGAGCTTATAAAGACTAATTCGACTGTTGCCACCAGAATCATTACCACCACGGTTGAATATCACTACTGGTAATTTTTCCCCTGAATATTTTTTTGGGTAAGCTACTACACCCGCAATTTTTAGACCGTCAGATTGATATGATATCCAATGACTCGCCACAGTCTTTTTAAAATGGGAAAACGCCTTCGGGTCTACTAGTTTTTGAAAACGGTCTAATCGTTTAAAATTAGTTTTTTTGCCTTTAGTATCATTCAGCCATTCTTTATATGTGTTAAACGGAATTGATTCATTGACGAATGTTATTTCTGAATTCGAAAAATCGGGATTATAGCTATTACCTTTTATGGTTGAACAACCAGTGATAACTAAAAAAAATAAGACTATTAGATAGGCTTTATTTAACATTTAAAAAATTCCTTTTATAGATATTCCTACAACAACACTCAGAGACATAGAGATGTTCTTGTTTTAATTGTAATAACAGTGTCATATATTTAATTTAACTACCAGATATTTTAAATTGTTACTTTTTATTTATTGGTATAATTAGTAACGTTTATAAAACCTTTTGGGTTAGTTAGAGTAACCATTGGTTTGTTAAAGGTGCCATCTTAATTACTGTTGGCATCTGTGGTAGTAGAACAAAGTAATGTGGCTAAATTTTTTGTTTAGTGAAATACACCACAGACAACTTTGAGCTTTTAGAAGGCACTGACATCACTTATAGCTTCGTACCCTATCGACTGGCAACTTAGCCAGCACCGCGGTCGTTCACGTAATTTCATTGTCGACTATAAATCTTTATAAATAAACATTAAACCTTTTGCCAACCCTACAGGAAATGTTGAGTGATGATCTGTTCCATCAACTATCTCGTCTTTTACGATTATTCCTTGGTAATTGCGAGAATGTAAACGTTTTAAGAACTTCACATGACCATCTACCATATCATTACGCATTCCATTATCTAAGGTTTCTAAAGCACCTGTAGCTATATATACTTTTGCGTTTAATGAAGTATGACTTTTAAAGTATTTTTTTTCTAAGTCAAAAATCCAGTCATTCTTATACCAAAGAGAAGGGCTGGTCAAAATATAGCTGGAAAAAAGTTCAGGCTTTGTCAATAAAACCCATGCCCCAAATGAACCTCCTAGGGAGTGACCTGCGAGTATCCGTTGATTTACATTAATACGATAATTTTTTTCTACGAAAGCAAAGACTTCATCCTCAATGAACTCTAAATATTTAGGAGCACCACCCGTTTTATATTTTGTCCAACTTTCATCAATTTCAGGGGTAAGATCCCTAACTCTACTATATTGACCATTTTCACCATGTGCGAAAGATATCCCGACAACTATTGCTCTATCCATACTTGGAAAGTGTGTCACACCTGCTGCAACTTTAAACGTATGGGGGGCATCGTTAAGGTATAGGACAGGGTATTTTTTAGATTTATTTTCTTTCTTAAAATAACCACGAGGAATTTTAATGTTAAGGTCATATTTTCTTCCCAAAACCTTTGATTCAATTGTAAGAATTTCAGAATTCTTTATCTCAAAGCTATAATTAGCTTCAGTCTTAGCTAAACTGCAATTTACATATAACACCAAAAATAAAGCTACAAACTTTCTAAAACTACTTTTATTCATTATTATTTCTTATGCCTACGTTATAAATTTAAGCTTGGTATTTATTGATCGTATACCTATTTATTGGTGAAAACAAAATTATGCAGAAAACCAACAGCTTGTTAATTATCTCACGATTTATTTCGCTTTAACCAAGCTTTAACTGGCAATAATTTATCTCATTACTGGCAATTAAGCCACCATTACAGTCGTTCACGTAATTGTATTGGCATAACTTAAAAATACCAATTTCCGTTATTTAAATTGGCTAGATTGTATTAGCTCGATATGCCATGTTCACTACATCTAAAGAAATATTATTGTTTCTATGTTGCCCTACAATGCGGTTAAACTTTAGCTTTTCACTTCGAATAAATTCAATAAATGTTTTGCTATATCGTGGTAATAACTTAGGAATTGTATTATCAGATGCAATTTCCAAAAAATCTGCCTGATAAATTACTCCATGATCTTTAATGTAAGCAAAACTCTGTCGCTTAGAACGAGAGTTTTCTAATACATAAAATTTGACCCCATCAATCTTTTGAGTGTGTTCAATATGTTGAAATTTAAATGTGTTTATCATCTTTGAAAAGAGAGGATATTCTTTAATTGCGGAAATCGTGTACGAGTCAGCAAGAATGGTAATTCCACGTTCAGCAAAAACGGCTAGGCTTCCTATATGATCGCTATAAGGGTGAGTCACATAAACTGAAACAACCTTCTTATCAGGAAATTTTTGAGCTATATGCTCAAGCAACTGCTCTCCTGAACGGCTATTACTTGGAGCACCTAATACCATAATATTATTTCCAATCAGTTTTATGAGTATATTTTTATTTGCAGAAACATTAGAAATAACATAAAGACTAGGAGAAATTTTTTGAGACTTTAACTCTTTGTCTTTTATGGGGGTTAACTGATTGTACTCGGAAGGAAGATTAAGCTTTTCAGGTTCAATTTTGTTGATAGAATCAAATTTTTCATTAACCGTAATGTAGCTAGGTATTTTGTCTCCGTTGTAATACTTGATTACAGAACTAGCAAAAGTAATTCCGTTCTGTGTTATATAGTCATCATATTCATAAATACGATTTCTAACTTTATTGTTTATAAAAGATAAGCGTAGTGGACTGTCATTGAAGGTATATTCGATTACATTATTCTTCCCACTTTTGTGAATAAGCGTTGTTTGACCTGTTCCTTCATTTTTTTGTATGGAAATATTTTGATTTACATTTTTCTCTTGTAATAATGGGTCAATAGCAAAGAAGTCTAGGTTCATTAATGTAAGGTTTTTATAGCGTTCAAAGCTATTTAACGACTGTTTTACTGCACCTTTTCCGTAATAGATCCCATTGCGTTCATAACGAAAGCTTTCCGAACCTTTCTGAAAATGAACTTCATCAGTATGTAGCCCACCACTATACCAATGCACAACATTTTGAGCGTAATGTCGATTTACCATATCTATATCGGTTACTTTGAATGCTTGGTATCTACTCGGTGCTTGATAGTCCCATGATTGATATGGATCACTCCTTCCTAAATATCGGTGAGTTAATGAAAAAGCTTCGATTGAATTTGATTTTTCGTAATGCTTTTTTAATTGCGCTAAATAATCTTCCGTATCACTAGCTCTAGCATTAACTGAGAAAAAAATGATTAGTACAACTAGGTTTAAAAATAATGTTTTGATTGATTGCGAATTTGAGGTATCCAACATAGCGTCCTTGTTAACTACTTGTTTTTATAAACCTAGTAATAACAAAATTCATGGTGGAACTCTAGACAAATTAATCGTCCGATAATAGCTTGCTGAAATCAATTAGGACTTTATTCTACATATCAACAATGAGCTGCGATCAAGCTTGATTGTTCATCATCCTATCGGGCATCTCAGCCACCAAAGCGGACATTAAAGCTTTGACGTATAAATAAAGTTAAATAACCTTTTATTTCAGGATAAGTAACTTAATACATGGTGCGATGTACATCACCTTCACGACTCTCTAGGTCACTTAACATTATTTTTCCGTTACTAACGTCATAGCTATTAAAATCATTTAAAAGATATTTACGGCTTTTATCAATGTTATTTAATGGTACAGCATTTAAATAAGCACCATCACTTTCATCGCTACCATAATACAAAACATTTGCGTCTATTTTTACATGGAAAAAACCATTGGGGAGGGTCACTTGAGTTTTTGTAAACTTATGTTGGTTAATGCCTAGATCATCACTCAATATAAGTGAATTGGTACGATATAAGGTATTACTCTGCTGATCAATTAAATAGTTATATTCAGAATGCTTACTATCAGTAAGTCCATATGCCCACTTCCCATTGAGCTGTTGAACTTTGTTGTCGATCAAATTGACGATCAATAACTCAGGTATACCATTACTAACGGTAGTAATTGCAACGCCATTTTCTGTCAGCCAATCAAGAGAAGTAATAGGATATTCACTGGTAAAAATTAGGTGTTCTTGTTTAAGCGTTGTTAATGGATTCATCTCATTTAAAGAACCTATAGGTAAAAGGTAGACTTCATTACCTGCACTTATTAATACACTTTGGTCATCGACTGACACAGTCATGTAGTTCAACCAATGGGATTGAGAAAAATTAGTTACTATCTCAGTTTGTTTTGCATCAAAATGTCCTAAATATAATTGTCTACGACCACTGCGTTTTGAAATAAATAAATACTGTGAGCTTAAATGAAACAACGCAGGATCACTATCGTCAACAGTTGAGTTGCTAATGTCGCTAACTTGTTTTGGTGGCACTAACCAACGATTACTAAAATTTTTCTGTTCTGTACTGAATAATAAATTTTTTCTATCAGGAAATAGTGACATTTGCGGCGATAAATATTCGGTAACATTAACAACCGTATTAGCATTGTTGCCAGTTAAGTCACTTCTAATTATTTGGTGGGCAGGCGGTGCGGCATAATAATAAATTTGCTCAGAGTCATGATGCCATATAGCTTCAGTAACAGGGTAGTCAAACTGAAATCCCTCTGTTATTTCGTTAGTAAGTAAATTTAATACCAGTAGTTGGGTTTTATAATCGCTATTGGTGCTCATAATTAAGAGCTTATTACCGTCAGGTGAAATATCAATATTGTGATGGCCCCAACCTACAGGCTCAACTTGTGTTACAAAGCTATGTTTATGAGTTGCTACGTTAAAGGCATATATTTGATTTGGCCAAAAGTTCTGGGGTTGTGCTGTGTAATAAATAGTATTTTTACTGACATGGTAATCAATATCTTTTATACGCTTGTCACTGCAATCAAATAATTTTATACCTTGCTGCCATTGTATTGTTTTAATCGCATGATTTTCTTGTGTAAGAATAGCTTGATAAACACCACAACTATCTTCTTCTTTTTCAAGATAAAACAAATGGGTAGTGTCGCTATCTACTCCTGTAGTTAAAGCTATAATTCTACTGATATTGGTGTTAGCTATATCTACTTGTTTTATTTCTGCGGTATGAATATTTTTTATCCAGAGTTGATAGCGAGCGATTTCCGAATCGTTTATCAAATTATTTTTTAAGTCCTTCTTTAAGTAATAAAGGTGGTTATTATCTGGATGCATACGTGCTGACTGTTCTGCGCCATGGGCACGTGTTAACTCCATAGTTTGACGATTGTTAGTACTGTTTTTATTGTTGCTACTCAATACTTGCCATAAAAATAAACAACAAAGCAGTGATAACAAAGCGATTATTATTTTGTTGTTACCTTTATTCGGTACACTTTTATTGTGGTTATTAGTTTCACTGCTATCACTAGCTATTACCTGACCTTTTTCAGTGGAATTATCACTTTCAAGCAAAGTCACTTCACATATTAGTCGATAGCCTCGTTTAGGTACGGTTTGGATATAACGAGGATTTTTAGCGCCATCTATCAGTACTTTACGCAGATTGGCAACCATTTTGTTGATAGCATTATCGGTCACAAGTGAGCCTGCCCACAAATTATCTAAAATATCTTGCCGAGAAATTATGGTGTTTGGCTGGTTTACAAACAGTAATAGCAGTTCAAATAGCTTAGGTTCTATCGCTAACTCTTTGCCTTGGCATGACAATCGAGCCTGTTTACTATCAAGGATGAATTCGCCAAATTTGATCATACGTATTGTTTTTCTCTTTAAATTTAAATAAAAATGTCACTTAAGGATAAATCAGTCTACCATGCAACTAATTAGATACAAAAGCTAGTTATAACAATTAATTAAAGCACTTGGCATTAACGAAAAAAACCTTAAATTCGTTTTAAAAACATACTAGAACAGAAGCTATCACCTTTTCTTCACCTTTTTTCCTGCAATATTCATTACATTCCCGTTAAAACACATCACAGTAATTCAAAACCAATAACCATAACCATAACCAATTCAATTTAAGGGATTACTTTATGTTTAAATATGTAATAACCATTTCCATCATTATACTGCTCGCTAATACCAGTGCTGTATATGCCAATGTGCGAGGAGAGTCAAAAGTTGACAGCCTACCTTCTAAAATATTAGCCGAGCAACGTGAGTTAATAGTGCACCTGCCAAATAACTACCAACAAAATACAACCCTAAATTACCCAGTAATGTATTTGTTAGATGGTCAAAGAAATTTTAGTCACGCGGTTGGTTCATTAGATTTACTTAATCAATCACATATGGCGCAAGAAATGATTATTATTGCCATTAAAAATACTCATCGAACCAGAGACTTCACCCCGACTTATGATGAAAATTATAACGAATGGGGAATGTCGGGTGGTGCAGATATTTTTCTAGACTTTATTGAGAAAGAGCTGATCCCGTATGTGAATATAAACTATCGTACCAACAACTTTAAAATATTGTCAGGCCATTCTTTGAGTGGTTTATTGGCTGTTTATGCATTGCAATCTAGGCCACAGTTGTTTCAAGCCCACTTTGCCTTTAGCCCAAGTTTATGGTGGCATGATCAAGTGATATTTGAAGAGGCTGAAAAATTTTTAGCTACTACAACTGAGTTGAATAACTATTTATATATAAACATGGGTAATGAAGGAGGTAATATGCTGAGCACTTATGAGCGATATACTAAATTATTGAAAACGCATACGCCTAAGGGCTTTAATTATAACTCAGAACTTATTGAACAAGAAAGTCACAATACTACTGCGCTTGTAGGACAATCACTAGCATATAGATATTTATACAATACATTGCAATGTCCTAAAGAGATCATTGCCCAAGGTTTACCTGCTATTGAGCATTTCTTCAAAATGCAGTCTGAAATATATGGCTATCAAATAAAGCCGAGCTTCAGGGCAATTAATCACGCGGGCTATATTGCTTTAGAGAATAAAGATACGGTTAACGCGATAAAAATATTTAAAGCTAATGTGAAAAACTATCCAAATAAGGCCGATGGGTATGACAGTTTAGCAGATGGCCTTGAAGCAGACGGTCAACTTAATAAGGCGCTAACAATGAGGGGGATAACCATTAAAAAAAGCATGAGCGAAAATGTTGAAAACAATGCTTATAAAACTCGAAAAGCCAATTTATTAGTCTTAATTAATAAAAGTAATTCAAAGAAATAGGAGGTTGTAAAGCCTTCTACTACCTTACATGAAATAGGTTCTTAACATAAAGTGGTAGAAGGACAATGACCGTAATGAGCTTGCAAAGGTAATAGATAATGTTCTCGTTCTATAATTTTATTTATTTGAAGATTAAAATTAGTTTAAAAATCGATTTTTGGAACGTCTGCTAAAGTGAAGAGTATTAAGTTAGCTGTCTATCATCTATAGTCAGCTAAAGGGGCTAGTCGACTTAGACCCACATAAACAATTTCAAAATTATTCTTCTGCCAATGCGCAAAAAGTGTTCACAAATCAACCTACAAAGTATGATGCATTATTGTTAAGCTAAAATTACATAGTGAATCAAATACTTATAATCCATCGACTAACTAGCTGTTAAAAAACAAAGCTTCGTGTAATTTTTCAACCGTTTCATTTGCTTGATGCTCGTCAACCAAGAAACACAAATTATGTTCACTGGCGCCGTGACAAATCATACGAACATTTATGCCTGAAATAGTGTCAAAAATACTGGTACCCACACCGCTACTTTGATACATTTTATTACCAATAACAGCGACTAAAGATAAACCATGTTCGACGGTAACTTCACAAAGCTGCTCGAGTTCTTCAACGACTGTTGAATTTAAAAGTGCTTGATTTGAGCCTGTTGGGTTATCAAAAGTAAGCGCTACACTGATTTCACTGGTTGTGATCAAATCAACACTCAATTCATACTTAGCTAAGATACCAAATACTTGCGCGAGAAAACCACTAGCATGCAACATAGCAGGACTTTTTACGGTAACTAACGTTTGCTCACGTCGTAAAGCGATTGAGCGATATATAGGGCTTGATTCAACAAACTGTTGAATACGTGTACCGCCCTTTTCAGGTTCTTTACTTGAACCAACAAACACTGGAATGTTTTTTCTCATTGCT
>Ga0233426_10003422_pt1 | contig 12583 bp, 12 predicted proteins | sample SI_118_April2016_6_FD_179875 | JGI IMG/M metagenome (GOLD analysis project Ga0233426, IMG submission 179875) | Seawater microbial communities from Saanich Inlet, British Columbia, Canada - SI_118_April2016_10_MG | ecosystem: Environmental > Aquatic > Marine > Inlet | place: Canada: British... | reverse complement strand
CTTGTTGAGTGGACGAGAAAAAAGGATTAGGGAGCTGATTTACTAATTGGGTAATTCCGGATAAATCTGTGTACTCAAATTGGATTAATGTGTTGCTTGTGTTTTGATTTGGCTGACCACCATATAAAAGATCTTTGATTATATTTTCTGTATCAAAAGCACTGATGCCATCTGCAATGTCAACACCGTTGTCACACTGTTCCGGCATAATTAAATTATTAATTTCAGGAATTGAATCAACTTTAAAAGAAATAAAGACAGCATCTATACAATTACCGTCAGGATTAACAACTTCCTCCAAGGGAGATGCTTTTTCAAGTTCTATCCGAATAGTTTGGGAGGCAGTTAAAAAAGGATTGGGTAAAATAGTACCAATTTCAATTCCAGAAGAATCAAAATATTGAGTCAATATATCGGTCTGTCCTCCAAGTAATTCATTCTGAATGTTTGAAGTTTCAAAGGGGAAAAGACCGTCAAATGCATCTTCGTCTAGAGGGCTGTTTCCATCACAAGCTCTGGATACGATTACTTCATTAGAAATAGGTTTAGGCTCCACATATAGAGTTGCAATTTGCTTTAAACCAACACAACTAATTTCATCCAAGTCGACATTTTCAATGTTGGCCCATATTTCTTGCGTTCCACTAGTTTGAGTAGTATATGAATCGTTTGCATCTATAGGGTTTCTTTTAATTAATGCATCATCTAAACTGGAGTATAAGTTAATCGATAATGATTGTGAGCTGTATTTAATGTCAGATTCAATTAGGGTGGTTTTTATTTCAGAAATTACTTGACTTCCAAAAGTTTGTAATCCATCCTGATCGTTAGCTGGATCGTCTTCGCAAAGTGCATAATACAACATGAAATCAGCATCAATGGTACTTGCACCAATTCGAATGTCTAATGTTGCTGAAGCAATACAACCATAGGGTGAAGTTATTTTTACAAATACCTGTTGTTGGAAAGCTTCGTTTTGAAATCGTGTTGGACTGCTTATTTTAGAGTTTAAACTGAAATCACTTGAAGTAAAAAACTCGAAGGTTTCTGATGCTGGTGTAGTGGATAGATAGCCTGCATATTCTTCTAGATTAAAAAGTGATCGCCCATCGTTTTCTTCATCTTCATCACATTGCTTGATGTAAAAAATTGGATGAACAATATCAGGAAGGGGAGCTATGAAAACAGAAGTCATTGTTCTTTCATAACTTGAACAATTATTAGAGTCTAGGAATTGAGCAAAATATTCTTGACCATCAATCAGAATCGTTGAAGTTGCTAATGGAGATCCTCCTTCAGAAGTTATATACCATTCTATTCTGTCAAAAGTATCCGTGCTAACTAAACTTAAGTCATCGATTTTAGCTGGATTTATAACATCAAAACAAAACACCTGTTCTTGTTCTAGAACAGGAGGCGGAACTACTGGATGAACAGTTAGTAGAACCTCATCAGAATTTATAGGACAAGCATAATCATCTGAAAAGACTTGAACGCGATAGGTTCCTGAATGAAATTCTTGAGAATTTAAAAGAGTTAATGTTGTTTGATTACTTCCAGAAAAATATTCATCTTCGATTACATCCTCCCAAATTGTACTTGTAACATTGAATTGCCACTGATAATATGTACTTCCAGTGTGACTTGCAAATACTGAAAAGGAAGAGGTAAATCCACCACAACGAACAACAGACTCTGGTTGTGAAATTATTTGAGGAGCAGTATTGAATACTTGAAATTGAAAATCATCTTCCAAATTTCTAATCGGTATTAATGAGTAATCATGATCTATAAAGCGCCCACGATTATCGATCGTACCCAAATCATAACTAACTGAATCAGTTCCCATAACGCCGTTATAATCGGGATCACTGGTACCGAAACCTGCTTCGAATAAATCATAACATCCATCTGCATCACTATCTGAGTCAAATAGGTCCATTAATCCGTCTTCATCTGTATCAAGATAGCGGTCGATCAATTCAATTTTACCAAAATAGAGACTAGCAACATTTGGATTTTTCTGAATTTGCTTTAAAATAATACCCGCAGTATTTTTAGAAAAAAATTCAAAAGGAGTCGCGTTTATAGAGTTTGGGTTGAACTTAAATCGAACTTCTGCGCCAGTAAAAACAGTTACGCCAGTTTCAAATATTCCATCAAAGTTTGAGTCAACTAAAAGACGGTCACCAGGATCCCATAAGCTTATGTTTATTTCTTCTGAAGAGGTACTCCAAATGAAGGTATCTTCTGGATTTTCAGTTCTAGTTTTTGTTTGATCTTCGGATATTTTAAGAGATACATTTTCAGAAAAATTAAGTGCATAACTTAAGCTAGAATTGAGAGAGGGAGCCAATTCTGATTCAAAATATCCCGTTGCAGTTCCCAAAAAGATATTTTCAGAACCTTCTGTTTTTAAGAGTAACGCATTCAAAGTAAGTTCTGTTGGCGTGGAGGGATTTAATGGGTTAGATAAGTTAATTACTTCATCTCCATTAGATTCTACAGAATCTAAAATACCGTCATTGTCGTTATCTAAATCAAAATTATCAATGATTCCATCTTCATCAAAATCCGGAGGGCAAATGCTAATAGGAATTAGCTTTGACGTATAACTTGTCCCAGAGCAATTAATTACCCCAATCACTAAATAATTTCCAGGTTCTGAAGGGTGAAAAGTTGATGATTCTCCGTTATTTACAGAAATGTTTTCGTTGTTCAAAGGGTTTTTTTTATACCATTGGAGCGAATCAAAATTACCTTCATTGCTAACACTTAAAACAACATTAGAAATACCAGCTGCAGAAATACAAGTTCCTAATGTAGTGGCTGTAAAATCAATGTCTAATTCTGGAGCAGAGGGGAAGCCAGAGTAAAAACTCCCAGAACTTGCTGAACCATTAAAATTAAAATAAGCTGCATAGAGTTCATCAGAACTACTAACCCCAATATTCCCGTTTAAACCTCTTATTTTATAGGTTACATAATCCGATCTTCCTATTACATCTGAAGGTCCAACAACTAGAACTGAATTTAAGTCTTCTATTAGGGTGTTGTTGATTTTTACAATTGAATTTCTTTTGGTGACAATTGTAATTCCTCCAGAATAAGTTATAGATCCAATTTGTTCAATTAAAGCAATGTTATCAATATTCCCTCTATTTTCACAGCTCAATGGAGGGACAAAAAACATACCTTGGTTCGCTTCTGAGGCACCTCCGATACCTTGGTAGGCAAATACATTTTCAGAGGCTCTAAGGTATAAGTTACCGCCTTCATATGCATCACCTTCAATTACGATATGTTCTCCAGCTGCAATAGGGTCAACGTTTATGGGGCTACTACTTCCATTTATCCATACATAAGTATCATCTTGATTTGCAACAAGGAGTATATTTTCATAAGAATCTTGACCATCACCTCGAACGAAAATATATTCGTCTCCAATTTTATCAGCTCCAACGATTTGGTCAAAACCATAGTCTCTTGCTCCTCCATTACCAAAACTACCATTAGCAGAGCCACAATTAACAACTACAGGTTTGTTAGAACTGACCAGAGTTCCAATTAATCCATCTCTGTTTTGATTGATAATTGTTCCATTGTTGTCAGTTACTTTAGCTGCGACTATATAGCTATCACCTTTGTTTAGGAGGATATTTTCCACTGGAAATTGATTGTTTCCAAAATTTTGAATTACAAGACCAGAAGTAATATTATTGGAGAGGTTCACACGCGTATTATCTTCGGTAGCCATAACCGAGAAAAAGTTAAGATAATTAGTTTGTGGGGAACCTTGGTTGTTATAGGTTCCGATTCTAAATTCAGTTCCTAGTGCATTTTCTCCCTTGCTAACAAGAGCTCCTGCTTGAGCATAATTTCCTGCATTCATTCGAACAGATACATAAATGGGAGCATCGGCTTCTACTATATATCCTTTGTTTGAGAAAACCTGGCTGGTTGATACTGGATCTACAACCAATTGAGAAAATCCACCATTTGAAATGGTATATACATAGGGCGAATCTCTGGATACTTGCCCTTCTATGTGATCAGAATCTTCAGACCCAGAGGGTATAATTTTAAATGAAATTAATTCTTCACTTGGTGTAGATATATAAAAATACTGATCAATTGGATCAGCATTCCCTTGATCTGAACTTGTAAGCGGAGGAATATAATGGACTTTACTTAGTTGCGCATGTCCATGAAAAGCAATAAAAAGCAAGCTATAAAAAATAGCTTGCTTTATTGTTAGTTTTATTTTGGACATAAATTTTCAACTAGTTATCTGAGTTTAAAACGGATTTTAACCCACTATAAGTATCTTCTAAATGTGCTTTTGCAATCCCTTTAGCTGATCTTTTTTTAGTTTTTATAAGTTTGTACAGATTCATTAAGTTCATTCTAGCTACTGCTCGTATATCAGACTGTTCAACGTTTACTAAAGTAACTCCACCATAACGTTTTTGGTTTTCAGATAATTTTTGATCATTTGTAAGTTTTCACATGTCTAGCCTCGATGTTCAGCGGGTATGATTTAATAGATTCGATATAAGAACGTTTACTGTCAGCAGACGATATTTTATATCGTTTTTTATAACGACCTGATATTCCTAATGTTTTTACATCATCTGTAAAAAGTTTTGTAACATTAATTAATGAAGATGGATTCAGGGAATCCTTACCATTTGTTTCAATCTTAAAGCTAGCAATAATAGGTTCGAAATTTGAATTTACAACCGCTTCAAATACTGGAAGACTATCTGATGCTACATTTTCATAAGAAACTATTTTAAGTAAAATTTGTTTACGTTTTTTCACCCAACGAATCACTTGTGTGTTTTGTTTTCCTCCACCAAAACCGAGTCCGTTAGCGGTTTTAGCAATTCTAGTAACCATCAACATTTCTTTTCCTAATAAAGCATCAGGAATTTCGTAATAGTATTTTCCATCTACGTCGTGAACAGAAAAAAGACCTTCGTCAGAAATTGACTTCTCACCAATTATTTCGGCAAATGTTTTTTCTTTTTTATCTGATTTAGATTTCTCTTGTCCATGTAAAATGTATGTTGTAATTGTTAAAAAAAGCGCAAAAAATAAATGTTTTTTCATGAAGTTAGTTTTAGAGATATTTTTGTCTATTAATATAATAAATAATTAGACTAAAAGTAAATATCAAATAGCCTTTTGACGGGAGTAATGAGCTTATAGATTTAAAATAACAATGTGTTTTTTTTTGGCCTAAATCCGAACATAATTTTGTTATCCAATATTTATTAAAAATAAGTTATTAATTTACATAAAATTAAAGCTCACATGAAACATTTTATTCTAGCTATTTTAGTTTTTAATGCTATTTCAAGTTTCGCACAAAGTAGACAAGAAAAAAGACTAGTTAAACGAATTGAAAAAATGAGTAATCCAAAATGGCTTAAAATATCAGAGAATAAGGCATCATTTATTGATAATAAAAACAGTTACATAGCTTCTAATTCATTTGACGATCGCATCCAAAATAATGGGCGAATGAATAATAATGGACGAAAAAACTTATTCTATGACAATGTTGGCGTCAACAGAAATTCTAGTTTAGATTACAGTAGGATAGAATCAAGATTAATTCAGATTTCCCTTTTTTTACCAAAAATAAAAGAAGTAGAAGTACAGATTGAGATTAATTGCGATGGAACTTACAAAGACATTCAATATTTAGTGATTGTAAATGAAGATTTAAAAGCTTTGAGAAGGATGAACACCAGAGATGATTTCTTAAGAGATACGAGAGTAACTGATCCGACTGTTTTTAGAAAAATTGAAATGATACACGCAACTCTATGTAATTAATGAAATTTTTAAATCCATACATTTCTTTCATTTTGCTGGTGTGCTTTAGTTTATTATTTAGCGCAAGCCTATGGGAGTTTTTGAATGGAAAGAAGGTAGATGGATTCATTCCTTATATTCTACTTCTATCAGGTTTGGCATCTATCACATTTCTTTATTTTCTGAAAAAAGCTTACAAAAGAATTGACCAATCAATTTTTGTAAGATGGGGTCTTGGTTTTATTTTTTTATTTCTTTTTAATGTTCTAATTGAGTCACTCGTACTTCCTTTTCTGGAGCTTGATCATACGCCAAAAAACGATCTTTACTTTCAGGTCTGGTGGGTTTTTGTTTTAATGTGGTTCTTTTTTGGATGGATAATTCTTAAAAGAATTAACCTCAAATAGTTTCTTAAAAAGAAATTCCTACCGTGAAATAATGAAGTCCTGAAGCTCCTAAGTTCAGTGTTCCTAAGTTTGAAGTGTAATGATATGAGAAAAGATATCTGCCGTAATTCAACCCAAAGACAGGAGTAAAGTGACTATAGAATTGATTTGGAGTACGTGGAATTGAGTTGGTTTCAATTTCGATAAAATTTCTTCTGTAGGAGCCTCCAACCCATAAGCGACCCTTGTTGACAATTCGATATAATTTAAGGTTTAAGTCTAAGCTACTTTCGTTTGTTTTTTCTAAATGTTGAATTAGAAAAGAGGGTTCTATGTTCCAACCATTATCAAAATAGATTTCATATTGAAGAGATGCTAAATAATGTTTGAACCTAGTAGATTCGAAAGAAACAATATCTTCTTCTATGGAGGATTTGGTATTGTTTAAAGTTATGTTTTTGATTGTCAACTGTCCTGATAAATGAGTAGAAACGTAAGCAATTCCAGCGTCTATAGTAGTATATCCAATTCCACTTGAATTATTATTTAATAATGGATCTGAAATTCTTGGATCATAACTAGACTGGTCTAAATCATATTTAATTGAACCAACACTCAGGCCAAATGACAGTTCTTTTATGTTATCGTTTTTTGTTGGAAATGATCTTTTTGTTTTCCAAACCTCTTCATTAAAATAAATCCTATATCCAAAGGTTGCATAAGTTGAATTTTTGGAGTGATAACCATTATGATCTTTAATGAACTGCATTCCAATGATAACATTTCGAGTCGCTTTATATTCTAGGGTTAACAAATCGGTACCGGGTGCTTCAGGAATGTTAAACCACTGCTGTCTACTTCCGAGGTTTAATCTAAAGTTAATCAGGTTAGTACCTACCATTGCGGGGTGAATTACGTATAGATTTTCTGAAAGATATTCATTGAATAATGGTACAAAGCCCTGCGCATTTCCTTTCTGGAAATACCCAAGTAAAAGTATAAATACAATTAGTTTGCTTGATTTAAAACCCATCACTAAGATTTTCACAAGTCAATGTCGCTATTTCTGAAGCAATCATAAAATAGTTAGTTTTTAAAAGCAGTCAATACCATCGGAAGTAGTTTGTGATTTAGCATGTCCTCCGATCAAAAATAAGGATTTTATCATGGATAAAATTAGTTAGACTTACTTTGTGTAAAAAAAAATAGGCGCATGAGATGCGCCTATTTTTTTTTGTATGTAATTATTTTTAAGCTGCTTTAAAAGCTTTCAGTTTTTCAATTAATTTAGGAAGAACTTCAAATGCATCTCCAACAATGCCATAATCAGCGGCCTTAAAGAAAGGAGCTTCTGGGTCAATATTAATAACAACCTTAACCTTTGAAGAGTTAATTCCTGCTAAATGTTGAATTGCTCCAGAAACACCAACTGCAATATAAAGGTTAGAAGCTACAGGCTTTCCCGTCTGACCTACGTGTTCGCCGTGAGGTCTCCAGCCCATATCAGAAACCGGTTTAGAACAAGCTGTTGCTGCACCAAGAACATCCGCTAAATCTTCAATTAAGTGCCAGTTTTCAGGGCCTTTTAACCCTCGACCACCTGATACAACTACATCTGCATCAGCAATTGTAATGGTACCCGTTACCTTTTCGAGAGATGAAACTGTCATTGAGCTTGTTGCTTCTTCAGCAGAAATAGTAATTTGTTCAGGTGAACTTTGTGTTTCAATAATTCCAAAAGCGTTACTCGACAATCCAATGATATTGATTGGTTGGTTTGACGTAACCGTACTAAATGCTTTACTTGTGTAACAGCTTCTTTTAAGGGTTAAAGGTTCTATGCTCGAAGGAAGTTCAACCACATTAGAAGTGTAAGCTGCAGATAATTTAACTGCTAATAAAGGAGCTAAATATTTGCTATCTGCACTTGAACTTAAAACTATAAGGTTAGCTTGTTTTTCAGAAGCAACTTGAGCAATTGCTGCAGCAAACTTCTTAGCAGAAAAACTTTCTGTAAAACCACCAGTTACATTTATTACCTGGTCAACCCCGTATGCGCCAAGAGCACTTCCGTCTTCTTGATTAAAAGAAACAGCAATTAGTTTTTGACCGGTTTGGTCAGCTAATGCTTTTCCGTAGGATGCAACTTCAAATGCAGCTTTTTTAAAATTTCCATTTTCAGCTTCTGTGTATACTAATACTGCCATAATTTATTTTTAAAATTGGAGTTATATAACTTTTGCTTCGTTATGAAGTAAATCTATTAATGAGTCTATGTCTTCTGCGTCTACTAATTTAACAACCCCTTTAGGTGCTGGCTTTTCAAACGAGGTAACCTTAGAAGATGCAACTGCATCTGTAGAGGCTATCACTTCAAGTGGCTTTTTTCGAGCCTGCATAATTCCTCTCATATTTGGAATAATCAAATCAGATTCTTCTACAAGACCTTTTTGAGCTCCTATAACTAAAGGTAAACCGCTAGTTACAATTTCTTTACCTCCGTCGATTTCTCTTGCAGCAGTTGCTTGATTGTTTTCCACTTCCAGAGAAATGCAGTTAGTGATGTATTCATAATCCAGCATTCCCGCTACTAGACCTGGAACCATTGCGCCATTGTGATCTATAGATTCTCTTCCTGCTATAATTAAATCGAAAGATTCTTTTTCACATACACTAGCTATTTGCTTTGACACAAAAAAACCATCAAAAGGAACTGCATCCACTCGAATTGCTTTATCTGCTCCAATTGCTAGACATTTTCTTAAAATCGGTTCGCAACTTGCGTCTCCAACTGTTAATACAGTAACTTCGGCTTGTTGCTTTTGCTGAAGCCAAATAGCTCGAGTTAATCCAAACTCATCATTTGGATTGATTATGAATTGAACACCTTGTGTGTCAAACTTTGTGTCAGATTCGACAAAGTTAATTTTTGATGTAGTGTCTGGAACATTGCTAATGCAAACTAATATTTTCATATATTTCCTTTAAGAAGTTTAAATTTTATTTAGTGTGTTTATTTACACTCTAATTGAATTCTGACATTATTTATTACAAAAGTGATGAAAATTTTATTAAATTTCAATTTAATTTAAATAATTTTCAATTTTTAAAATAATGATTGAAAGTTAGATCAAATGACCTGTAAAGGTGTTTTTATGAGTAACGTGAATGTAAAAAGAAAAAGAGGGAGGCCTGTTTCTTCAGAGAAATTGGATATTAATACTTTATTAGAGGCTGCACTAGAAGTTTTTTCTGAGTTTGGTTATGAAGGAGCCCAATTAAAAGAAGTCGCTTCCAAAGTTGGTGTTACAACTCCATTAATAAGTTATCATTTCGAGAATAAAGAAGATTTATGGAAGCAATCTATAATTCATTTATCTTCTAAAATAATGCAGCGTTATGAGGAGGTTAGAGCATCTAATAACCACTTAAATGGAATTTCATTATTGAAAGCATTTACAAAACATTATCTATATTTAATGGCAGAGTTCCCTTCTATGTATAAAATTTTGCTTCAAGAAATGGGAAGAAAATCCTGGCGTTATGATTTTGTGAGCCAAAATTTATTGATGCCTGTAGTTTGGTTTAGCCACAAGCCCATTACAGAGAGTGAAAACTTAGAAGAGTTCAAAGCTATCCCTGCAGCAAACTTTGTAAGTATAATGTTTGGGGCAACAAGTAGTTTTTTTGTTTTAGCTCAAACTTTAGAAGCAGAGTACGATATTTCTCCTTTTACGAAAGAAAACATAGAAATGCATGCAAATATTATGAATGACCTTATCTTTAAGCAATTCGAATAACTTAATTAATTTTCAAAAAAGATTCTTATAACATTTCCCAAATGATATTAAAAGATTTCAAAGAATTCAAAGACCTACAAGGCAAAACGCTCAAGCCCTCGGAGTGGCTTCAAGTTGAGCAAGAAATGATTGACCATTTTGCAGCCGCCACCAAAGATTATCAATGGATTCATGTAGATCAGCAAAGAGCCGAAAAAGAATCTCCCTACAAGTCTACAATTGCACACGGATTTATGTCAATTTCATTAATTCCCAAATTCTTGACAGAAGTATTAGATGTTTCTTCACTTAAGATGGCGTATAATTATGGGCTTGAAGAAGTTCGTTTCCCTTACCCTGTCGTAGAAGGTTCTTTGTTAAGAGGAATAATACACGTAGAGAGTATTGAAGAGCAAAAATTTAAAAGTTTAAAGGTGGTTTGGAAAATTAAAGTAGAAATTAAAGGAGTAAGAAAACCAGCTTGTGTAGCTAAAATGATTACGATAGTTTACGAATAAAGTTATTAGATAGCTACTTTCACTAAATTTTGTATATTTGAGCATAAATTTTACTCTGCTTCAGAGAAAAGAAGTTGTGTTGCTTGCATGAAAATGCAAGAGGTTTGTAGAAAACCAGTGAGAAGCTTTCCAATGTATTGGAGGGCTTTTTTTATTTTTGATAGACGTTAACAACTAGTATTCTTAATTATTTTTGATGACAGAATAAATCACTAATTTTCAATAAAAATTTCATGCTCATATTAAATACTGTTTTGGCCTTAATTTCACTCGGTGGAGTTATTTATTTGATTGTAATGAAAAATGATGGAAAAAATTCAAATGTTCTAAATGATAAAGTTACGGAAAGTATCCGAGGGGAGTTTTCTTTAAATCGAGAAGAATTTTCCAAAAGTTTAAAAGATAATCGACAAGAATTAACTTTAGGTTTAGAGAGGTTAACCGAAAAAATGGATCAGAAATTAGTTTCAATTATTGAAACTCTAAAAGTAGCAGAAAAAGAAAGTCGTGTAGAGTTGAAGTTTAATCTTAAAGAATTTCAAGATTCTTTTTCTAAGAATGTGAAAGAATTTAACGAATTGCAAAGATTGAAATTCGACCAAATGAATCTACGTCAGGAGGAGTTGGTTAAAATGACAGAGAGTAGGTTGGAGAAGATGAGAGAAACAGTAGATGAAAAGTTACATAAAACTTTAGAAGAACGTCTTGGTAAATCTTTTGAGATAGTTACAAACCAACTGTTGGAAGTTCAAAAAGGTTTGGGAGAAATGCAGAATTTAGCATCTGGTGTAGGAGATCTTAAAAAGGTACTTAGCAATGTAAAAACTAGAGGTATTCTAGGAGAAATTCAACTTGGGAATATTTTAGAACAGATTTTATCTCCAGAGCAATACGATTCTAATGTAAAAACAAAAAAAGGATCAGATGCTCATGTTGAATTCGCGATTAAGCTTCCCGGAAAAGGAGCTAATGATTCGTCAGTTTATCTGCCAATTGATGCAAAATTTCCGCAGGAAGATTATGCACGACTTCAAACAGCATATGATATTGGAGATACTGTTGCGATTGAAGCTTCTGTAAAATCTTTGGTGCAATCGGTTAAACGCTTTGCTAGAGAAATTTCATCTAAATATATAGATCCACCACACACAACCGATTTTGGAATTATGTTTCTTCCAATAGAAGGTCTTTTTGCAGAGGTTGTACGTCAGCCTAATTTAATTACGGAATTGCAACGAGACTATAAGATTGTCATTACTGGGCCTACAACTTTAGCGGCTATGCTTAACAGCTTGCAAATGGGTTTCAAAACTTTAGCGATCCAGAAGCGAAGTAGTGAAGTTTGGAACGTGCTCTCCTCAGTTAAAAAGGAATTTACCACTTTCGGTGGAGTTTTAGAAAAAGCTCAGAAAAAATTGAACGAAGCAAATAAAGAGATTGAAACCTTGGTAACAACTCGTTCAAGAATGATGCTTTCTAAGCTTAGGAATGTTGAACAACTTGAAGGAGATTTTGAGGAAGATAAATCCAATGTTAATTTAATTGATTTTAAAGAGTAATTCCTAAGAAATAAGTAAAATTACTTTTGGATTAAATAAACATCAAGGTTGGTTCCTTAAAACTTTAGGATTAATAAAATATAATATTATTCTTTTGTCTGATTCTGACTTTTCTTTGTAAATCAATGTATTCCCAGTATTTAGTTTAAATAGTTGATTTAGGTTGTCAATACATTTATTTTTTTGTCTATTTATATGAATTGGATTTAAACCTTCAACATAAAATAGTTCATTAAGTTGATTGCTAGAAACCTTTTTTTGAGCTAATAACATTTCTAATAGTTGCGATGTGTTATAATTGATTTTAATTTATAAAAACTCTAAAATTAAATCAGTTGACTCTATTATTTTTTTATGCTTACCTAAAGAGTCAATCTTATATATATCTTGATCGATTTTTATTAAATCCTGAGACTTAACCTGTAATCCAGAAATAAGTAAAAATAAAATAAGTATTGATCTTTTTTTCATCAAAAATGTGTGTAAATTTTAAGTAGAAAAATAGTAACTTCTAA
>Ga0233426_10003418_pt1 | contig 12590 bp, 10 predicted proteins | sample SI_118_April2016_6_FD_179875 | JGI IMG/M metagenome (GOLD analysis project Ga0233426, IMG submission 179875) | Seawater microbial communities from Saanich Inlet, British Columbia, Canada - SI_118_April2016_10_MG | ecosystem: Environmental > Aquatic > Marine > Inlet | place: Canada: British... | reverse complement strand
ATCTCTTTTTTAAGTGGTATCCAATATTAGCCTTTGTTAATCTGCCTTGGAATAATGCGCTTGTTGTCTTGCAGGCAGACCGGAAATATGATAAAATTTTAATTATAAAATCAATAAATAGTGGACTCTTTTTTTTAGTGGTTTTAGTTCATTTCTTTTTTATCGAAATGGAATTAAACGAATTGGTTATTGCCCTACTTATTATTAATGCTATTACATCTCTAGTGTCTATTACTTTAGGCTGGGATGGAACAAAATATATTACACAAGCAAGTTCCGATACCAATAAAACATTATTAAATTTTGGAAAATATACGACGTTTACCTTAATAGGCACTAACTTATTAAGAAGTGCAGATACCGTAATTATTAGTTTGAGCCCGATGGGAAGCGCCGCCGTAGCACTTTATAGTATTCCTTTAAAACTTACCGAATTGCAACAAATACCTTTGCGAAGTTTTGTTGCTACCGCTTTCCCAAAAATGTCTAAAGCTAGTGTTCAAGGCAGAGTTCAAGAAGTGAAAGATTTATTTTACACCTATTCTGGTGCACTCACGTATTTATTTGTAATTATCAGTTTAGTAACTTTTGTTTTTGCAGATTATTTAGTTTTAATTCTTTCAGGTGAACAATATTTAAAAGTTGATCCAATTACAGGGTTTAATGTTGTAGATATCGTGCGTGTGTTTTCTATTTATGGACTCTTACTGCCAATAGATCGAATGACAGGTATTGGGTTGGATAGTATCAATAAGCCTAACATTAACGCCGTAAAAGTATTTATTATGGTAGCGGCTAATTTAATAGGAGATTTTATAGCAATTTTTGTTTTTAAATCCTTAATTCTTGTTGCAGTTACCTCTATCCTATTTACAATAATAGGCATATGGATGGGCATGTACTTTTTAAATAAGGAATTAACCTTGTCTTATCAAGAAATCTTTTCTAGTGGAATTAAATTTTATAAAACTCTTTTTAATAAAGTAACTCAGAATCGCTTTATCACATTTAATAAAACAAATTAGGTTGACCACAAATAATAACCATATAAACCCTTTTGACAAGATATCAGGTTCTGCTAGTTTAGCTAAACCAAGGGTTATTCTATTATTATTTGGAAGCATAGCTTTAATAGCATTATTACTTGCTAAAATGGGGATTGCAGGTATAGGTTTGGTGTTGGCTCTCTTCTGTGGTAGCATTTACATCTATACAGTATTTAAAAATCCCATTATTGGTTTTTATACGGCGATTGGTTACAATTTTATAGTGCTTGGCATTGGACGCTATGTAAAAGATCTGCCATTAGGTTTTGGTATAGATGGGCTTATGATTTTAACCTTTTTAGCGCTTATTTTTTCTAGATTTAGAGATCGGGTTGATTGGTCCCCGGCAAATAAGGATATTACAATTTTAGCTGCGGTTTGGTTAGTATATTTTATATTACAACTCGCAAACCCTGAAGCTAGAATGATAGAACCCTGGATTGCTGGTCGAGGCATTGGTTTTTACTTTTTTTTCTTTATTGTACTAACTTTTATGTTAATAAACACAAATAAAAAGTTAGATACCTTTTTATATGTTTGGGGTGCTTTTTCAATACTTGCCACTCTTAAAGGAATCGTTCAAATGGTTTTTGGAGTTGATGCTGCAGAACAGGCTTGGTTAGACAGAGGAGGAGCCGTAACCCATATATTGTTTGGCAAGCTAAGAGTATTTTCATTTTTTAGTGATGCCGGGCAATTTGGAGGAAATCAAGGGTATGCAGGGGTTGTATTTCTCATATACTCAATGGCTAAAAAAGGAATTCCTAAAATATTTTTTATTACGGTTGGCGTATTAGGCTTATATGGGATGCTTATATCAGGTACAAGAGGCTCTATTGCAGTGCCTTTTGCTGGTTTTATGACCTTTTTTGTTTTAAGAAAAAATGTTAAGATAATTAGTATCGGGTTTATATCTGTTGCACTCATCTTTATATTTTTTAAGTTTACAATGATCGCCAATAGCAATGCTCAAATAAGAAGAATGAGAACTGGATTTGACCCTAATAATCCGTCTTTACTTGTTAGAAAAGCAAATCAAGAAATACTAAAAGGATACCTTGCCTCTAGACCTATTGGAGGAGGTATCGGTCATGCAGGGGATAAAGCACAGCGTTTTTTACCAAATGCATTCCTATCACATGTAGCTACCGACAGTTGGTATGTTATGATTTGGGCAGAGATGGGTATCGTAGGTTTATTCATGCATTTAGGAATCTTATTTTACGTTATAGGAATGGCATCTTTCAAAGTCATGTTTAGAATTCGAGATCCAAATACAAAATTTAAAATGAGCGCCTTAATTTCAGGTATGGCAGGCGTTATGTTAGCTTCTTACGGAAATGCTGTATTGGGTGGTATGCCAACTTCTCTGTTGTTTTATTCATGTATGGCCATCATGTCTAATCCTGAAATTTTTGAAGAAACTATAGAAGAGGAGAAAACTGAATTAATTAATATATAATATCTAGAGAAAACTTAAAAATAACACTAACAGTTTCATAAGCAATAAATACCACTTAAACCAATCATCATGAATCACATAAAGCTAAAGGAATTAACGAATAGATTACTTCAGAAATTAACTGGTAGTACTCGTAATTTTAAATTAAATGAAGCTTATTTACAGACTTTTCAAAACCTGAAATACCAAATATTAAATAGTGAGGATACTGAAAAATTAAAATCAAAAAATAGGTATTTACCCTAGATTGGTATTTAAAAAAAAAGTCTACAATTATTCAACTCGTTTTTTAATTATAACCATTTATTATGATAGCATTTAATATCATACAAATTATTTTACTGATTCTTTTGGGGTTAGCAACGCTGTATATTTTTATATTTTCAATAGCAAGCCTTTTTTACAAACAGAAAACCTATTCAGATAACGGCAATATGAAGACAATAGCTGTTCTTGTGCCAGGTTATAAAGAAGATCAAGTTATTGTTGAAGTTGCAAAATTAGCTTTAGAACAGGATTACCCTAAGCATCTTTTCGATGTCATTATTATCGCAGATTCTTTTAAAGAAGAAACTTTAACAGCTTTAAAAACCTTACCTATAAAACTCGTAGAAGTAACTTTTGAAAAAAGCACAAAATCAAAAGCCTTAAACAAAGCCATGGCAACTTTAGATAGAAACTATGACATCGCTGTAGTTTTAGATGCCGATAATGTAATGGCTCCAGATTTTTTACAGAAAATAAATGCCGTATTCGAGCATGATTTTATTGCAGTCCAAGGGCATCGTACTGCTAAAAACACAAATAATTCGTGGGCTATATTAGATGCAATTAGTGAGGAAATAAATAATAATATATTTCGAAAAGGTCACAGAGTTTTAGGTCTTTCGTCTGCTATTATTGGCTCTGGAATGGCATTTAGATATAACTATTTTAAATCATTAATGTCAACGGTTACGGCCATTGGTGGGTTTGATAAAGAGATTGAGCTAAAAATGTTAAAAGAGGGTCGTAAAATTGTGTATTTAGATGATGCTTTAGTCTTTGATGAAAAAATTCAAAAATCAGAGGTATTTGGCAACCAACGTAGACGTTGGTTATCTGCTCAATTCCATTACTTTAGAAAAGATTTTTTAAATGCCTTGAAAGATTTAATTTTAAAAGGAAATATCGATTATTTTGACAAAGCGATTCAATTTATACAGCCGCCGAGAATCTTATTACTAGGTGCTGTCATACTTTTTAGTATTGGTTTTATTGTTGCCAATTACTTTTTAGAAAACCAAATTATGTACACTCAGTATTGGATTGTTTTGGGAGTAGCTTGTGTCTTATCATTTATTTTTGCTGTTCCCAGATCCTATTACACGTTAAAAACATTAGGTGCTTTGGCCCGTTTACCAAAAGGAATGTTTATGATGCTGTTGTCTTTACTTAAAATAAAAGGAGCTAATAAGACATTTATTCACACACAACATACCTCAAGTTCAGAAGAAATAAGTTCTAAATAATTCTCTAATAATCCCCTAACTAGAACGAATGCAGTACAACAAACTACAAAAACTAGAGGCAATACGTGGGTTTTCTGCGCTATATGTTGTGTTTTTTCATATGCTTCCGCAAAAAATATTTCTTTTAGGAGTCAATGTCGGATTTTTTTTCCGCTTTGGCTCAGAGGCGGTAATTATGTTTTTAATATTAAGCGGATTTGTCATAAAGTATTCTTGGGAAAAATCAACAGATACTTCTTTTCGAAACTACTTTTTTAAACGGTTTACTAGAATTTACATTCCGTTAATCTTTATCTTTATACTAGCGTATGCTATAAAAAGCTTTACAGAAGGTGGTTTTGCAGATCCTGAGTGGAAAACTCTTTTGGGCAATCTCTTTATGCTTCAAGATATCATTTCACTAAAACCAAATGTAATTTCTCCTACCTATATGAGAAATGGTGTGCTCTGGTCCCTCTCTTACGAATGGTGGTTTTATATGCTCTTTTTTATCCTCATTAAATATGTAAAAACCAAAAAATTAAATACTTGGGTAAATATATTGACGATTATAGCAGCAGTATCTTATATTTTTTATCCATTTATACTCAATAGAATTGTAATGTATTTAGCTATTTGGTGGATTGGTGTGCGCTTTGCAGACATTTATCTTAAAGGAGAGGTTTATACGTTTAAATCGATGAAAAATTACAGCTATGTTTTACTCTTTATCATAGTACTATTAGGCCTCAATTTGTACATCAACTTTAACGATACAAAAATATATGCCTATCCTCTAGTAGCGTATCCATTTATTGCATTAAGACATTTTGTTTTTGCATTTTTAGCGATGCTTGCAGGAATTACTTGGAACAAATTAAACTGGATTGGATTTGATAAAATATTCGGAGTTTTTAAATACTTAGCTCCTTTCTCTTATGTAATGTATATTTCGCATCATTACTTAGTGGTAGAAGCATCCTATCTAAAATTTATCAATAATAAAATAATTGAATATACATTCTACGTCCTTTTAATGCTTCTCTTTTCGTATCTTGTAGAGGTCGTTATTTATAGCAAAATTAAAAAAGCAATTAAGAGTTATTACGCAATTAATTAAATGAACACATTATGAAAATAGGTATAGAAGGACAAAGACTTTTCCGAAAAAAGAAACATGGCATGGACATGGTTGCTTTAGAGCTTATTAAAAACCTCCAAATCATAGATAAAAAAAATCAGTATTATATCTTTGTAAAACCTGATGAAGATAATGGCGTTCTGCAAGAAACAGCTAATTTTAAGGTGGTAGCATTAGAGGGTGGTTCCTACCCTACTTGGGAACAAATAGCCTTACCAAAAGCCGCAAAAAAATACGGTTGCGATATTTTACATTGCACAAGTAACACCGCACCTTTTTTTACAGACATTCCTTTAATTACGATTCTGCACGATATTATTTACATGGAAAGTAGCTATTTGCAAATCTTAAAAAGTAGTGCTAGCACCTATCAAAAATTTGGAAATATCTATAGAAAACTTGTTGTTCCTAGAGTTGTAAAGAAAAGTAAAAAAGTAATTACTGTTTCTCATTTTGAGAAAAATAGAATTGGCGAGTTCTTTGGTATGAAAGGGAATGACAAGCTCGATGGCATCTATAACGGTGTAAGCGAACACTTTAAACCAGTTACCAATAAGCAAGAACTGAAAAGAGTAAAAGATACATATGGCTTACCCGATAAATATTTCTTTTTCTTAGGAAATACAGATCCTAAAAAAAACACAAAAGGAACCCTTAAAGCATTTTCAGATTTTTTAAAACAAACCGGTTCAGATCACAAACTGGTAATGCTGGATTATGACAAAGTTGAACTACATAAGCTTTTAGTTGAAATTAATGACCCTAATCTTATCCATAAAATCGTTTTAACAGGATATGTAATTAATACAGATTTACCTGCTATTTATGCACAATGCGATATCTTTTTATATCCTTCACTTCGAGAAAGTTTTGGTATTCCGATGTTAGAAGCTATGTCTTGTAATGTACCTGTTATTACATCAAACACCTCATCAATGCCAGAGGTTTCTGGCGATGCAGCTCATATTATTGATCCTTTTAAACCCGTAGAAATTACGGAAGCTATTGTTAAAATTTTAAAGGATGATGTGTACAAAAAATCACTCTGCGATAAAGGTATTGCTAGGAGTAAACAATTTTCTTGGCACAATATGGCAAAAGAGTATTTAAAACAATATGAATTAATTCATTCAGAAAAATCTACAAAATAATAGGTTATGGATATAAAATCTCAAAATCCCATGGTATCCATCGTAAGTGTAAATTACGATCAACCCGAAGTTACTTGCGAAATGCTTGCTTCTTTGCGAAACGTTACCTATCCTAATTTTGAAACATTAATTGTAGATAACGGCTCTCCGACAAAATCTCCTGATAGTATCAAAGAAAAATATCCTGAAGTTCAATTAATCATCAGCAAGAAAAATTTGGGTTTTGCTGGTGGAAATAACATTGCTTTAAAAAAAGCAAAAGGAGATTACATCTTGTTATTAAATAATGATACCGAAGTGCAACCCGACTTTTTAGAAAGTTTAGTTGCATTGATGGAATCCGATAAAAAAATAGGAATTGCAAGTTCTAAAATTCTTTATTTTTATGAAGATAATATCATTCAATATGCCGGAGCATCCCCTATCAACCAGATTACTTCTAGAGGAAGACATTACGGATATAAAGAAGAAGACACAGGACAACTTGACAAGGTAACAGAAACCTCTTATCCTCATGGTGCGTGTATGATGATACGGAAAAGTGTTTTAGAAGAAATAGGACTGTTATATGAAGGTTATTTTCTTTATTATGAAGAACTTGATTTTGCAGAGAGAGTAAAGCGAGCAGGATATACAATTTATTTCCAACCGAACTCCTCAATACTTCATAAAGAATCTATTTCTACCGGTAAAAATAGTCCTTTAAAAACCTATTATATGAATAGAAATAGGGTGTTGTTTGTAAGAAGAAACACCAAAGGAATTACTTTTTTGCTAGCAATGATCTATTTCTTTCTGATTTCGCTTCCTAAAAATACGCTTAAATACCTGTCTGATAAAAAACATTTATCTGCGCTATATAGAGGAGTGCTATGGAATATTAGAAATTTTGATATTAACAAAAATCAGGAATTATGATACCACAAAAGCGCAACCTTATAGTAATTCACCCAGAAACTTCGAAAAAACAATAAATCATGATCAAAGGTAAAGACATCATCGTAGTTGGCATACAGGCTTGGGATATTGAAATTGGCAGTAATTGTAAAAATATTGCTGTAGAAATGAGTCGTGAAAATAGAGTTTTGTACGTCAATTCGCCATTAGATAGAATTTCAAAATTTAAAGAACGGAATACTGAAAAAATTAAAAAGCGGCTTCGTATTAAATCTGGCAAAGAATCTGATTTGATGAGTATTGGATCGAACATGTGGACCTTATACCCTAAAACTACGATCGAATCTATTAATTGGATCGGGTCTAAAGGAATTTTCGATTTTGTGAATAGAATGAATGGAAAGAAATTTACCAACGATATCAAAATAGCTATTGAAACCTTAGGCTTTAAAGATTTTATTCTTTTTAATGATAGCTCCATGTTTTTAGGACAATATTTAAAGGAACTTTTGCAGCCTAAAATGTATGTGTACTACATGCGAGACTACCTTACAAAAAATCCGTATTGGAAAAAACATGGCGTAAGACTTGAACCTAAATTGATAAAAAATGCCGATCTTGTTGTAAATAATTCAACATTATACGCAGAATACGGCTCACAATTTAACAAGCATAGTTATATGGTTGGTCAAGGTTGCGACACCAGCTTATTCAATGATATTGAGCGTACTATCGTTGCTTCAAAAGATTTTGAGGGCCTTGCAAAACCCATTATTGGTTATGTGGGATTTTTATCTAGCCGAAGGTTAAGTATTGACATTATAGAACATATGGCCATCACCAAACCTGCATGGTCTATTGTGTTAGTGGGACCTGAAGACGATAATTTTAAAGCATCAAACTTACACAATCTAAAGAATGTCCATTTTTTAGGAAGTCGCGATTCTTCAGAACTTCCAAACTACATTAAAGGCTTTGATATTGCCATGAATCCGCAGTTAATAAATGATGCCACTATAGGAAACTATCCTCGAAAAATTGATGAATATTTAGCCATGGGCAAACCTACTTTAGCCTCCGCAACAAAGGCTATGGATTATTTTAAAGACTACACCTATTTAGGAGTTACTAAAGATGATTATGTGGAGCTAGCAGAAAAAGCTCTAAAAGAAAACACCGAAGATTTAGAAATGAAACGTAGAGCTTACGGAACCAGCCATAGTTGGGGTAATAACGTAAAAGAGATTTATAAATATATAGAGTTAGTAGCCCAAGAAAAGGCAATTAAAATTTAATCAGTATGGGAATTGTATCAAAAATAAAGTCAAATCCAAAGTTAAAAAAGTTTGTACTCTGGAGTATTGCGCCAAATCGGAATCCGCGTCCAAGACTTTGGGTACGGTGGTTCTTAAATCCTTTAAAACACAAAAAAGGAAAAGGAGCAACAGTCCGTAGAAGAAGTAGAATTGATGTTTTTCCTTGGAATCGATTTGATATTGGTGATTTAACCACCATTGAAGACTTTTGCACCGTAAATAATGGTTCTGGAGATGTCATCTTAGGAAATCGTGTTCGCGTAGGTATTGGCTCTGTTGTTATTGGTCCCGTAACCATGGGTAATGGTTCAGGGCTTGGCCAACATGTATTTGTGTCTGGGTTTAACCATGGTTTTTCCGACGGAACAAAAAATTCAAGTCAACAACCGTTGCAAGTAAAGCCAACTGTAATCGGTGAAGATTCTCATATAGGTGCCAATTCTGTAGTACTTGCTGGCGTTACCATTGGTAAACGTTGTCAAATTGGTGCAGGAAGTGTAGTTACTAAAGATATTCCGCCTTTTTCGGTAGTCGTAGGAAATCCGGCAAGAGTTATTAAACAATTCAACCACGAAACTAAAGCGTGGGAAAAAACAACATAATATGGATACATTAAAAATTTTATTTTGGATATTACTTTTTATCATCGTTTATACATACGTTGGGTATGGTATTTTATTATTCTTAATTATTAAGGTTAGAAGATTTTTTAAGATTGGTAAGAAGGTTGAAATTGATCCAACCTATGAACCAGAGGTTACGTTATTCATTGCTGCCTATAACGAAAAAGATTATGTAGAAGCTAAAATGAAAAACACTTTAGAACTTAAATACCCTAAAGAAAAAATGAATATTATCTGGGTAACAGACGGCTCTGATGATGGTACACCAGATTTATTACAAGGCTACCCAAATACAACGGTATATCATTTAGATGCCAGAAATGGTAAAATTGGTGCTATGAATCGAGGTATGGAGTTTGTTAAAACTCCGATTGTTATTTTTAGTGATGCAAATACCAATCTTGGTAAAGAATCTATAAGACGTATTGTTAATTTATTTGGCAATCCGAAGGTGGGTTGTGTGTCTGGTGAAAAAAGAATTGTTGATAAAGAAAGTGATATTGCCTCTGGCGCTGGTGAAGGCATGTATTGGAAATATGAATCCCAATTAAAAAAATGGGATGCTGAATTGTATTCCGTAGTTGGTGCTGCAGGAGAATTATTTGCGATTAGAACCAAGCTGTATCGACATGTGGAGAAAGATACGTTACTCGATGACTTTATGATTTCCTTGCGCGTTGCGCAAGACGGTTATACGATTCAATATGATCCGGAAGCGTACGCAATTGAAACAGCTTCGGCGAATGTAAAAGAAGAATTAAAACGTAAGATAAGAATTTCTGCAGGAGGTATTCAAGCCATTGTAAGACTTAGGTCTTTGCTGAATGTATTTAAATATGGTACACTGTCTTTTCAATATATTTCACACCGTGTTCTGAGATGGACTTTAACACCACTTTGCCTTGTTTTGTTAATTCCGGTTTCATTTATATTATCTTACAATGAAGGAGTGTTTAATGTCGGATTGTATTCAGTTTTATTTTGGCTACAAGTTTTGTTTTATTGTGCTGCTTTATTAGGTTGGTTCCTAGAAAATAGATCTACAAGAGTAAAAGCTTTATTTGTTCCGTATTATTTTTTTATAATGAATCTTTCCGTGATATTGGGGTTTTTTAGATATATAAAAAAATCACAATCAGTAAATTGGGAAAGGGCTAAAAGAGCAGTTTAATATTTTTTTAAAAGCTTACAGTTCCGTTTTTAGGAAAACAATTCCGATATTCGGAATATCTGATAATTAATATTGATTTTAATTAATTGATATTTAACACTTTATTTCAATTGTGTTTTTGGCATAACTTTGGTCTTGTTTAGGATAGCATTAAATGTCCAAGTACAAAAAGGGTATTTATCACTAAAGACTGCAAAGATGAATAGAAGAAAAGCTCTCGGAGGTATTTTAGGTTTTACAGGAGTTGGGTTGGCTTCCTTTGGAGGTTACAAATATTTTTTAGGAGACTTAAATAAAAATAAAGAAGAAATAAAAGTTTATTTCGATGTGATTTCAGAATTGGTTGATGTCATTATACCTACTACTGCCGCTTCTCCAGGTGCAAAGTCAGCAGGTGTGCAGGATTATATAATCTATTATATGGAAGATTGCTCCTCCAAAAAAGAATATCATAATTTTTTAAATGGATTGAAGGATTTGCAAGAGCATTGTTTGGATGCCTACGGGCGTAATTTTGAAAACTGTACGATAGATCAAAAAATAAAACAAGTAGAAAACTTAGACAACAACTCAAGCTCGAACAGCCTATTTACAAAAATTCGTAACAAGCTACTTGGTCGTTCTTTTTTTAATATTATAAAAACGTTAACTATAGAAGGTTATTGCACTTCTTCGATTGGAGCTACAAAACACCTAACATACTTGCCCGTTCCTGGCAGGTATAAGGCTATTACAGAGTTAAGTCCTAATCAGAAATCCTGGGCAACAAAATAAACTAAACAATGACAAATCAAAAACAAGAAAATACTTTTGATGCTATAGTTGTAGGTTCGGGTATAAGTGGTGGTTGGGCCGCAAAAGAACTGACTCAAGGAGGCCTAAAAACATTGGTATTAGAAAGAGGTCGAAATGTAACGCATATTGTCGATTATCCCACAGCTTGGAAAAATCCATGGGATTTTAAATATAGATCCCATTTAACGAATAAAGAATTAGAGGAAAGACCAATACAAAGCAGTCATTGTGATGCTGGGAACAAACATTTTTTCGTCAAGGACAGTGAACATCCTTATGTACAAGTTAAGCCTTATAAATGGATAAGAGGCTATCAGGTAGGAGGCCGTTCATTAACTTGGGGTCGACAAAGTTATCGCTTTTCTCAAATGGATTTTGAAGCAAATAAAAACGATGGACATGGGGTTGATTGGCCAATTAGATATAATGATTTAGCTAAATGGTACGATTATGTTGAGGATTATGTCGGAATTAGTGGAAGTTCTGAATCCCTTTCTCAGTTGCCGGATGGTGTTTTTTTGCCTCCAATACCTATGAATGCGATTGAACAACATTTAAAAGAAACGGTAAGTAGGGAGTACTCAGATCGTGTTGTAATTAATGGTAGAGTTGCTAATTTAACGCAACCTAAAAAAGGCAGAGGACCATGTCAATATAGAAATTTATGTAGTAGAGGATGTCCTTTTGGAGGTTATTTTAGTAGTAATTCATCCACCTTACTAGATGCTCATGAAACCGGTAATTTAACCATGAGAGCAGATTCTATTGTAAAAGAAGTTATTTATGATGACCTGCAAAAAAAGGCAATAGGCGTTGTAATAATTGATGCTATTACGAAAGAAGAGATTCGTTATTATGCAAAAGTAATTTTCCTAAATGCTTCAACAATTGCGACTACGGCCATTTTATTAAATTCTACTTCACCTTCTTTTCCAAATGGATTGGGAAATACTAGCGGACAATTGGGTCATAATTTAATGGATCATGTGGTGAATGAAGGTGCTTATGGAACCTATGAAGGGTTGAAAGATAAATATTACGAAGGGAAATCTCCTGGCACAATTTATATTCCAAGATTTCAAAATTTAAAGAATGAAATTAAAGATGTTGATTTTATAAGGGGATATGGTATTCAAGGAAAAGGAGAAAGAGAGAATTGGCAATCAAAAGCAACTTCAGGAATAGGGGTGGTCTTAAAAGAGCAATTGGCAACACCCGGAGAATGGAAAATTTCTCTAGGTGGTCGTGGAGAAACATTACCTAATTATGATAACAAGATTTCTTTAGATAATGAAAATAAAGACCAATGGGGTTTACCTCTTGTTAAGGTTGATTTTGAATATGGTCCTAATGAATTAGCGATGATGGAACATATGACTAAATCTAGTGAAGAAATGTTGAGAAAAGCTGGGTTTAAGAATGTTGGAAGTTATAGAACAAGTCCTGCTCCCGGTTCAGCAGTTCATGAAATGGGAACGGCAAGAATGGGTAAAGACCC
>Ga0233426_10003417_pt1 | contig 12593 bp, 8 predicted proteins | sample SI_118_April2016_6_FD_179875 | JGI IMG/M metagenome (GOLD analysis project Ga0233426, IMG submission 179875) | Seawater microbial communities from Saanich Inlet, British Columbia, Canada - SI_118_April2016_10_MG | ecosystem: Environmental > Aquatic > Marine > Inlet | place: Canada: British... | reverse complement strand
GTGTCGTGCTTCGCAATTGACTGTCCAAGGCGCTGTGCACAATCTCTGGCGCGTCCATAGCCAGCAATGAAATCGGCAACAAACGACGGGGCCCAAGGGTCACACCGCCTTGCAACCCCTCGCTGATGAAATGTACTTCGCTGTCGCCACCCAAACCATGGGTACGCATAGCCACCGCCTCAACCATTGTACGGTACCGGCCAACACGGGCACCCCCTGCATCAATCGCAGGGCGACCGTTACGCAACACGGCAATGTCCGTTGTCGTACCGCCAATGTCTGATACCAACGCGTGATCCGCACCCGTCATCCAACGTGCACCAACGATTGATGCGGCAGGACCACTTAGGATCGTCTCAATCGGGCGCTCACGGGCCTGCGCGCTTGAAATCAACGCACCATCACCGCGTACAACCATCATCGGCGCTGTAATGCCAATGTCCTTCAACACATCTTCTGCACGCCCAATCAAACGATCAATCATCCCGATTAGCCGCGCATTCAAAACGGCAGTCAGGGCACGTTTTGGGCCGTTCAACTTGGCGGACAACTGATGGGATGCAGATACCGGTTTGCCCGTAATTTGCGCCACCAACGCCAGCGCACGTAATTCATGTGCGGGATTGCGGGTTGCGAATTGACTGGCCACGGCAAAGCCACTGACCTCATTTCTGTTCTCTTCAAGAAACGCAATCAACGCATCTTCATCCAATGGGCGGGCTTCACCACCCGCATGATTATGACCACCTTCCAAAACAATGCATGGATCGCCTTTCAACGCATCCCTCAGGCCGTGCCCATCCAGATCCTTTTCACGAAAACCAATATAGATCAGTGCGACGCGGCCACCCTGCCCCTCAACCAATGCGTTGGTTGCAAGCGTAGTCGACAATGACGCCATCGACACATCAGACGCAGCGATCCCAGATTGTTCCAGTACGGCGCGCACCGCTCCACCGACACCAATGGCCAGATCATGGCGCGTGGTAAGTGCCTTGGCGCTGGCAATCACAACTTTTTCCTCCCGGATTAGAACCGCGTCGGTATATGTGCCGCCCGTATCGACGCCCAACAGTATTGTCATCGCCTGCCTCCTGACTATTCAGAACTTAAATATCGCAAGTTTGCGTCATGTCTTGCCCAGTTGCCTAAACGCCCAACGGGCTGCGTCTGCAACGGTCGGATCAGGATCATTCGCCATTGCCTTGACTACCGGTTTCAACACAATATCCCCACTGTTGCCAATCGCATACAGGACATTGCGAATAAACCGATCACGCCCTATGCGCTTAATCGGCGACCCCGAAAACTTCGCGCGAAACGCTGCATCATCCAAACCCACCAAATCCGCCAATGCGGGGGCGGCCAAATCATCCTTGGCAGCGTAGCGAATGTCACTCGCAACCACTGCAAACTTATTCCAAGGGCACGCTGCCAAACAGTCGTCACAGCCATAAATATGATTGCCCATTAGACCGCGCAAAGGCTCCTCAATCGGACCTTTATGTTCTATGGTAAGATAAGAAATACAGCGCCGCGCATCCAACTGATAGGGGGCAGGAAACGCATTTGTCGGACATGCATCCAAACAGGATGTACACGATCCACAGTGATCTCCTTCTGGCGTATCAGGGCCTAACTCCACAGTGGTAAAAATAGACCCTAAAAAGGCCCAATTACCCCATTCACGACTTACCAAATTGGTATGCTTACCTTGCCATCCCAAACCTGCTGCGGCACCCAAAGCCTTCTCTGGAACAGGTGCTGTATCCACAAACACTTTCAGTTCACCACCAGCTTCCTCGATAAACCAACGAGCCAACCGTTTCAGGCGCTTTTTCACCAAATCATGGTAATCTTTGTTTTGCGCATAAACTGATATCGCGCCACGATCAGGCATCGATAATACTGCGCGCGGATCATGTTCTGGCGCATAACTCTCTGCCAACATCAAAACTGATTTTGCCTCTGGCCACAAAGCCGCAGGATTACCCCGCCAGTGCATACGATCTGCCAACCATCCCATCTGACCATGAAACCCAGCTTCAACAAAAGCCGACAACCGTTCAGGGACTTCGGGCACCGCATCCGGACGACACACACGCGCCATCACAAACCCCTCTTCCAAGGCTCGTTCAATCAAACGCGCCTTTAGGGTCATAGCTTCATCTTACCAAATAAACTCTCGGGGGTCTGGGGGCAGACAGCCCCCAGCGCAGCATCAAAAATCAAGGTCATTGTAGTGACGCGGCGGTGGAAAGCCCGAAACCTGATCCGCCAAAATTGAACGAAATGCTGGACGCGACTTGATCTTTGCATACCAATCTTTCACCGCAGCAGAACGGTTCCAATCCACATCCGAAATATAATCCAACGATGATAAATGCGCAGCGGCTGCAAAGTCTGCAAGCGTCATATGGTCGCCCGCCAACCAACGGCGATTATCCAACAACCATGTCATATAATCGAGGTGGTATTTGATCGCCTTCGCACCAGCTTTCACGTTCTTACTGTCCGGATAGCCCTGCCTAGTCATCTTTTTGTTAACACGCTCATACAACAGATTCGATGTAACCTCATGATGAAACTTATCGTCAAACCAACTCACCAAACGGCGCACTTCCAGACGGGCAACAGGATCACTCGGCAACAATGAAGGCTCCGGCCGTGTCTCTTCAATATATTCGCAAATTGGCGCGCTCTCAGACATCATAATGCCATCCAAGCGCAGCACTGGCACCTTAGCTGCTGGATTGCGGCGCAAGAAATCTGGATCAGCCTCCCAATAACGCTCTTCAACCAATTCGACCTCGATCTTCTTCTCAGCAAGGCTCAAACGAACCTTACGGCAGAACGGGGAAAGCGGGACGTGAAAGAGACGGGCCATCATAAATCCAAGGTAAGTACAGGTGGTAACCTTCAATGACCTGTTACTTAAAGATTTTCAACTCTCGAAACACGCAGATCGACCATCCGCGCGAATTGTGGCCGCTCCATCAATGATTTGACGGGTGCGTTTTCTCACCGAATTCGTCGGCCTTGATGCAGATCGGGTCTTTGGAGACGGCAAAATCGCCGCCAAACGCGCGGCTTGCGTCGCGCTCAATGCTTCAGGCCCAACGCCAAAATAGTGGCGCGCGGCCGCTTCAACGCCAAAAACACCTTCGTCAAATTCAGCAACATTCAGATAAACTTCAACGATACGGCGCTTGGACCAAACCGCTTCAACCAGAGGCGTCATCAGCGCCTCCATGCCCTTGCGGGTAAAATTGCGACCATGCCAAAGGAACACGTTTTTAACCGTTTGCTGTGAGATGGTTGAGGCACCCCTATGCCCGCCAGCCGCGATAGCAACCTTGATCGCCTTTAGATCGAACCCCCAGTGCTGGCAGAAATTCGCATCCTCGGCAGCCACAACTGATCGGGCCATGACAGGCGCAATTTCTTCAATTGAAACCCACTCACGATCCACACCGCCAAGGCGATGGGATTCTTGGGACATGTAAATCGTGGTTGGTGGGTTCACGACCGCAAACAATAAGATAAGCGCGATGACCAAAACAAAACCCACGCAAAGCGCGCGAAATCCCTGCCACAACAACCAGCGAAACGGGGTGCGCCGCGCTTTGCCCTTGGGGTTCGTTTTTGACTTTTTGGTTTTTACTGCCTTCGCCATGAGGCAGCTATAGCGCCCAAGGCTAAATCAGGAAAGCCTTGAGCGCATAAGAGGGCCAGTATTATTGGCCCCCTTATTCCTGTGCCTTATTCGGCAGGAATTGCTGTTTCTTCAATTGTCAGTGGAGCAGCTAAATGCACCAACATTTCTTTTGGGCAAATCTGCAAGAAATTGGCTTGCTCAGTGTCCCAATGCTGAAGAATATCCGTTGCTTTACGGCTGCCAGTTTCAGCAACGTGCTGCTCAAGCAAACCTTTCAGCTGTGCGACCCAATGCGGCACTGTTACAGCGCAAGTGACCAATGTTTCGTGGTTGATCAATGCAGGTGCTTCACCGTCCGGGTCGTACAAGTAGGCCATGCCGCCAGTCATACCCGCACCAAAGTTTGCACCAATAGATCCGATGATAACTGCAACGCCGCCAGTTGTGTATTCGCAACCGTTTGAACCACAGCCCTCAACAACAACCTTCGCACCAGAGTTACGTACCGCGAAACGTTCGCCTGCACGGCCCGCTGCAAACAGATACCCATCCGTTGCACCGTACAAAACGGTGTTCCCGATGATTGTATTGTCAGCCGCAACAATTGGCGTGGACATCGGTGGACGCACAACAATCATGCCGCCTGATAAACCTTTGCCAACATAGTCGTTCGCGTCACCAGATACTTCCAGCTTCAAGCCAGGTGCTGCAAAGGCACCCAAAGATTGGCCTGCAGAACCCTGCAGTTTGATTGTCAGGTGATCGGACTGCAGCGAATTGCGCATACCGAACTGTTTCACAATGTGGCTAGAAGTCCGCGTTCCAACCGAACGGTGCGTGTTTTGCACCGCATAGCTAAGCTGCATCTTTTCACCATCTTCCAAGAAACGTGCAGCGTCGCGCACAATTTCGGCGTCCAACGTATCAGGCACAGGATTGCGGTCTTTGCTGCGATCGTACTTTATGTTCGCCGCACCATCGACAGTGATCAACAGTGGGTTCAGGTCCAAGTCATCAAGGTGGGCGGAGCCACGCGAAACCTGCGCCAATAGATCAGCGCGGCCAATCACGTCATCCATGCTGCGTGCGCCAAGGGACGCCAACAACTCACGCACTTCTTGTGCGTAGAATGTGATCAGGTTTACGACTTTATCAGCGTTACCTGTGAATTTGTCACGCAATGCTTCGTCCTGGGTACATACGCCAACTGGGCATGTATTGGACTGGCACTGACGCACCATGATGCAACCCATAGCGATCAAAGCAGCAGTACCAATACCGTATTCTTCGGCACCCAACATCGCAGCCATCACAACGTCACGACCAGTGCGCAAACCACCGTCGGTACGCAATGTAACGCGTTCGCGAAGGTTGTTCATGGAAAGAACTTGGTGTGCCTCAGTCAGCCCCATTTCCCATGGCAGACCCGCATATTTGATCGAAGTCGCAGGGGATGCGCCTGTGCCACCGTTGTGGCCAGAGATTAGGATCACGTCAGCTTTCGCCTTCGCAACACCCGCAGCAATCGTACCAACACCAGATGACGCAACCAGTTTTACAGTCACTTTACAGCGTGGGTTGATCTGTTTCAGATCGTAGATCAGCTGAGCCAAATCCTCGATAGAATAGATATCGTGGTGTGGCGGAGGTGAGATCAATGTCACACCCTTGGTCGAGTGACGCAGGCGTGCGATCAGGTCGGTGACTTTCATCCCCGGCAACTGTCCGCCTTCACCCGGTTTCGCACCTTGGGCCACTTTGATTTCCAGCTCTTCGCACTGGTTCAAATACTCAGCAGTCACACCAAAACGACCAGACGCAACCTGCTTGATCTTTGCAGATGGGTTGTCGCCATTTGGCTCAGGCACAAAGTGCGCTGGATCCTCACCACCCTCACCGGAATCCGACTTCGCGCCGATACGGTTCATTGCGACGTTCAATGTCTTGTGTGCTTCTGGAGACAAAGCGCCCAAAGACATGCCCGGCGTTATGAACCGCTTGCGGATGGATGTGATGCTTTCGACTTCTTCCAACGGGATCGCTGTGCCCAATGGTTTGAAATCGAGCAGGTCGCGCAAGTGGATTGGCGGATTGCTTTGCATCTTGGCAGAGTACTGCTTCCACATCTCGAAAGACGCCTTGTTACAGGCGGTCTGCATCATGTGCATCGAGGTTGCTTCCCACGCGTGGGTCTCACCTGATTTACGTGATTTGTAGAAACCACCGATTGGCAACACGTTGCCGCCCAACCAACCTTTGGCGTGCACTTCTTCAGATTTGCGCTGAATACCAGAAACACCAATACCAGAAATTCGTGATGTCATACCTGGGAAGAACTCAGCGCACATCGCGCGGGATAGGCCAACGGCTTCAAAGTTCAGACCGCCGCGATAAGAGGACATCACAGAAATCCCCATCTTCGCCATGATCTTCAACAGACCTTGGTCGATGGCGTCGCGGTAACGCTTAACTGCTTCAGTTAATGTGCAATCCAACAGACCGCGCTCGATGCGCTCAGCCAATGAATCTTCGGCCAAATATGCGTTCACAACAGTTGCACCGCAACCGATTAGGACCGCAAAGTAATGTGGATCAACACATTCCGCCGCACGGACGTTCAAGGAACAGAAGGTCCGCAGACCTTTGCGTGTCAGGTGGCTGTGAACAGCAGATGTCGCAAGGATCATAGGCATCGCAACACGCTTTTCACTGCTCTTCTCATCCGTAAGGACGATGTGGCCAGCACCAGAACGAACCGCGTCTTCAACCTCGGAACGGATACGCGCCAGGTTTGAGTTTAGCGTGCCTTCGCCTGCTTCAAAGGTACAGTCGATTGTCGCCAGTTGCGAGTTGAACTGTGCAGTCAATTCATCCCACTGCGCATTGCCAACGAACGGGCTGTCGAGCGTTAGGATTTCAGTTTGCGCACTGCTTTCATCAAGCACGTTCTTGAGGTTACCAAAACGTGTCTTCAAGCTCATGACGCGGAATTCGCGCAAGCTATCAATCGGAGGGTTGGTAACCTGCGAGAAATTCTGACGGAAGAAGTGGCTCAGCGGACGGTACATGTTCGACAAAACAGCAGACGGCGTATCATCACCCATGGATGCCAAAGTCTCTTTGCCATCTTCAGCCATTGGGACAAGGATCTGCTCCAGCTCTTCAATGGTGTAGCCAGCCGCGATTTGACGACGACGCAATTCTTCGCCAGTGAACAACGGCTTCTCTTCGACTTGTGACACCTCAGCGTCCAAATCTTTGATCTTGCCAACCCATTCGCCGAACGGACGAGCCGCTGCCATCTCGTCTTTGATTTCTGTGTCGTGGTACAGCTTGCCCTCTTTCATATCAACAGCAAGAAGTTGTCCCGGGCCAAGCGCGCCTTTTTCTTTGACGCGCGCCTCATCAAGTGGAACCATACCTGTTTCAGAACCCGCGATCACAAGGCCATCATTGGTCACGACATAACGCATTGGGCGTAGGCCATTGCGATCAAGACCCGCACAAACCCAGCGACCATCGGTCATAGCCAACGCAGCAGGGCCATCCCATGGCTCCATCACAGAGTTGCAATAGGAATACATGTCGCGCCACGCTTGGGGCAGTTCAATCGCCTGCTTGGACCAGCTTTCTGGAACCAGCATTGTTTTCGCCATTGGAGCATTACGGCCCGCACGTACAAGAACCTCAAACACAGAATCCAGCGCAGCAGAGTCTGAGGAACCAGATGCAACAATTGGTTTGATATCTTCAGCCATGTCACCAAACACATCAGAGGCCATGCGAATTTCGTGGCTCTTCATCCAGTTCACGTTGCCCTTAAGCGTGTTGATCTCACCGTTGTGAGCCAACATGCGGAATGGCTGTGCCAACCACCATTGTGGGAATGTGTTTGTGGAATAACGCTGGTGATAAATCGCGAATGCAGATTCAAAACGTTCGTCCATCAGATCTGGATAGAACTCAGCAACCTGTTCGGCCAACATCATGCCTTTGTAGATGATAGAGCGGCAAGATAGCGACGCGATGTACAGCTCACCGATGCCCGCAGCAGTCGCTGCTTTTTCGATGCGGCGGCGGATCACATAAAGTTCACGCTCGAATGTATCTTCATCCACGCCTTTAGAGTTTGAGATCAAAATCTGCTCAATCTCAGGGCGGGTTGAATTTGCTTTTTCGCCCAAGCACTCAACTGCAACCGGCACGTGGCGCCAGCCGTAGATGTAATAGCCCATGCGTAGAACTTCGGTTTCAACAATCGTACGGCAGGTCTCTTGAGCCGCAAAATTTGTACGCGGCAAGAACACCTGACCAACAGCGATCATCTGATCTTTGTTTGGTTTATGACCTGTGCGTTCGATTTGGTCGTAGAAGAAGGGAACAGGGATTTGAACGTGGATACCCGCACCATCACCAGTCTTGCCATCCGCATCAACAGCACCTCGGTGCCAGATTGCTTTCAGCGCAGCGATACCGTTTTCAACGACTGAACGTGTAGGTTTTCCATCAATCGAAACAACCAAGCCAACACCGCAAGAAGAATGCTCTTCTTCTTTGGAGTACAGACCGTTTTCGGCCATGAACGTGCGCTTTTCTTCCTCGGCGCGAACCCATTCTGCATCATATTTGGTCATATCGTGTCTCCTTCACTTGGCGCGAACAACGCCATTGTCTCTGTGGTGGTCATCTTGCGATGATCCCCTGCCAACGCGTACCCGTCTGGGGCAGCATCAGCGAAAAATTCCAATTTCAACGGGGCGTCGCCCGAATTCTCGAATAGGCCAGCTGACAAGTTGCGCACGCCGTCACCGGTGGTGGCGTACCAAAGTGTCGAACCGCAAACTTCGCAGAAACCACGTTCTGCCCAATCCGAGGATTGGTAAGATTTGGCTGGACCCTCAACTGCGATGTCTGTTGCCGGAAGCGACATGAACATCGAGCTGGTGTGACGACGGCACATATCGCAATGACACGCACGTACGATTGGTTTGGTTACAGTTGCTTTAACTGTCACCGCGCCGCACATGCACTGGCCATCCAATATTTTGCTGTCTTGCTTCACTTGGGTCTGCACCTCTGACCTTAACTGTTTCAACGTCTGTCGGTGGCACCGACCAAAAACCTACGCAATACCGACGTTATACCGACGTCGATTTTGCCGTATTTATTCTGCTGCAACCTGCGCTGGTGCAGCCAAATCAGCCAAGATTGCTTGCGCGCAATCACGGCCATCTTTGATCGCCCAAACCACAAGAGACGCACCTCGAACGATGTCACCAACAGCGTAAACGCCGTCCATACCCGTCTTACCGGTTGAGTAGTCAGTTAGGATTGTACCCCAACGGCTTACAGGTAGATCTGGTTCGTTCCAAAGCGTTGGCAAGGCCTCAGGTGAGAAACCCAGCGCCATGATCACGATGTCTGCATCTTCGACATAATCCGCACCATCGATCACTTCTGGCGCTTGGCGGCCACTGACATCAGGCGCACCTAGGCGCATCTTTTGGACCATGACACCACTGACGTTATCGCCGGAAACGACAAACCCTTTCGGCGCAGATAGCCACTCAAACACCACGCCTTCTTCTTCAGCGTTCTCAACTTCGCGCTGTGAGCCGGGCATGTTTGCGCGGTCACGGCGGTACAAGCATTTCACCGATGTAGCGCCCTGACGAATAGATGTGCGCACACAATCCATCGCAGTATCACCGCCACCAATAACAACAACGCGCTTGCCTTCAGCGTTCAACGCACCGCTGTCAAACTCAGGCACTGCGTCGCCAAAGCTTTTGCGATTGCTGGCCGTTAGGAAGTCGATCGCACGCACAACGCCGTTCGCTTCAGACCCTTCGGCCTGCAGGTCACGGCTTTTGTAAACGCCCGTTGCGATGATCACAGCGTCATGTTTTGCACGGATATCAGCAAAGCTGATGTCTTCGCCTACGGTTGTGTTCAATTCGAACTTAACACCACCCAGTTCAAGCTGTTCATTGCGGCGCACCACAATGTCTTTTTCCAACTTGAAGCCTGGAATGCCGTAAGTCAGCAAACCGCCAGCGCGATCATAGCGATCATAAACAGTGACCTGCAAACCCGCACGGCGCAAAACATCAGCTGCCGCCAAGCCACCAGGACCAGCACCGATGATGCCTACGCTTTCAGCGCGCTCAACCTTTGGAGAGATCGGAAGAACCCAACCCTTATCCCATGCAGTGTCTGTAATATACTTCTCAACCGCACCGATGGTGACAGTGCCGTGACCTGAACCCTCGATCACGCAGTTGCCTTCGCACAGGCGGTCCTGTGGGCAGATGCGTCCGCAGATTTCTGGGAATGTGTTTGTTGCTTGGGAAACCTCATAGGCTTCTTGCAAGCGGCCCTCGGCTGTGAGGCGTAGCCAATCAGGGATGTTGTTGTGCAAAGGGCAGTGCGTTTGGCAATATGGCACACCGCATTGGCTGCAGCGGCTAGATTGCTCTTCGGCTTTGGCTTTAGCGAACTCAGCATAAATTTCATCGAAATCTTCACGTCGTACATCTGCTTCACGCTTTTGTGGCATGTCGCGTTCGATGTTTATGAACTTCAGCATCGGTTGTTTGGCCATGGTACCCTCGGTCACAGAATCTTGAAAGCTCTGCTTAAATGACATCTTAATTTGGATAAAGACAGCAATACTGACCTATATGTGAAATAATTCGGGTAATTATGGTTTTTCACCCACACTTGTGGAAATTAAATGGCCGATTCGGACCTTAAATTCACTTTCCCTTTATTTTGCTGATCCTGTAACAGCGTGGGAAATATTAAGGCGCACCGTATATGTCATTGTTTCATCTTTTCATTTTGGCCGTAATTCAAGGTCTGACAGAATTCCTACCCGTCAGCTCTTCGGGGCACCTTATTCTCCTGCCATCACTGACGGGTGCAGAAGATCAAGGACTGGCGATCGATGTCGCCGTTCACGTCGGCACCCTGTTCGCCGTGGTCATCTATTTCTGGGCCGATGTGCGCACTGCACTAATCGGATGCACACGATTGGTACGAGGGCGCGCAGATACAGACGGCGCGCGCCTTACCCTTTATCTTGCGGTTGCAACAATCCCAGTCGTGATTGCAGGCCTCATCTTTAAAATCACAGGTCTAAACGATCTACTGCGCAGCGCATCCGTGATCGGCTGGACCATGCTTATCTTCGGTATTGTACTGTACTGGGCCGATAGAACTGGCGCTCACACAAAAACAGATAGCGATTGGTCAATGAAAGACACAATAATAATGGGATTGGCGCAAGTCCTTGCACTTATCCCCGGAACATCCCGTTCTGGGATCACAATCACCGCAGCGCGTAAATTGGGGTATGCCCGCGAAGACGGCGCAAAGTTGGCGATGCTTATGTCCATCCCAACGATCATTGCTTCTGGAGTATTACTCAGCGCTGATGTCGTCGATCAAGCCAACTGGGGGCTCGCACGCGATGCTGGGATTGCCGCAGCATTCGCATTCATCGCAGCCATGATTTCATTGGTGCTAATGATGCGCCTTTTGCGCAGCATCAGTTTCACACCATACGTGATCTATCGTGTTATTTTAGGGATCGGCTTGATCCTTTGGGCAAGCTCCTAAATCAGATTAGGCCCGAAGGTTTTTAGCGCTTTCTTTGATCGCGTCATACTGCCCTGTTGGGCGGAAGCGCCACAGGTAGTCTGGCAAAATAGCCCCCATCGCTGCTGGCTCGATTCCCAAATCGGCAAATCCTTTTGCATCATCTGCAACAACGTTATCGATGGCCAGATTTTTAACCTGATCACGTGTGACCAACACGGGTGCAATCCCGAAGGTTAGCTTGCCGCCCATCTCAAAAAAGAACGCCATGATACGTGCCGCAAAGAACGGCATGTTTAGAACCAAACGACGACGGCGAATGATACCCAACATAGTGCCCATCAAATCGCGCAGGCTTGCCACATCTGGACCGCCCAATTCATACACGCCAGCAGCCACATCTGTGGTCACAGCCAATTCAGCAGCCTTAGCTACATCATCAACGTGAACTGGTTGGAATTTCGTGTCCGCACCGACCAATGGCAAAACAGGTCCCATACGGGTCATGCCAGCAAAGCGGTTAAAAAAGTCATCCTCAGTCCCGAACACAACGGACGGGCGCAGGATAATAGCATCAGGCATGTGTGCCAGAACGCCAGCTTCGCCCTGAGCCTTGGTTTGGGAATAATCGCTTTCTGAATTAGCATCCGCGCCAATCGCAGAGATGTGAACCATCTTCGCGATACCTTGCTCTGCGGCCAACCGTGCAACACGTGTCGCGCCGTCTGCCTGAACCGCTTCAAAGGTGTTCTTACCATTGCGGGCCAAAATTCCCACGCAGTTAATTACCGCGTCCGCACCCTGCATAACCTGAGCGACAGACGCATCATCACGAATGTTGCACAGAACCGGCTCAACCTGACCAACAGTGCCATATGGCTTTACATACATCGCCTCATTCGGGCGACGCACCGCAACACGAACACGCCAGCCTGCTTTAGCCATGCGGCGCGTGATATAGCGACCTACAAAACCTGAACCGCCATAGATGGTTACCAATTTGGACATGGATATGCTCCTGCAAAGCTGCGTTAATTGGGGGATGATGTACCGCCCAGCGCCCTTTGGAACAAGGTGGTATTTCGATGCAATGCGATGGATTAACGAATTGATTACAGATTATGGTTAATCTGACCCCAATTCCACTGCCAAACACGCGCCGAATCCGTTTGACACATCACAAAGGCACGCTTACATCCGCGACCTACACACCTGTGCCCAGGTGGCGGAATGGTAGACGCGCTAGCTTCAGGTGCTAGTGTCCTTATGGACGTGGAGGTTCGAGTCCTCTTCTGGGCACCAAAATCTTTCTTAGATTACCAATAAACCAAGC
>Ga0233426_10003415_pt1 | contig 12598 bp, 15 predicted proteins | sample SI_118_April2016_6_FD_179875 | JGI IMG/M metagenome (GOLD analysis project Ga0233426, IMG submission 179875) | Seawater microbial communities from Saanich Inlet, British Columbia, Canada - SI_118_April2016_10_MG | ecosystem: Environmental > Aquatic > Marine > Inlet | place: Canada: British... | reverse complement strand
AATTTGGTCAAGCAAGTATTTTTCAAAGTCTGAAAATCAGGTTGATTTGGATAAATACCCTGAGGAAACAATTAACACCTTGATTTATCAGCTCTCGCTAGCAGCCTAAATGGCTAAAGTCGAGACCAATAAACCAGTAAGAAGTAGATAGAAAATAACCAACCAATCCGTTGGCAATAATTGAATGGAATCCATAAGTGTTTTTAAGTTAGTATGAGTAAGTTAATGGACTAGTGTACTGACAAATAATGGCTTTAACAAACCTAGCATCATCTTAAGAAATTGGGTAACCACGCATGTTCAAATGCTGAAGCCATACGGTCAATCTCACTTTTTTTTTAAACCAAATTGGGTAGCAACAGACCGCCATTCACTTACAGCGATTGCAACCTCTTTTATAATTTCAAGTGCTCTTGCTTTCTTTATCCGAAACTCATCAATAACAGAAAGAGCCAAATCAATAGAAGCTGTTGGATCATCATGATCTATCGACGTTGATAGCATGCGTGCTTTAATTTCAACCGGGGTAGGATTGATATCATAGGCCGGTGACAATCGCCAGCCTTTATGACGTTCATATAAAAAACCATGATTTCTTAAATGATCATCTGTGTTTGAAATCAGTACCGTAAAGATGATACGCCGCCACAGTTCTTCTAAATCACTGTTTGGGTTTGCACCGTGTTGAGTAATGGCATAAGCAATTTCAAGATAGCTGTGAGGATCATTATCCTTTGCACCTAACATACTCATTGCAGACAGAAATGGAATGCGGTGGCCTGCTTGACGGTCAAAACGGCGCAAAAGCAGCACCGGCTTGTCCATGATTGTTTCCAAACGCCATTGGTTTGTGTTAATACCAGCTTGCTCTGCAAGGGTCAGCGCTACAGCTTCCCAGACAACCACGTTAACTTCATCATCTTTTTCTGGAAATTTAGCGATTGTAAGATGGCCGTCTTTATCTCTGACAGATGCTTTTGGCCGTGCCCCACCAAGAGATGACCCTGGTGCCAATAATATTTTTAAATCTTCAGCCGTTTCCTCGTCATTAAGATAATGTTCAGTTGCAGAAAGGAGTCTGGGTAGATCGATTAAAGGAGGTATGCCTTCTTTATTTTTAAGGTTTAAGTAGGGGCCTCCATCTTTTAGAGAGAAACGTAATGCGCCCTGACGAGATTCATCATTAACGCCTAACAGATAATCTACTTCTGACAATGTTCTTGCTGTCTCTGCCATTGATTTAGCGCGCACACTTTCTGCTCGTCGCATCAATACACGACCCCAGCGATCAGGCGCGGAATCACCAATAGCACCGAACAATATCTGGTCTGGTGTGGTATGAAATGCGCCAGAGGTTAACTGAAGAGCCGGATCAAGCGCGAATTTTTCCGAATGTTTCAGCCATTCAGAATCATACTCAAAAGAAGCGCTTTGTCTGGCACCACGCTGATGGAACCATAGCTTGCCGACCTTATGCGTGTTTTGGCCAAGGTCCATCGAAACATAAATTTGCTGGCTACTCATCTACTTTACCTTTCTTGCCTTGTGGCGTTCTAATTCTTTTCGGGAGGTTTTCTTCTTCAAGTTCACGGCCGACAATATCGTGAGAGGCATCAGCAACACGTCTCAAATGCTCAGACATCCCCAAAACAAAAAGGGCGGATGCATAGGCACCCATTGATACGCTTGATTCGCCTTTTTCAATCTTAGATAAAGTAAGGCGAGAAAAACCGCAACGCTCGGACATAAGCTCCATAGTTATACGGCGACGGCGACGCGCATCGCTAATATTTTTTCCAAGCCGTCTTAAAACTTTATGTACGGGAATAGGTAAATGTGTTTTTTTACTCATGACTCAACCTTTAATATATTTAATTGTTTGCATTAACCACCATAATGTAAATAATAATTAACGCTAAGGCAAAAATTAAGTAATAGGGTTATTTGCGCACACCAATTTACCGCATTTGATTTAAATACAATAACCAATAAACCCGCTAGAAGTAGATAGAAAATAACCAACCAATCCGTTGGCAATAATTAAATGGAATCCATAGGTGTTTTTAAGTTAGTATGAGTAGATTAACGGACTAATGTACTGACAAATAATGGCATTAACAAATGTAACGTCGTCTCAAAATTTTGGTCCAACGCTCTGAAATATAAGACTATAGAACCATTCTTTAATCTAAATTAAAAGTAACCTCAATCTGCTATTCCAGGTCTAAGACGCCCATTTTCATAGCATTAGACTAGTTGATGCGGGGAGGCTACTTAACCGCCAATGCACTTAACACATGCACCGGATCATTCCATATCGCTCTTAACAAAGCTTTCGCAGGTCCCGTTGGGTCACGCCGGCCTTGCTCCCAGTTCCTTAAAGTACCCAAATTAACATCTATTAACTGGCAAAATTTTGCTTGGGTTAAGCCTGTTTTTTTTCTTACTTCTTTAACATGCATTGCATCTATAACAAACTCACGAGACGGAGAACGTTCACCATCAACAATTTCATTCATTTGAGTCATACTCTCGACCAGCTTATCAAATAGTTTTGAGTCCATAATTACCACCTCTCATTAATTGTACGCAATATTTTCTTTTGAGCATCAGTTAAATTATCCTGAATACCTTTTTGGTAAATTAGCAATAAACGTATCTGTGAGTTAGCCATCAAATAATAGTATATAACCCTCACTCCACCTCTCTTGCCCTTGCCTTTAGAGGCCCAACGAATTTTCCTAAGCCCACCTGTTTGCTGTATCACGTCCCCTGAAGTTGGGTTAAGTGCCAAAAACGCTTGGAATTCAGCATACTCTTCATCCGACAATAATCTTAATAAGTCATCAGTAAATATTGGTGTTTCAATAAATATCATTTTTATTCTTTTTCATAATTTATATGGATAATTGTATTACAACAACAAAAGTAAGTCAATGGCGTACTCTGTATTGTATCACATGGTGTAAAAATCTGTTTTGCAAATTATGATTAACCAAACCTAAAAATAGAACAAAAACACCCACTTTGGTGGGAATTATTTATTTAGGAAGTAAACGAATATTTAAACGCTAGCATAAAACACTAAGACCAACCCATCCGTTGGTAATAATTGAATGGAATCCATAGTGGTTTTTAAGTTAGTATGAACATATTAACGAACTAGTGTACTGACAAATAATGGCATTAACAAATGTAACGTCGTCTCAGGCGAGCACCAAACACTTCTTTCTATTTCCAGCCAACATCATAGGTTTTATTCGTATAGCCCTGCTCGTCAGCTTATTTGCAACCCTGAGACAATACCCCATGATTTCTGTAAGCATCTACAGTGCCGTACTGCTTTTAGATGGTGTAGACGGCTACTTAGCACGTAGGTTTAATCAGACAACGGCTTTCGGCACCATCCTCGATATGATAACCGACCGAGCATCGGTAGCCTTATTACTGCTTGTTTTAAGCATCATAGATCAAGCCCGCTGGTGGCTTTATGCATCATTATTGCTTATTGATTTAAGCAGCCACCTAGCCATCATTTACTCAACGGCGATTGCCCAAAAACAGTCACACAAACAAACGCTGATGCAAAGCCACGCCATTATGAAACTATATTATGGTAAGCGCTGGTTTCTAAGTCTCATATGCGCAAGCCACGACTTTTGTTTATGCGCGATATATCTTTATATATTTATGCCAAGTGCAGCTTTATTATGGTGCATGAGCATATTATCCATTGGGCTTTTGATAAAAACCTATATTCATCTGCTTCAGCTTTATTATGCGTTTAAAATTGCTAGCCATAAAGATGTATTTTTTACTAATAAATAATTACAACTATTTGCGGTACACAACATCATTAGGTGAAACTTTTTGATGGTATAGCCCTTAAAAAGTTTCCCAAAGTTCTAGAGCGATGTTTTACTCATCAAAAACCTGCTGTACAACAACACCAAAACTGCAACTTTATTTTCTAACTTATTCATAAATATCAAATTAAATCCGGAAATCTCGGGATAAGGACCTGGAAATCTCGGGGTAAGGACCTGGAAATCTCGGGATAAGGACCTGGAAATCTCGGGATAAGGACCTGGAAATCTCGGCATAAGGCCCTGGCTTTTTGAATCAAAACAACTATATACTTACTATAAGATCATCAAAACCAAAACACGAAATCATGTATAAAAGAAAACTTGCTCCAATAGTTATTGAGCTATTAAAAGAGTTTCGGATTGTTTACCTTACAGGGCCTCGCCAAGCGGGTAAGACAACCTTAACAAAATCAATACCCAAGCTTTATGGACTTGAGTATATTACTTTTGATAATCCCAATACTCTATTATCCGCCCAAAATGACCCCATAGGCTTTATAGAGTCATTTAAAAATACAAAGCTCATACTTGATGAGTTTCAATATATACCAGAGTTAATTCCAATCATTAAGCAAGCATCAGACAACCTACCAATCAATGTGAAAGGAAAGTTTCTATTAACGGGTTCTGCTGATATTTTTAGATCAGGAAAAACACAAGAAGCACTTCCTGGTCATATGGCTAGACTTGAACTATACCCTCTGTCTTTATCAGAAATATTTCATACAAAAAATAATGTCATTGACTTATTATGCAACCAACAATTTGAAATTAATCAATTTGAGCACATTAATTCGTCCAAATTAGCCGGTTTAATCCTTCAGGGAGGTTACCCTGAAGTTCAAGAAAAAAGCCCTCGAGCGAAGCAAATATGGTATAGCTCTTATGTTGAAGGACGGCTTTATAAAGATTTCGAAGTTTTATATGCTGCCCGCGGGGAATACCGAAGTAAATTAAAATCCCTTGTGCCATATTTAGCAGGCCTAGCAGGTAATCTTCTTAAATATGCAACCGTCTCAAATAATTTAAATCTAGAAGACAAGCTGATTAAGTCCTATATAGAAATCCTAGAGCTAATGTTTATCATTAAAGTAGTGCCTGCATATATTAAAAACAAAGCAAAACGCCAAGCTACCACCCTACCCAAATTACACATGATTGATACTGGATTAGCTTGTAGTTTATTAGGAATAAAAAACGAAAATCAATTGATAGAAAGCCCACACTATGGTGGGCTTTTGGAAAACTTAATCTATCTAGAACTATTGAAGCAAAATAGCTGGTCAAAAGAGCAAGTTGAATTACTACACTTCCGAGACAAGCATAAAAATGAAGTCGACATTGTTTTAGAGCGGGACAATAATCAAATAATAGGCATTGAAGTTAAAGCTTCCGCGACCATTAGAAGAGAAGATTTTAAAGGCCTACTTAAGCTTGCAGAGTTTAACCCAAAAAAATTTCAATACGGAGTAGTATTTTATTCTGGTAAAGACATACTCCCGTTCTCTCAGGGAGATGTGACACTGTATGCTATCCCTATAGACTTATTCCTTAAATAATTTGGATATAAAACCAAGGATACTGCATACATGCTCGAACATAAAAAAAACATCCTAATAACCGGAGCCAGCAGTGGCATAGGCAGCGCACTAGCCCTGCAATATGCAAACACAAACAACCATTTGGTTCTGCTAGGACGTAATGAAGAGAACTTAAAAGCCATTGCAAAACGCTGTGAAGAAAAAGGAGCAACGACATCCACTGTCATAGCTGATGTCTGTAGTGAGGATTATGAAAAGGAGATTTCAACACTTGGGACACAGTGGGATTTTGACTTGGTCATAGCCAATGCCGGGCAAAACTTGCTAGAGCGATTTGAAACCATTCACCCCCACTCTACTCAGCAAATCAGACAGTTGATGCAAGTCAATTTTGAAGGACAGGTTAAAAGTGTTTTCCCATTATTAAAAGGGTTAGAGAGAAAAAAAGGCCACATCATTATCATGGCATCCATTGCCGCCCTAAGAGGCCTACCGCAAGATCCTGCCTACTGTGCAAGCAAAGCTGCTTTAAGTACTTTTTTTGAGGGATGTAGAGCGACTTGGAGGAAGAGAGGAATCACTATGACCCTGGTATATCCCGGGTTTGTGAAAACGCCGATGTCTGAAAAAGTAAAAGGAATCAAACCGTTTGCAACAAGTGCAGAAAATGCTGCCAAACGGATTCAACGAGCTGCAACCAATAAAAAATATACTTTATTGTTCCCCAATCGATTAGGAGTGTTATTCAATCTTTATAAGCTATTTCCAAAGCGGATAGTGGACTGGGTACTAGCGAGTGCTGTTTAACTTGAAATACAGCTCTCTCTCATTAAACCAATACAATTGTATTTACCTAAGCATAAGCCAAGTTGTTCCCGATTAATATTTACTTAAGGATTAGCATGTATAATCGCTAGATTAATTTATCTATTGGATGCTCAAGTGACATTTGAAGGATCTCAAGATCAGCGTGAATGCCAAAAATTAATTGACGAGATGAGAACATATCAAACCAATTTAGTTGGCTATTCGTTGGGCATGTTTGATACTGGACCCCTGGTTTCTAATGCCAACATGACGGCTTATCTGAATTGTGCATGGGAACTCTTAAATAAAATAAGAAGTATTTTTGACTCCAAAAATCGATTCGAAGAACCCAATGACGTATTTATGAAAATATATAAGGGCATAGCCTATGAGGCCATGGGGTTCATCACTACATTAATGGCTTGCCATGATGAACAAGGTGAAGAGTTATCAAAAAAGCTCGACCGTCTTAGAGATATATTTGATCAAGTCATTTTTATGACATCAAGCGATGTAGCACCCGGATTTGTTATATAACTTCTATTACTCACCCTCTTCGCAAAAAACATCTAGTATTATTATTTTTCTTCAAGACAGGCCTGCTTGTAAAAGTAATGCCCCGATGGCCTCTTCAACCATACAAGAACTGAACACTACAACATTACTCAGCTTACTTTTAACAAGCTCGGAAGAAGCAATGCTTTATCTGTTAGAACGAACATTCCAAAGCTCCTTAAAGCGACGGCTTTCTCTATCTGGGTTATGAGGCCAGCAAGGAAATTGTGATTCCATGCGATATTCTTTCCCCATTTTGGTTTTGATGTCAAAAATACACGTACATGTTAAATCGTCCTGAAACATAAGTGTAATACTTGCAGCCTTTATAGCCTCAGCTTTAGAAAAGCGATTTAGGTTGATATGCCGCTCTAACTCGTTAGACCAATAATCCGCAAGCTCACCTGCGCCAGAATAGTTTAGATTAACTTCTTTATTTAGTAGGTCAAAAATCAACTCATGACCATCAGCCTCTTTTCTTAATATCCCCAAGGCCCAATAACCATCAAGATCATTAGTGCGGCTAGTAAATGACTCTACCATAGCTACTGCTATGTTTTTTAGTTTCCCAATTACCATCCTCTTGCTCTCTTAACAATGTATTTATGGATAGTGTATATATAGCAAAAGTGATTATATAGTGGTATATAAGGTGCGAAAGAAAATATCGTTACACATGGTGCTATTGTTAGTTGAAACTATTTTCCTGTTAATTAGGTTATTCCAATATATCTGGGGACTGTGAGAAAAAGAAACATCACCTCAACAGCCCCATGAAATATTGGTTTAATCACAGCACAATTGGCATACTCGCTCAGATTAGGTCACATTCCCCATCAGCATAGTCACGGAGCCAACCCCTAGTAATGCCGCAATACTCGCACCATCACTATTTGATACCATAGCTCCTGGAATAGTCACGTTAGGACCATCTACTCCGGCCGTCATTGTTGGCAATGTACCGGTAGTACTGTCAATCAAAATGCTCCCAATCGCCCCAGCATTTTGTGCATTTAAAATCTTTGTCCCAAATGAGCAAGTGCCTCTATAAATTAGCGCTATTTTACCATTAACAGCAGCCCCGTTAGTAAGTGGGGAGCAGCCTTCTTGTGAGCGCGGGTGGCCATCATTCATGCCTGCTGTTCCATCCTCAACAAACACCACCTCTGCACTTATATTTTCGCCTGCGTTATTAAAGTTTAAACCACTACCATCAAACCCCCAGTCAGGTGGCCCAGGTGGAAAAGGTTCAGCTGGCCACCCACCGGCTACTTGTTGGGTTGAGTATATAAAACCACGCTGCGGAAGTGGCGAGACAATAGCTACCAGAACCGACTGTATTCTCATGGCCGCAGTTAAGGCATTAGTATTCGTGCCTTCAATTGTAAAGTCTATCGGATTAATTCCTATAGACTCAGCAGGCCCGGCAGTATAGGTTAGCGTGCAACTTGCTCCAGGATTAACCAGCGCACATGTATTGCCTGTTTCGGTAACAAGCCCATCAAGTGATGTTCCTGTAAAGTTTGATGTAATATTAGTGGCAGAAAATTCAGTAGAAATATTATTAATAGTCAATTGTCCCATACCGTTAGGCGCAACTGAAAAAGGGCTACCAGTAACTGTAATCACAGCGTCACCCTCTATTGGTGAGGAAGTAATATGTAAAAGATTTACCGCACTTGGCTGATAACATTGAAGCAAAGACCCTTGCTGACAAATAACAGGACCACCCTGAATGGTACTACTAATCTGGCTCCCGTTGACTTGCAGGTTTAACACACAAGAACTTTTCCCTGGCAAATTAAAAGGATTACTACAGCTTGTGTTATCCGGCATGGTCTGCGTTACGCCCTGAATAGCCTGCATCTCAAGCCGGTGAGATTTATTTGATTGATTAGTAACCCGATATTAAACAGTGGCCGCACCATTAAGGGGCACCGCAATGGTTGTACTAGTAAGTGGTTCAATCGTCCACAACGGTGTGGCGGCAAAACTCAAGGAAATATAAAGGGATAATACGAAAGTAAATATTACTCGTTTAATACCGTAAAATTCGGTCATTTAGAAGTCCTTTTGTTGGCGAAACAGGTTGATGTCAACGTTAGCAAATATCCTTTATAGTCAGTGACTTAAAGCTAAAATTCGTTGTAAAAATATAGTAGCGGAATAAAAGAGATGCATCAAAATGTCTTAGCGCGACTGTCGTAACAATATAAGAATAATATATCAACTGTGGACTAGAAAAGCCACATAACCTGCATGTTAATGATACTGGGAAGGTTATCATATCGGTTATTACATTTATCATTAGCCCGTTTTTTGTACCATAGTATTTTTTAAATACAATTTAGTCCCTAATGTTTTCTAAAAAGACGGTGGATCGGAATGTCTGTACTAATATTTACTTAAGGTTTCGCATGTATAATAATCAAATTAGTTTTCTATTGGGTGTTCAAGTGAAATTCGAAGGGTCAGAAGATCAGCGTCAATGCCAAGAGCTGCTCGACACAATCAAACAATATCAAACCTATTAAATTATTTACTCGCTGAGTATATTTGACAATGGACAAATGATTTCCAGTACCAATCTGACCGGATTTTTGGACGACTCACAGGCTCTTTTTAATAAAATGCTAAGCATTTATTCTTCAAACAAGTACGTAGAAGACCAAGCCTCTATAAAAGAAACCTGCATGGCCATAGCTTATAATACCATGCGCTTCATCACCACATTAATCGACTGCCATGGTGAACAAGGTGAAGAGTTATCAAAAAAGCTCGACCGTCTTAGAGATATATTTGATCAAGTCATTTTTATGACATCAAGCGATGTGCCACCCGCCTTTGTTATTTAACATCTTTTATCCATCTTCTTCGCAATACCCACCTAATATTATTACTTTTCTTTAAGACAGGTCTTTTTTTCCATATCAATCAAAGCACTATCTAAAGCTTAAGGCTTCCCTGTAATAAGGTCATTTTTTTGATAGGTTGATTTTAGTAGCGCGTTTGCTGCTGTACACTCGCGATAATTCAAACCCACCAGAATTTTCTAGAACGAATCCCCCATTGCCCCTTACAGCGGCGGCTTTCTCTCGAAGCGGTATGTGGCCAACAAGGGACTTGATATTTCAGACTGGAATTTGTCCCATTTTTGGTTTTGATTTCAAATAAAACAGTGCAGATATCATTCTCTAAAAACCAAAGGGTAAGTGTTGCTGTGTCTATGGTCCCCGGATGTGAAATTTTATTTAATTTTATATACCGCTCTAGCTCATTAGACCAATGAGCTGCAATTCCTTTTGACCCAGCTGTTTTAGGATTAACCGCCATATTTAAAAGATTAATAGTTAATTTCTCACAACCGGCCTCTCTCCTCAGCACCCCCATGGCCCAATACCCATCAAGATCATTATTTCGACTTGTAAATGAGTCCATCAAACACCTTGCGATATGTTTTAGTTTGCCAGCCATCATAATTTAGATCTCAAATAAACTTATACCACCAATAGTTTAGTATAATACACATCTACCCACAATTTGGCCATATAATACGCAAAACAATCAACCTATGCGCTAGCTAGGCATCTTAGTTAGTCATTGGCTATTAATATTCGCTTAATAATTAGCAAGTATAATTGTTACGTTGAGAAAAGTAAGGATGGTCAATTGAAATTTAAAGGTTCAACACAACATAAAATATGCTTAGGATTGCTAAATAAAATGCGGGAATTCAAAGCCGGATTATCTGGTCACTCTTTAGGGCTGTTTCAAGGTGGACCGATGATTTCTAGTCCCTATTTACAGGATTTTACAAAGTGCGCAAAGCTACTCCTCAACACTATGCTAACAAATTATAATTCAAACCAATTCGAAGAAGACAGGGAAGGAATTAAAGAAGCATGTGCAGCAATAGCCTATGAAGCCATGGAAGTCATCACTAATTTAGAATTTTGTCATGAGAGTCTTGGGGATGATGCATCAAAGCTACTAGATAAATTTAGCAAGATATTTAATACACAAGATTTTAACACCTCAAGCAATGTGGCACCTGCTTTTGTTGCATTTTAAGTTTCAGTAGGGCATCTGAAATTGAACAAACTAAGCCAGTAACTCACAAATATCTTTTACCATCGAACGCATAATATTTTTTCTTTGATATTTTTCTATAAATGCTGTGCGCTCAATTGATTCAAGCGTCAGGGTATCAAACACCCGCATCGCTTCTACTACATTGCCTGGATTAAAAACGACTGCATTGCTCAGCTCTTTACTTACAAACTCCGCAGCATAACCACCAACACCTGCCCAAATGGGTTTACCCGTTGCTCCATACTCAAATAATTTAGAAGGTAGTACTTTTTTAAAAGCCTCATAATCATTCAAATGAAGAAATAAAACATCTGCTTTTGCATACTCACTCATCAACGCATCGCGTTCAACTGGCGGACTCACGATTACATTCTTACAACCTTTTTCTTGCAACCTTTGTATTAACTTTTGTTTCCGACCACCATCACCAATGACCTTAAACGTCATATCATCACCAGCTTTTTTTGCTAACTCTGTCAAAATAATATCAAGACCCTGACCTTCACCTATTGTGCCTGTGTATCAATAATTTTGGGTGACTCCCGTTGCGGATATGATATATTTGTTACTTTAAAATATTTACCTAGGGTTTTTAATGAAAAAGAAATATTGCATTGTGGGTGCTGGTGGATTTGGTAGGGAAACACTTGCTTGTTTAACAGATTGTTATTTGAGAACAGAGTATAATATTCCTGATATAGCTGTATTTATGGATGATAATCCAGCTCTATGTTCAACAGAAATTATGGGGATTCCTGTAATCGGTACATCTGATTTTAATCCGAATTTATACAAAGTTGTGGTTGCTATTGGTGATCCTGTAACTCGGGAAAAATTCATTGGTAAGCTTCCTATGGAAACAGAATACACAAAAATAATACACCCATCATGTATTATTTCTCAATGGGTAAAAATAGAAGAAGGAGCAATTATTACTGCAGGAACTGTTATAATTTGTAATGTAGAAATAGGAAAGCACGCGCATTTGAATTTAAATACAACGATAGGACATGATTGCAAAATTGGAGATTATTTTACTACCGCACCAGCAACAAATATAAGTGGCTCTTGTGAATTTGGTAATAAGGTCTATTTTGGAACCAACTCATCAGCAAGAGAAAACATTCATATTTCAGATAATGTGACAATTGGAATGGGTGGCGTTGTTGTTAAACATATATATGAACCCGGGGTTTATGTTGGAAACCCTGTTAAAAAATTAAGCTAGTATTTTTTATGTGGTTTGTTGGGCTCTAGCCCAACAGCCGAACACAAAGGCTGATGCTCAAGAAAACACATCCATTGTGGTTGGGCATTTATCGGGAGTGACGGCTAGTTAAATAAAATCATGGGGAACAACCTAAGCTAATTCCGCTGACTCAACTGCATGCTCCATAACAGTTTTTAATGCCCCACAAATTCTTTCGATCTCGCTTCTCTTTAGAGTAGGATGCACCATAAACATTAAACTGGTTTCTCCAAGCCTCTTTGCCACTGGAAGTCTAGCGTTTGGTCTGTAAGTAGTATTATTGAATGCCTTTTCTCTGTAAACGCCAAACCAAAGACCTACTTGTCTGGAAACACTAAAGCAGGTAGATCTCTTTGATCTGCAAGTTGTTCTGGTTTGACGTTATATGGCAATAGTTTTTGGACATCCTGCTCATTTTTACATTTGGGGGCACTCTCGAGCGCATATTTAAAATATGCGAAGACATCAACATCATGCTCTTTGCA
>Ga0233426_10003414_pt1 | contig 12599 bp, 14 predicted proteins | sample SI_118_April2016_6_FD_179875 | JGI IMG/M metagenome (GOLD analysis project Ga0233426, IMG submission 179875) | Seawater microbial communities from Saanich Inlet, British Columbia, Canada - SI_118_April2016_10_MG | ecosystem: Environmental > Aquatic > Marine > Inlet | place: Canada: British... | reverse complement strand
AGCAACAGTGCCCTAGGGCGTGGCGGTATGATAACCAAACTCCAGGCAGCTAGGCTGGCAGCGCGCTCTGGTTGCAACACCGTGATTGTAGGTGGACGCAATAGTGGCATATTAACTGCTGTGGCTCAAGGTGCTGAAGTGGGCACCTTACTCGCTGCTTCACAGCAGCCCATAGCGGCACGCAAGCAGTGGTTAGCCGGACAGCTTCAAGTCAAAGGTCAGCTGGTGCTCGACGCTGGAGCAGTGAAAGTGCTGCAACAGCAGGGTCGCAGCCTATTGGCCGTTGGTGTCACTCAGGTCAAAGGACAGTTTACCCGCGGCGAACTGGTCAGCTGTGTTGATTCTGGTGGCCAGGAAATCGCCCGCGGTCTGGTGAACTACCACTCTGACGAAGCCATTCGAATCCAGGGCCAAGGTACTGAGCGCATAGCTGAGATTCTTGGTTATCGTGAAGATGATGAGCTGATCCATCGCGACAATATGGTTGTCAGCTAGGGCCGTCATCACCTAGCCTAGGCTTATTTCTCCCGTTAATAGGCGTAACCGATGCGCTGTTTTCTATGACTTGCATCAACGAATTTTTCGCACCTGTTGAAAATTCAATGCCAGCCCCCACCTAAAATACTAAGCAAGATTAAAAATCATTTGGAGGAAGGTCATGCGAATCGACAAGTTAACTAACCAACTGCAGAGTGCACTGGCAGACGCGCAATCCATTGCCGTGGGCAATGACCATTCCGCCATAGAGCCACTGCATCTTTTATCGGCACTGTTAAATCAGCAGGGCGGCAGTGTCCGACCCATACTCAATCGTGCGGGCTTTGATGTTGTCGGCCTGCAAGCTGAGCTCAATAGTCAGCTCGATAAGCTCGCCAAGATCAGCTCCCCCACTGGCGAAGCAAACCTCTCTCAAGATCTCAGTCGTCTATTAAATATGGCTGATCGAAATGCTCAGAAAAAGGGCGATCAATTTGTTTCCAGTGAAATATTGCTACTGGCCGCTCTGGAAGACAAAAATTTACTGGGTAAAAGTCTGGCCAAATATGGCGATATCACTAAAGCCAAGAGTGCTATTGAATCGGTTCGCGGTGGCGAGCAGGTCAGTGATGCGGATGCCGAGAGCCAGCGAGAAGCCCTGGACAAATACACCATCGACCTCACAGAGCGGGCCGAATCCGGTAAGCTGGATCCGGTTATTGGTCGCGATGATGAGATTCGACGCACCATCCAGGTTCTACAGCGCCGAACCAAAAACAACCCAGTGCTAATCGGTGAACCCGGTGTGGGTAAAACCGCCATAGTTGAAGGCTTGGCCCAGCGCATCATCAATGGCGAAGTGCCCGAGGGGTTAAAAAATAAACGCGTCTTCACCCTGGATCTTGGAGCACTCTTGGCCGGTGCGAAATTTCGCGGTGACTTTGAAGAGCGTTTAAAAGCCGTACTCAAAGATCTGTCCAAGCAGGAAGGGCAAATCATCCTGTTTATCGATGAAATTCATACTATGGTCGGAGCCGGTAAAGCCGAAGGCGCCATGGATGCAGGCAATATGCTTAAACCCGCACTGGCCCGTGGTGAGCTGCACTGTGTCGGTGCCACCACCCTGGACGAATACCGCAAGTTTATTGAAAAAGATGCCGCCCTAGAGCGTCGCTTCCAAAAGGTCTTGGTGGAAGAACCTAGTGAAGAAGACACCGTGGCCATTTTACGCGGCCTTAAAGAGCGCTATGAAGTTCATCATGGCGTCGAGATCACCGATAGCGCCATAGTGGCGGCCGCCAAATTGTCTCAGCGCTATATCACCGACCGCCAGCTGCCGGACAAAGCCATTGACCTCATCGATGAGGCGGGCAGTCGCATCCGCATGGAAATTGATTCCAAGCCTGAAGAAATGGACCGCCTAGAGCGACGTTTAATCCAACTCAAGATTGAACGAGAAGCGGTTAAAAAAGATAAAGATGAAGCCTCGCGCAAGCGCCAGCAAAAACTCGAAGATGACATTGCCGAACTGGGAGCAGAATATTCTGACCTAGAAGAGATCTGGAAAGCCGAAAAAGCCTCTATGCAGGGGTCGACCCATATCAAAGCCGAACTTGAACAGGCCAAGGTGAACCTTGAAGCAGCCCATAGAGCCGGCGATCTTGAAAAGATGGCGCAGATTCAATACAGCATTATTCCCGAGTTGGAAAAGCAGCTAGCCACCGCCAATAGTGAAGTTCAGGTTGAAAAACGACTATTGAGAAACAAGGTCACCGAAGAAGAAGTGGCAGAAGTGGTCGCCAAGTGGACCGGCATCCCAGTTTCGAAGATGCTCGAAGGAGAGCGCGATAAACTGCTGCGTATGGAAGATTCACTGCACAGGCGTGTCATGGGTCAGAGCGAAGCCGTAGTCGCTGTTTCTAACGCCGTGCGTCGCTCACGGGCAGGTCTCTCAGATCCCAATCGACCCAATGGCTCATTCCTCTTTTTAGGCCCCACAGGCGTGGGTAAAACCGAACTCTGTAAATCGCTAGCTGAATTTTTATTCGACAGCGAAGAGGCCATGGTGCGTATCGACATGTCCGAGTTTATGGAGAAGCACTCGGTGGCAAGATTGATTGGCGCGCCTCCCGGGTATGTGGGCTACGAAGAGGGAGGCTATCTCACCGAAGCTGTCCGCCGTCGACCCTACTCAGTACTGCTGCTGGATGAAATTGAAAAAGCCCATACCGATGTATTTAATATTTTACTCCAGGTCTTGGACGACGGCCGCTTGACCGATGGTCAGGGTCGCACAGTGGATTTTAAAAACACCGTGATTGTGATGACCTCGAATCTGGGCTCCGACGTGATTCAAATGCTCGCCGGTGAAGAAAATTACGATGTGATGAAATCTGCTGTTATGGATGTGGTCAGCGGCCATTTCCGCCCAGAATTTATTAACCGTGTCGACGAAGTAGTGGTCTTCCATCCCCTGGCCAAAGATCAGCTCCGTGGCATCGCTGGCATCCAGATCGATCTGCTACGCAAGCGTTTAGCGGAGCACGAACTGCAGCTTACTCTCAGTGATGAGCTATTGGATAAACTCCTCGAAGCAGGATTTGACCCAGTCTATGGCGCCAGGCCCTTAAAGCGAGTGATTCAACAGCTGATTGAAAATCCACTCGCCCAGAGTATTCTCTCTGGCCAATTTGCTCCGGGAGCAGAGATAAAGGGAACCTTGGAAGAGGGTGAGGTGGTATTCGGTTAGTCCGTTATTGCTATAGATAGCCAACCAGCGGATCGCCGCCAGAATAGCTCGACAGGCTGGCAAGGGAGTCGATAAACAGGTGAAACAACTCTGCCTGGGACGACACATCTAACTTGGCGTAGCTATTTTTGCGGTGCAGTTTGACGGTCTCCGGAGAAATCCCCAAGCGCTCGGCAATTGACTTGGTCGAATGGCCATGGAGAAAAAGCTGCACCACCTGAGTCTCGCGGTCGGTTAAGTAAGCCGTGCCAAAATGCTTTAGTGCACTATCCAACTGGCTGGGTAGCTTATTATCAGAGGTCTGCTGCGGGCTATTTACCGCAGCCCACTGCAGTTTGCACAGCGTCTGTATGACTTCATCAATATCCTCTAGCAGGCTAACTTGGACGCGGTTAAAGGGTTGTGAAAAGGTCAGGCGACTCATGGAAATATTAATAAATTGATCCGCTGAGAGATGGAAAATAAAACCAACCTCATCTTTAATTTCCGTATATCGAAAGTAGCTGCGGTAATACTCGGTTTCCTCAAAACCGCTGGGAGCCAGGTCAGACAAGCGATGCAAGCCGCTAACGCGATCGTCTACTGCAGCGCGGTAAAAGGGGTCGAGCAAGAACGCGCCATTGACGAAGGTGTCGATTTGCCGCTTTATTTCAACAGGAGGAATGTCGTTATACAGCAGCAGTGGCTGCTTATCGTGGCGATAATGCAAAATAACGGCATTGTCAAAAGGCACCAAACTCTTAAGTAGATGCACCAGCAATGAGGGCAGCCGCTTGCTGCCAATCTCGGGCATGATGGCTGCTAGATGGCTGCTAAACTCGCGCAGGTGACTGGTCAAAATAAGCTGCTCAAGATGGACTGCTCAGGTTTGGCTAGCCGCCGCACTAGCCCTGTTCTTGGAACTGAGTCGAATCAACAAATATCAGCCTTACCGCCAGACAATCTGCCGAGGGCTCCATGCAAAGCATCATCACATTAAGGTTGCCTTGAATTTCCACACCAGAGGGAAGGTTAAACACTATACCGCCAGTGGCCTCATTGGTTAGGGTACGTAAATCCTTAAGCTCTTTATCCTTGCGCACTTCAGTCTGAAACTTCTGCAACATGGCATTTAGAGACAGCTCAAAATTAGGATAGTTAAACTGGCCCTTATACTCGCTGCGATCAAGCTCCATCTTAATTGGAATCTTAACACCGCTGGTCTCACCGGAAAGCTCGCCAGATCTAACAGAAGCGCCTTGCTTTAGCTCTTTAAAAAGCTTTTTTGCATTTTCGGGGCTTTGGTTTTTAAAGCCAGCGACCAGCAAGTTGGCGCCGAGGTTAAAGAGCTTGCGAGCATCGATATTGATGGCTTGCTGTTCAGTCTGAGTGTCAGTCATAGTCGGTTACTAATTTAGTTAATTGTGGTTGAATTGACACGGGACTCTACCGCAAAGTCAGAGCAAATGTAATAGCTGTGTGAGTCATCGGATAAACCGTTGGAATCGTACCAATGTTACATCGCATAGGGGATACCCATGGCCAACAGTAGCAGCCAGCTAAATTCTTCAATAGACGCCGCGTCAGTAGCCGCAGTCACTGGGCTCACTGATAGCGAGGTATCACGTGTAATCGAAATGGCATGGGAAGACCGTACACCGTTTGAAGCCATCGAGGGCCTGTTCAAGCTCAATGAATCGGCAGTCATCTCATTGATGCGCCGCACCATGAAGCCGCGGTCATTTCGTCTCTGGCGCAAACGCGTCACAGGTCGAAAAACCAAGCATCTGCAACTGCGCTCGCCAGACGTCAGTCGCGGCTACTGCCCCACTCAATATAAGCGCGGCTAACGGGTACTCAACAATGAAAACTATTCGCCATAACATCATCGCCAGCTGCCTCAGCCTGTTGTTGATACCCAGCACCATTGCCCTGGAGCCTCTGATGATCGATAACTTTGAATTCGGCCCACAGCTGCGCTGGTCCTATGTAAGCGACCAGGTTATGGGTGGTGTATCTGAGGGCAAAGTCGCCTTTAGAAATGATCAGGGCGAACAGTATGCCCATATGACTGGGCAGGTCAGCACCGAGAATAATGGCGGCTTTATTCAACTGCGCAGGTCAATCGCCAAGAAAACCGTGGATTCTGCAGCCGGCGCCTACCTAAAGGTGCGCGGCAACGGCCAACAGTACTATCTGCACCTGCGAACCTCCGGGACCCTGCTGCCGTGGCAGTACTACCAAGCAAGTTTCACCACAACAGACCAGTGGCAAATCGTTAAGATACCTCTCTCTTCTTTTGCCCGCTCCGGCAACTGGCTCAGCAAAGCGGTAAAGCCCAGCTCAATCCGCAGTATAGGCATAGTTGCCTTCGGCAGAGACCACAGTGCTGACATTAAAATTGCAGAGATCGGTTTTTATTGATCTGGGTCTATTTTAGAGCTCTCTAAAACCCATATATTTCTCCAAATTAATATTGCTTCTGTATTGAGGTGCGTAAACACGTCTGCGTATTTTTTAGTACAGCAACAAATGGTCGTAGAAAATGGCAGAAATAAAGCAATTGTTTACCCCGCAGGAAGATTCGAGTAGTCAGACTACTGACTTGATTCATATTTCAAGAACCCTAAATCCAAAATTAAAAGCCGCGTTTGGAGATAAGACTGAACATTCTTTTGAGTATGAATTTGGCTATTACGCGGAGCTTTCTAAAACAAAGAGTGTGCTTGAATTTAAAGACAAGATTCTCAGTATTGTTCAGGGCCTTGGTTTTTCCGACTTTGCATTTATGCGGCTGCACTGCGGGGACATCGACTCTCGACTTGTCCTGACAACCCCAGCTGACATGTTGGCTTCATATTTCGGGGGCGGTTTTATGAAGTACGATATGGTGGTTCCCTACGCTGAGCAAAAATTAGATCCTGTTTACTGTGCGCGACGCGCTGGCAACCTCGAAATTGTAGAGCAGGTCAAAAATATAAATGACCGACTCAATCATACCCGGGTCTGTGAATCACAGATAGAGAGAACGCCGGCTGTGGCATTGCTTGCAATAATGCAGCAGGGTATTGAGGGAAATTATGAAGAGTTACAGACTCTCTTTGAGGATCAGTACAACCGCAGTGTGATTTTGCTTCCTCATCTTATGCGTAAGCGGGTTTCGCCTATGATGGGATTGGCGGAAGAAACAGTGGCGAATACTTTTAACGTAGCCGGGGGTCAAGCGCCTCGCCAATCCGCCAAGTGATCTCTGATTTATGCTGCTTTGGCGCCTTCAATCTAGTGCGACCTCACTTTAATCCATAGTTTAAATTAATAGTTTAAATTAATAGCCTCCCTTGACATGGTTACAGTGCTGATAAAAGATTGCTACGCGATTATTTATGACTCAGCTCACTCTAACGATCAGCAGGAATTTTTATGACGGACACAGCAGCGCGCAGTACCCAAGGACGAGGCCAGCTCTACGGCAGTATTCTAGACACCATAGGCAATACGCCCTGTGTCAGGATCAATAAACTGGCTCCATCTCATGTCGACTTATATGTCAAAGCAGAATTCTTTAACCCTGCTGGATCAGTCAAAGACCGTTTGGCCGTTAGTATTATTGAAGAAGCTGAGCGCAGCGGCGAGCTGAAGCCTGGTCAGACTGTGATTGAGGCAACTAGTGGCAATACAGGTGTTGGTTTGGCGATGGTCTGTGCGGCCAAGGGTTACCCCTTTATTGCCACCATGCCCACCAGTGTCTCGATTGAGCGCCGCAAACTGATGCGTTTTTTGGGAGCCAAGGTTATTTTGACGCCAAAAGCAGAAAAGGCCATGGGTTGTTATCTCAAGGCAACGGAACTAGCTGAGGCCAACGGTTGGTTTTTAGCCCGTCAATTTGAGACCGATGCCAATGCAAAAATTCATGCAAATACCACGGCTCAAGAAATTCTCAATGACTTTAGCGAGAGTAATCTCGATTACTGGGTGACTGGCTACGGCACTGGCGGAACCTTTTCTGGTGTGGCTCAGGTCTTGCGTGAGAAGCGCCCAGAGACCCAGATTATTCTCAGTGAGCCGAGCAATGCTCAGTTGATTGACAGTGGCACGCCTCAAGAACGCACAGCGGACGGATCGCCTGCTGGCAGCCATCCGGCATTTCATCCCCATCTGATTCAGGGCTGGACCCCAGACTTTATTCCCAATGTGCTGCAGCAGTCCATCGATGCCAAGCGCTTTGATCAGCTAGTACCAATCGATGGAGAGGAGGGCATTGCTGCCTCTCGGGCACTGGCGCAACAAGAGGGTATTTTTACCGGCATTTCCGGTGGTTGCACCTTTGCCGTGGCACTGCAACTGGCAGAGACCGCCAAGCCCGGCAGTGTGATTCTCTGCATGCTTCCGGATACCGGTGAGCGCTATCTGTCATCACCACTGTTTGAAGGTGTGGGTGAAGAGATGGATGCGGATGAGCTGGCACTGTCTCTGTCGACGCCGAGTTTCCATCTCGATGAATAGCCTTTAGCCGGACGCATAGAAAGGTTACTTTTGACGTTGTGCAAAAGCTTCCAGCTGCTCTGCAGTGGCTGGAAGCTGATGTTCCGCCTTCCACTGACTGTAGGGCATGCCGTAGATCGCTTCCCGAGCCTGATCATCGGTTAGCTCAATATTCCGCTCTTGAGCCGCTGCCAAATACCATTTTCCGAGACAGTTGCGGCAAAATCCCGCCAGTATCATCAGATCTATATTCTGCACATCTTTGTTGTTATCCAAATGTTCCAACAGCTTTCTAAAGGTTGCTGCTTCGAGCTCGGTGGAGGCGCTGGTCATAATATTGTCTCTGTTTATAAGGTGAAGTTTTGTCAACAGACTGTGGCTGAGAAATTCGGTCTCTAGTTTAGCCTCTTTAAAGTCATAGGGGCAGCCGGGCAATAAATACGTCGAGCGGGGGTCTCTGTGCGTTTAAGCGGATGCCGCTATGTTATCCAGTAGTACTGCTAATGTAATATTGGATAAGTTTAGCGCTCTAGGCCCAGTGGTCTTCAGGCGCCCTATTAAAAATATAACAGTCATAAAATTAAGGGGATATTTCCATGACACTGAAGAAATTATTACTACTTGGCCTAGTGACTACTTTACCTGCGATCCTGACTGCCTGCAGCGGCGAGGATCAGACTGTATCTGAGGCTACTATCTCCGAGGCTACTATCTCCGAAGCGAGCGTCGCCGCGGTTGATTCAACACCAGGCTTGTCCGATGGTGCCTATGCTCTGATCTCTGTGGATGTCACTGAAGACGGTGAAGTATCCAGCTACCTGCGCGATCAAATGAAAATCTACACTCAAGATCGCTTTATGTTTGCCTTCTACAATGACCTCACCGACAAAGTCGATGCCGGCACTGGCTACACCAATTGGGTTGATGGCGTATTGGTTGAAACGCCGATTGCCAATCAGGACGGTCCACTTGAAGATCTGAGCTTTGATTTAACCATTACGCCAACTGAAGTGGGCTTTACTCAGAGCTTGAAAGGCATGATGTATGGTGAGCGCAGCGTCAATATGGTCGAGCAGTGGAAAACCCTATCCACTGAAACCACGATCTTTGATGGTCTGTGGAAGTTGGATAGCCGGACTTCCGAAGGGGACCAGTGGGGAGATTTCATGGAAATGAAGTTGATTGGTGGTGGCCACTTTATTTTTTTCCAAAGCATGGTCGTCGAGGGTGAATCAATTAAGCACTTCGGTTTTGGTTCTTTTCACGTCGATGAGGCCGGTCATATTGTTGAGACCGGTTTAACTAGCTCTATCGAAGGTTTTGAAAATTCTGAATCCAAGGTCAATATGCAGTTGATTGACGATAACCATATGAGCCAGTCCTTTGAATATAACGGTGTCACTGTCACTCAAACCTACGTTAGAATCTAAACGCAAAAAGTTCTACATCTAGGTTTTTTTACAATATGCCTGAACCATAGAGGTTCAGGCATTTTTTGTTGCCCCCGTCCCTTTATCAGGCTTTTCTTGTTTTATTTGGCCCTCTCTGACTTTTATCTCAAGCTTTTATTACGACAAACCTGCTGTAGATGGTGTTTTTTGCGTGAATATCTATAAGTCGAAAAATCTATATAAAACTGGGGGCGCAGAACTCGATTGTTGCGCGAGTCTGGCTAATTATTAGCCACTTAAGGCGTGAGTATTCATGGTAGCGGATATACCTTTTGATGAAGTCAGTCGTCTGAGCGCTTTGCGAGAGCTCCATATTCTCGATACTGAAGCGGAGAAGGAATTTGATGAGTTGACGGTGCTGGCAGCACAGATTTGCCAAGCTCCCGTCGCCTTGATATCGCTGATTGATGAGCAGCGCCAGTGGTTTAAGTCGCGGGTGGGGCTTAGTCTGGCTGAAACGCCCCGGGATATCGCTTTCTGTGCCCATGCCATTCTGCAACCCAAAAGCCTCTTGGAAGTGCCGGATACCCAGCTTGATAAACGCTTTTCGAACAACCCTCTGGTACTGGAGTCACCTTATATTCGATTCTATGCGGGGGCCCCTCTGGTCGATGCCGATGGGTATGCACTGGGCACGCTCTGCGTAATAGACCATGTCCCGCGAAAGCTGGCCGAAGCCCAGCTAGAGGCTTTGACTGTGCTGAGCCGGGCCATTGTTCAACAAATTGACTTACGCCGACGTCTGCAGCGGATAAAAAATTCTACCGGTATGCTGCTCAGTCACAACAGTCGTCTAGAAGCCAAAATCAAGATTGGCGCCGCGACTCTTGAGGACGAGGTGATGATGCACAATGAATCTGAACTGCTGTCACGGCAGATTCTCGATCGCGCCCTAGACGGCGTGATTAATCTTGATCAGCATGGCAAAGTCACCTATTGGAACGCTGAGGCCGAGCGTATCTTTGGCTATTCCTCCCAGTATGCTCACAACCGGGATATTATTGAGTTGATTTTGCCGACCCATCAACATTCTCTTGTCCGTGAGCTTATGGAACAGTTTATGTTAACTGGTGTGGGCAAGGAAAATCATCGACGCTTTGAAATCAATGCGCTGCGCGCAGATGGTGGCAAGGTGCCGGTGGAGATTTCGGTTATTGTTCTGCAGCGCTTCGGTAATATTTTTTCAATGGCTTTGTCCGAGATCTCACGGAACACAATAAGAACATTGAAGAGTTACGTGTCTCCGCAATCACCTTTAACAGTCAGGACGCGGTTATTATCACTGATGCAGAGATCAAAATCTTGCGCGTCAATCAGAAAGTTTTAGATATCACTGGCTACACATCTGCTGATTTAATTGGCTCTGAACCGAGCCTGTTGTCATCTACTATGCAGAGTGAACAATTCTATACGGAAATGTGGCGGACAATTGGAGCCTCGGGGAGTTGGGAAGGGGAGGTCTGGGATCAGCGCAAAAATGGTGAGCTGTTCCCGCTGTTAATTGCTATCACGGCGATTCGCGATGCCAAAGCTCGAGTGACCAATTATGTGTTTTCTTTTTCCGATATCACCGCTACCAAAAGAGATGCGGATGCGATTCACAAGCTGGCTTATTTCGATCCATTGACCCACCTTGCCAATCGCTGTGCTCTAATTGATCGCTTGCCTGACACGTTAAGTGCCTGTGAAAGTGAGAGTAAAACTCTGGGCTTATTGTTTGTCGACCTAGATCACTTTAAAGATATTAACGATGCCCTAGGCAACCATGTAGGCGATAAAATTTGATTGGAACCGCCCAGAGATTGCGTGATTCCGTCGCCAGTGGGGATACGCTAGCCCGCATTGGCGGTGATGACTTTGTTGTGGTTCTGGAAACCTTAGATTCTAATATAGAGACAGCAAAAGCCGAAGTAGATACAGTTGCCACCCATATTCTCGCCAGCCTTAACAGGCCTTACCAGATCGACCAACAGGAAATTCGCTGTGCCGCCAGTATCGGTATTGCGCTTGCTGATCAGGGCCAAATTTCAATAGAGGAGCTGCTCAAACAGGCTGATATAGGGCTCTATCAAGCGAAAACGTCGGGACGCAATCAAATATGCTTTTTTGACCCAGCCATGGCGCAGACTGTGACGCGCCAGGCACAGTTAGCTAATGCGCTACACAGCGCGGTGCAAGATCAGCAGTTTGAACTCTATTATCAGATCCAAGTAGATGATCAAAATCGCCCAGTGGGTGCCGAAGCGCTTATCCGCTAGGAGCACCCACAGTTGGGGCTGGTCTCACCGAACGATTTTATTCGCCTGGCTGAAGCCTCTGATACTATTCTGCCGATTGGTCTCTGGGTACTAGACAGCGCCTGCGCCCAGCTCAAGTCCTGGCAGAGTGATCCTCACACCTGCTGGTTGAGTATCGCGATCAATATCAGCCCGCGCCAGTTTCATCAGGCAGATTTTGTCGATAGTGTATTGCAAGCCATTGGCCGCTGGGATATTTCTCCCGGCTCGATCAAGCTCGAGCTGACCGAGACAGTGATCCTCGACAATACCAATGAAACCATCGAAAAAATGTATCAATTGAAGCGAGCTGGCGTGGAATTTGCTCTAGATGACTTTGGTACCGTTTATTCGTCTCTGTCCTATTTAACTCAGCTGCCCCTATCGCAGCTGAAAATGGATCAATCCTTTGTGCGCAAAATTGGTATCAAAGAGAGCGACGATATTATTGTTCAGACAATCCTTGCGATGGCCAAGAGCTTGGCTATTAAGGTGATTGCCGAAGGTGTCGAAACTGAGGCGCAGCGGAGCTTCTTAGCAAAGCTTGGCTGCCCACTATTTCAAGGTTATTTGTTTGGCAAGCCGGTGCCTATCGCCGAGTTTGAAAAGTTACTTTTAAGTCACTTAAATAAAGCCGAATAACCATTGCAGCCGGACTAATGATGCCCCTGTGTTGTTGACTTCAGTTTGTCCGGCTCTGCTTCACTTGGCTTTATTTGGTTATAGCGTCGTCCAGCAAAGCGCTGGCATCGGCAACGCCGCCAGCATTGATGACATTGGTATAACCCATGGCTTCAACCAGTGTTTTAGCCTGTCCTGAGCGATTGCCGCTGCGGCAGTAGAGGTAGAGCTGTTGGCTTTTGTCGGGAACCAGTTGCTCAATGTTGGCAGCGACCAGTTGCAGTTCTATATGCTGTGCCGAGGCTAGGTGCCCCGAGTTCCACTCTTCTGTGGTTCGAACATCGATAATCATTGGGTGGTTGTCTCCTTGGGTTGCGCTAGCCCAAAGACTCAGCGCGCAGACCATTTTTAATAGTAAAGGCTTCATTGGTTACCCTCTCTTATTTTGGCTCTACTGTACTGCCATGGCTGTAGTGCTGCAATAGTAGCGTGGGGCTAGATGATGCCTGTAATATTATATGGATATGAATAGCGTCATCATTGTATTCTGCGCCCGCTTTGTTA
>Ga0233426_10003411_pt1 | contig 12607 bp, 15 predicted proteins | sample SI_118_April2016_6_FD_179875 | JGI IMG/M metagenome (GOLD analysis project Ga0233426, IMG submission 179875) | Seawater microbial communities from Saanich Inlet, British Columbia, Canada - SI_118_April2016_10_MG | ecosystem: Environmental > Aquatic > Marine > Inlet | place: Canada: British... | reverse complement strand
TTCTTACCTTTAAGAATTTTCCGTTATAATTTCATTTTACATGTACTTGAGCCTCTTGTGTTCAAGCAAATGTAGTTGTGGTAAGATTTGAAGAAACAGGATTTTCTAATACTGCTGCGAGTGAGTATTCTTGTCTTGCTGCAGTTACAGAATATGCATACTCTAATCCTGTAACTGGATCAACAGGTACGTTACTCATACTTGATCAGTCAGAGTATGATGAAATACCAAATACTCATTGTGTCCAGGCTGTAGATCATGAATACGTTATATTTGTATTAGCATCAGGATTTGGATATTTTCAATGTTTTACATTATATAGTTCTAGTACTTTTGTAATACTATTAAGATCTGCTAATCTTGTAGAATCTCTTGCGCTTAGAGCGTATCATTGAAATGATATGAATGCTACCGTTGCAAGGACTGCTAATATTGTAATAACTACTATGAGTTCTACGAGTGTAAAGGCTTTTTTATTCATAGTTTTTAAAGTTTGAAATATTACTATGTATTTTAATATTTTTATAGTGAATATCAATGTTGTACTAAAAAACTACTTTACATATATGTAAAATAGTTTTTTATAATTTGAATGTTTTAGCAATATTTAAGAGAATATCTTGAAATTTTTGAAAATATTTATTTTTTATTAAGTATTTACAAATAATTATACCTGAAATTATTCAAACTACTGTTCATATAATTACATCAAATGGCCAGTGTACTCAAGAAATTATTCTTGATATATTCATTATCAATGCAAATGGTAGAAAAATTAATGAAATTTTCTTATATCATGAGAAAAATAATGCTGTTACAAAAGCAATACTTACTGCAGTATGATCTGAAGGAAAACTCGCATCTGGGATATGAGACATTAATAGATTTCAAACACCTTCTAAAACAGATTCTGGACGATCAAAGTGTACTAATTGTTGAATAATAATATTTATCAATAATGCTAACACTGTGGCAAAAAATAAATTTAGTAGTTGTTTTTTTTGCGTCTGTTTATCTTTTATGACATAATACACCCACATTCCAATCAAGAATATTGGAAGGAATAAAATTGGAGCATCTGCAAAAAATCAAAACATTTTTCCTAACTCAGGAGTGCTTGATAAAGAATTTAGAGCAATAAGCCATTTTTCATTAAGTTCTAACAACATTTTTTATTTTTTTTAGATTAATATAAGAATTATTTAATGTAGATTATATATAATTCAATAAGTTCTCAAATAATCTATTATAATTCTATAAAAAATCAAGGAAAAAGATTTATTTTTTCGCATTTTTAGATATAATACAAGCTGTCGTTAAGAAACGACTACATTTTTTAAACAAAACAAAACAACATGTTAGAATACAGTCCATTACCGTGAACAAAAGATTTACTTCCTGAAGATCATTTATATCTTACTTTTTTAAAGAAGGTATTTCGTCATGAACTTCGTAAAAATTGATTTAAAAGAATTTCTACTACAATTCTTGAAAGAAAAGAAGTAATAGATGAAGTATTCTGAGATAACCAAGATACAATATATAAAACAAATGATGGATGTCTAAGATCTCACTCAACAGTGGGTATTTTAAGAGCATATTTAGATAATGAAATGAGTGAAGAAATTCAACCAGTTTATTATTATTTTATGGATCAATACTTTAACCTTGATGATGAAGGGAAATATAGTGAAATGGAAAGATTTGGTTGAGAAATAATAGGTGAAAACGATCCTATATTAGATGCTATTTTAATTTATATTATTTATAGTATTCTTAATAAAATTGGATTAGGAGATACTTTTAAAATTAAAGTCAATTCGATCTGAGTAGAAAAAGAAAAAGTAAAATATAGAGAAGAATTAATTTCTTTTTATGAAAATAAAAAACATCTACTTTCAGAAGAATCTCTTAAATTATTAGAAAAAGATCCAATGTTCTTACTTTTATCAAAAGAAGAAGATGAACAAATACTTGCAACTCAAGCTCCTTCAATGGCTGCTAAATTTCTAAAGAAAGATTCTAAAGCACACTACGCTAAGTTTAAAGAATATTTAGACTTATTAGAAATTCCATATGAAGAAGATCATACTCTTGTTTGAAGATTTGATTACAATACTCATACAATTTGGAATTTTACTCAAAGCGAAACAGGTGAACAGATAGCTCTTTGAGCAAGACATAATTCACTTTCAACAAAATTAGGAACACCAAAAGAAGTTCCAGCAACTGGTTTTTACGCAAATCCATATACAATTATAGATATGTTAAAAGCAAAAAACACAAAACTAAAAAATAAGGATTGTATTGATCTCTACTTTGTACAATTATGAGATGAAGCTAAAACAGCTGTACTGCCTATTTCTCTTCAAGCAAGAGAAGCTGGTATCAATACTGTAGTTTCACTATGAACTCCTTCAATGAGAGAACAAATGTTAAAAGCAAATAGATCTTGATCTAAATTTGTTGTTATGGTTGGTCTCATGGAGGCAAGAAGTTGAGTCTACCAAGTAAGAAATCTACCAGCAGGTACTCAAGAAGAAGTAAAAAGAGAAGATCTAATTCAATATATAATTGAAAATATAGGTGCAGATAAACTTGATTTTTACTGTCCAGCTAAAGATTTAGTTACAGAAGAAATACCTCTAACTCAAGATGAACCTATTTCAAATTTATAAAAATAATTATAAAAAAACGTAAAATATTATTTTACGTTTTTTTTATGTCCTAAAAATACTGCATTAATTGACATTGCTTAATATATATGTTTTAATATATTATATAATTAATTACAATAATAATAATGTTAACAACTTCAGTAATAGTATTTAGACTATTTATAAGTGCACTTTTAGCTTTTATAATATGATTAGAAAGAGAATATAAGTTCGAGCCAGCTGGTATTAGAACACATATCTTGATAGGTCTTTGATCATGTCTATTTATGATAATTAGTATCATGTTACCAGAAATGTACCACTCAACTGTCAGTGATCCAGGAAGAATTGCAGCTCAAGTTGTATCATGAGTGTGATTTTTATGAGCCTGAGCAATTATTAAAATTGGTTTAAATACAAAAGGTCTTACAACTGCTGCAAATATTTGGGCAACTGCTGCCATTGGTTTAGCTGTTTGAGCTTGATTATGGATTCCTGCTATTGCAGCAACTGGATTTATTTTATTCAACCTTATTGTTATATCATATTTCAAAGGAAAGTTTATGAAAAAATCTAGGTATTGTTCAATACATCTAGATTTTAATAAATCTAAGCTTGATGAAGATGTAATTGCATCTACGATTAAAAAACTTCCTATAGTTATAGTAACAAAAAATATTAAAGAAGATTCTAAAAAATCTTTTATTAGAATAATCGCAAAAACGAAAAAAAATGTAGAAATTTATGCTCTTCACAAAGAGTTAAAAAATCTTGATGGATTAATAAAAATTTCTATATGAGAAAATGTAAAATGAGGCTAACTATTAAGAATGAACATCTTTCTGAATCCAAGTGTATCAAAAACAATCTAATATATTTAGATTGTTTTTTTAATAAAAATAATTTATTATATTTGACAGAAAAAATAAAAAACATACACTACCTTGTAATACAAAGTAGTGATTTTTATCTATAAATAGAAGAAATTACTTTTTTTGTAAGATAGTACTATGTAATACAAGGTAATGTATGTCTGAAAATCTTGAGAAAATTTCTGCTCAGATGAGGAAGGGGATATTAGAGTATGTCATACTTATGATTATTAATTCTGGAGAAGTGTATTCATCAGATATTTTAAAAATTTTAAAAGAAAATAATCTTATAGTCGTTGAATGAACTCTTTACCCATTACTTTCACGTTTGAGAAAAGATACCATAATAACATATTATTGGGTAGAGTCACCATCGTGACCTCCTAGAAAGTATTTTAAATTAACTAAAGAAGGGAAAGAATTACTAAAGAATATGGGAAATATCTGGTGAGATTTAGCAAAAGCAGTCACAAATATTTCAAAAAAATAATATAACTAATTTTAATATTTATAAATAAAATCAATGAAAACTATACTAAATAGTCAAAGCTTTGAATTATCTGATACATCATCTACTTTCTTAACAAAATACTTAGAAAGAATGAAACAATTCATAGTAAAAAATAATATAGAAATCGAAGTATACGAAGATATAGAAGAAAGAGTTGCTGAAATATTTTCTGAAGAACAAAATGAAAGCATTACAGATAAAGTTGTAATTAATATTGTGAATGAAATATGAGAACCTGATGAAATATTTTCAGAACTTATAGAAAATTCTCCTAAAGAAAAAAAAGAAAAATCAGATTTTAAGGATTTTTTTTCAAATAAAAGTAAAGAATTTACTAGAGACTCTAAAAAAGGGATTTTCTTTTGAGTATGTTATGGTATTGCACAAAAATATAATTTAGATCCTTTACTTATACGTTTATTCTTTATATTTTGAGCATTCTTAGGTTGAATGACAATATTATTATACCTTGTCTTGATTTTGTTATTACCAAACAGGCAAGAAGTAAAAGGTGATAATATAATCATAGATAACGCTATTAAAATAAAAGATACTATTGTTTCTCAATCAAAAAAAGTAGGGAAAAAATTAGAAGATATGGATAAAAAAGATCTAGAGGATATAAAAAAATTTAAAGATATGGTTGTATCTAAAGCTAAAGACCTATGAAATAAAGTGAAAATAAAAAATTTTAAAGATAAATTATCATCTACAAATACAAATATAAATAAAAAAAATAGAGAGATTATAAACGTTCCAAAAGAGGATGAAAAAATAAAAAATACAAAAAAACAAAAAACTAAAATAAATAATTACTCGCTTAAATCTAGTTCAGATGAAATAAAAGAAAAAATAATTTATAGAGAAGTAAAACCCAATATTATTATACGTTTTTTTAGATTTATAATATCTATTATCAAAAATATCTTTTACTTCATATTTCATGCTGGACGTTTCTTTCTAGCATTTATTATATTTGTCTCAGCTGTTCCTGCTCTTATTACTGTATTGTTTGCATCAGGTCTCATATTTTCAAATATTGATGTAAATAATCAAATAATGTTTGAACAGGTAGATTTCTTCTTAAAAATAGGAATTGTTTGATTATTATTTTCACTATTTTTTGCTATTTTCGGTATATTTTTGAAAATCTTATCTTCAAAAATAATAGCAAATACATTTATGATAAGTGGTTTAATTGGTATAATTACTTTCGCTTTTATTGGAGGGTTAGGTTTCTTCAAAACAGCGAATGAATTTACAGATGTTTATACTCATACTCAGGTACTAGAATATGAAACAAAAGATTTACATATTCAAGATCTAGAAAATTTCACAAATCCTAAAGGAGTTAATTGGGTAAGTGGTATTCAATTCATAGAAACAAATGAAGAAAATATTACAATAGAAGTTACCTCAGCAATAAATAGAAAATCTCAAAGAATAGCAGATGATATTTTTGAAAAATTAATACCAGTTACAATTGAAAAAAATAATCAATTTGATTTATCTGCATATAAAGATGTCTCATTTACAGAGACTGTTCCTTATGGATTCTTGAGAAAAGAAATCAAAATATATCTTCCTCAAAATGCTCTTATCACATTTGGGTCAATAGATGGGAATAATATAGATAATATTTCGAATATTTACTCTTCATATAAAGGAAGAGGTAATAAAGAAATTTGGTCTCTCAGACAATGTGAAAATACAACTCTAATCTATTATCCAGAATTAAAAGGTTATAAATGTATAAATGACAATGAAGAATTATTAAATATTAATGAAAATACACTTCCAAAAGAAATAATTATTGATGAAATCGATGAGATTATTAGTCAAGAACTAAAAAATATAGAAATTATTTCACAATAAAAAAAGCAGTAAAATAAATTTTACTGCTTTTTTTGTATTTATTATTTAATTACTGAAGCAATAACATCAGCTACGTTTTTATCAAGTGGAGATGGAATAATTTCATCTACCGTTGGATTTTTTACATAATTAGCTAATGCAACAGCTGCATTTATTTTCATTTCTTCTGTTATTTGAGAAACTCTATTTTCTAAAGCTCATTTAAATAATCCTGGGAATATTAGCACATTATTTAGTTGATTCGGAAAGTCAGAACGACCTGTTGCTATTATTTGAGCACCTGCTTTTTTGGCAATTTCTGGCATAATTTCTGGAATGGGATTAGCCATTGCAAATATCATAGGATCATCATTCATAGATTCTACCATTTTTGCACTTAAAGCTCATGCAACTGAAACTCAAATAAATACATCTCTATCTTTTACAGCATCAGATAAACCTCAAGTAATACATTCTTTTGATGTAGGATCTAATACACATGCAGTATTAGTAATGTTTGTTAACATTTCTTTCGTTGGATTTAAACCATCTCTCCCTTTATGGATAGTTCATCTTGAATCTACCATTACAATATCTTTTATCCCGTATAATAATAAAAGCTTAGTAATTGCTACTCAGGCAGCTCATACACCGTTTACTACTACTTTAATATCTTCTTTTTTCTTACCTGTGATTTTAAGACCATTTATAAGTCCAGCAAGAGTTACAATTGCTGTTCAGTGTTGATCATCATGAAAAACTGGAATATCAAGTTCTGCTTTTAGTCTTTCTTCTATTTCAAAACATCTAGGGGCTGAAAAATCTTCTAAGTTTATTCATCCAAAAGTTGGAGCTATATTTTTAATGGTAGAGATAATTTCTTCAGTATCTTGAGTATCTAGAATAATAGGGAACGCGTTCACTCATCCAAACTCTTTTAATAAAGCACATTTTCATTCCATAACTGGTAATCCAGCAATACCTCAGATATTTCATAAACCTAATACTGCAGATCAATCAGAGATAACTGCTACTGTATTAGCCTTTAAAGTATAGTCATATGCTTTTGATTTGTCTTTTGCTATTTCCATACATGGTTCAGCAACTCATGGAGAATAAGCGAGAGATAAATCATCTTTTGTATTTAATTCCATTTTCACACTTGTTTCTAATTTTCATTGATGTTTCTTATGAAGTTTTATACTTTCTGCAAAATAATCCATTTTAATTTTTTAATGTTATAAATTTATTAAAAATAATACTTTTTCTCTACTCTAAGTAAAGAAAAAATAATATTTTATAACTTATATAGTATAAGCCAAGGTTAAATAATTCTTAAACTTTCATAATAATTTATTTTATATAATATAAATTATTATTAGATTATAGTAATATACCAGAAAATTTATTTATATCTTATCTAAATAACAATAGATCAAAATGTATCATTCAAAGTAATCAGGGCTTCTTTTTATATGAATAACAAATTTGCAAATCAATTATATTTGTATATAATTTGTATATATAATATTTTATAAATAAAGTATATGAGAAAAAAAAGAAAATATACTCGTAGGAAAAAACCTTGGAAAATCTCTTTTTTTAAAAAGAGTATTCTTTGTTGATTCATATGAATATTTTTACATATATTGTTTATAAATTCTTTAATAATCTTTAGTTCTCCTGAAAAATCAGATATCATTGTCATCCTAGAGAATGAAAATCAAAATTCTCAAAAATTATCGATAAATCATAAAAAAATTATTAATAAATCTATGCAATTGTTTCAAGATGATTTTGCTAAAAAAATATTAATATTTTGAACAGAGAATAATTTTGGAATAGATTCAAATAAACTTATTTCTCAATATTTAATGACAAATGAAGTTTGGTGAGGAAGTATTGCTACTGAAAATAGTTCTACTGAACATATTTGAAAAAATTCTTTACTTTTTCTAAAAGAAAATGAATGGAATTCTCTCATAAATATTTCAAATTTTTGAGAAGTATGAAAGATAAAATATCATTTCTGAACTTCTATACATAAAAACCACTTTTCAATTCAACCTATTTATTCTGGAATCTATGATTCAATATTTTGAATATTCACAAATTATTATTATTTTTGGAAAAATTAAGGAGTATTTTCTATATAAAATAATAATTCTGGATTTTTTCACATAAAAAGAGTATATTTAATTCAAATATACTCTTTTTATATTCTATGCTTTAGTTGCATTGGTACTTCTATAGCTAAAATATCCGCAGATTTTCATTTCAATGAAATATTAATTTTTTTATCATCTGTATTTATTCAAGCAGCATCATTTGTATTTAATGTATTATCTCAAATTTTAACATTTCAATCAATAACAAAGAAATATACTCCATTAGAATTATTTCTTTTTTTATATGGAATTGTTTCTTTTGTAGAGAGTGCTATACGTGAAATGTAGGCATCTTGATAAATAAAATTACATTCATCTTTCTTGTCTCAACTTACTAGCGTTTGCCAAGAATTTATTCTATCTTTTTTAAAATACTTCTGTTGTTGATACAAAGGAATTCCATTATGATTTTCAGATTCTATCCATATATGTAATATATGTAATGGATCGTCTTTATTATTATTTACTTCACTATGGGAAATACCAGATCAAGCACTAATAGTTTGAACAGATCATTTTTTTATTTTTTCATTATTTCACAAAGAGTCTTTATGGTGTAATTCTCATTCTAAAGGAATAGAAATTATTTCCATATTTTTATGAGGACGTGCAGGAAATCATTCATTGGTATTTATTTGATCTTCATTCAAAACTAATAATTTTCAAAACCCCGGCCTTTTATGATTATGGTAATCTGCGTAACTAAAGGAAAAGTAACTCTTAATCCATTTTTGATTAAAGTATCCTCTTTCATCATTTTCATGTATTTCTACTTTCATAATTTATAATTTTAATATTTAAATTAACTCTTGAAATCATTATACATTTCTATCTTAATTTTTTCTTAAATGAATCTTATTGACATATTTTTCTAAGGTATATAATTCTTCATATTATAAATTATTCAAACAATATGGATCCATTAGTACAAGAAGTTGAAACAAGAATTAAAAACGTATTCTGAGATGATTTAAATATGGAATTTATTGATGAAAAATGAGATGGAAAACATTTTTATCTCGTAATAATTTCAGAATTATTTACTGGTTTATCAAGAATTGATAGATCAAGAAAAGTCCATGATATACTCTCTGATCTATTAGTGAATGATTCTATTCATGCTCTTAGATTAAAGTTAAGAACACCAGAGGAAGCATAACCACCTCTGCCTGAAAATATAAATCCACCCTAACCCTCCTTTACTAAAGGAGAGAACATAACCTACAACTATCTATTAAAATAAAAAAATGACTCCAGAACTAAAAGAAAGATTAGATACTCTAGTAAATCAATACAAAGTCATGTTATTCATGAAAGGTGAACCGAGTATGCCAATGTGTGGTTTTTCTGCACAAATAGTAGAAATATTAATCGACCAAGGTATTTACTTTGAATCATTTGATATTTACTCTGATGAAGAAGTGAGACAAGGTCTCAAAGAATATAAAGATTGGCCAACTTACCCACAACTCTATATAAATTGAGAACTCATCTGAGGTCTTGATATTATCTTAGAAATGCTCGAAGCATGAGAATTAGAAGATCTTAAAAAAGATGTTTGAATGGATAAATAGAACTTAAAAACCCTCGACAATGTCGAGGGTTTTTAAAATTAAGCTAAAAAAATAGTTGTAGATAATTTTCTTTGAATATTTTTTAATGCTACATGAATATTTTCGTAATTAATTACTTCAAAGTACTCAATAGCATCTTTATAACTTAATCTATATCGTTTCTCACCACTATCATATGAAAAGAATAACTGTAGATCTTGATAGCAAACAACTATTTGTAACACTTCTTTTTTTCTATAAATAATAACTCGTCCAACAAAAATATCTTTATTTGGATAGAAAAAGTTTTTATTACATTCTTTCAGGTGACATAACAGTGTTTCTAATATCTTTTCTTCCTCTTTATTTAATTTACGTTCTTTAGGAGCAAATCTATAAATTAACATGTATCCCAAAAAAACTAAAAAAATTGTTCCTATTATTATAGTTGTCATAAGTTAAACCTTTATTCTTCCATTAGTATTAAATATATACATAGATTTTATTATTTGTCAATATATTATCTCTGCAACAAATTTTTTATAATACTTTCTAAGTTATTATTTGCATTTACTCAAGATAATTTTTTCACTGCATATTTTGCTCATTTACTTAGCATATATTCATTTTTATATTGCTCAGAAGAGAAGCTGATAATCTCTGATCAGATAAATTTATTTATTATAGTTTCACTAGTGAGTCAGTCTTTATCTAAGTAATAATCCAATATCACTATATCGTATTTTTGGTATTCTATATCTGATATTCTATTAAAATAGTAAAAATCATGGTCTATATTTTTAGGAATTGAGTTTATTACTTGAGAGATTCAGTAATATAAATCGTCTATATAACATATCTTATATTTCATAATTATTTATTAAGTATTAGAGGGGACTGTGCAGAGTTATCATTTATAATATCATTATTACTGGCTTGAGTATAACCGGAAATAATTTGATTGTCAGCTGACATAAATATAAGTTGTAGATTTTCAGAATTTTTATTTTGCATAGTTTCGACTTGTTTTTGAGCGAGCATTTTTCCATCTTGCCATTTATCTGCTGCCCATTTTCATTTTTTAGGTTTTCAAACTTTTACTTTCCATCCTTGTAATTGTCAGGAATTATTGGTTTGAATATCATTTTTTCATATTATTTTATATACATAATCTTTTGGAATATCTTCCCATGAGGCTTCACTTGGAGTTATGATTTGAGGTATTTCTATATTTTCAGATTTCCATATTTTTGAAAATAGAGCAAGATTCATTTTACTATCCATTCGAATTCCATCATATGGAAATGCGTTAATCGTTCTTCAAATCACACCATAAACATAGGTTTTCATCGATTCAGACAGTTGTGATACTTCTTGAGAGTTTATTCCTAGTTCTTGTAATTCGTTTATGCAGAGATTAAATTCTGGACGATATATTTCGTCTTGTAAGTAAAAGTTTTCAGGCATAGTTTCATTGAGAATATTATCTATCTCTTGAGAAGTAGCTCTTGCAAAATTTAATGCATTTCACCAACCATCAACAAAACTCGCATTAATATCTAAAATATAGAGTTTTTCTTCATTAAAATACGCATCAATTCTATAAAATGAAGTTTTATCCATTCAGGTAAATTCACTATATTTTTCTAAAAAATCATTTAATTCACTTATTATTTCAGGAGATACTTCCACCATTTCAGATCAAAATTCTCTTTGTTGTTTCCCATAAATAGTTTTTGCTACTATTTCTTCGTTCATATCAGTTTGTATTAATTCAAAATTATTCATATTATTATTTTTTAAGTATAAAAAAACTCTCAAGAGATATTGCTCTTGAGAGTTATAAATTGTTCGTGACAAAATAACCAACAGCTAAGAGCGATGGCCAGTGTGATGTTTATCAGTAATAGATTTCAATATTTGTAATGCTTTTTTATATCCAAAATTGTTCCCAGAGAGGAATTTTGATACTCTCGCAATAGTCGTAGAACTCATTCAGGTTTGTTTTTCTATCTGAATATATGTTTTTCTTTCCTCTAACATTTGAGCAACCTCAAAACGATTTGTGAATTCCTGTAATTCTTTTACTGTCATCAAATCTTTCAAAAAATTAGAAATATCAGTTCTTGAGTCCATTAGACTCAAAACCGTAACTATATCATTTCATTGAGTTTTTATAGTTTCTCACATACAATAAACTTTACTAAACTAAAGTGCTTCTTAGATTACTTTATTAAACTAAAGTGAAAAGTCAAAGAATAATTTATAAAACAAAAAAACAGTAAATTAATTTACTGTTTTTTTTGCAACATCATTATATAGAGATATATGTAAATATTATGACTCCTAATAATAAACAAGGCAAAGCTTGTAATCATATAACTGATCTTTCATTTCATGAACTTACGATTGGAATATTCATAAAAAATCCTATATAAAATAACATTAAAACAGAATATATATAGAATAAATTTCTAGTATAGATTAATGTTTTACAATTATAGAAATAATTATCATTCCTAAAACAACTGATAAGTTTATATTAACTATTCCTGTTGCTAATATCATGAAAATCACATACAGCATAAATCATATTCTATGCATTGATATTTTAGTATTCATAATTTTATAAAGAAAATTCTAATACAGCTGTAGCTTGATGAAATCTAAGTTTCCAATTATTTTCATCTTTTATCCAAATTGATGAACGTTTTGCAAATCTAGAATACTCTCATGATTCTAAGTTTGCTGATTCATACAATACAAGAATCGTATTATCATCAATAATTGAACAATTATATTTTTTTGAAACTATAATTATTTCATTTTCTTTAGATAAATCATTGAGAGTAGAATTAAAGTTGTGAGTTTTTCAACTATATCAAATTTCTAAAAAATCTTTATCCAATAATTGTGAAACTAATTGATTATTAGTTCTATTAGCATGTAAATGTAATTGTTTTTCTTGATCTATTATTAGTTTATATATTTC
>Ga0233426_10003409_pt1 | contig 12610 bp, 8 predicted proteins | sample SI_118_April2016_6_FD_179875 | JGI IMG/M metagenome (GOLD analysis project Ga0233426, IMG submission 179875) | Seawater microbial communities from Saanich Inlet, British Columbia, Canada - SI_118_April2016_10_MG | ecosystem: Environmental > Aquatic > Marine > Inlet | place: Canada: British... | reverse complement strand
TAAAACCACTTTTGATTTAAAAGAAGCACTGAAGGTGCGTCTGGATCGTTTCATAATACATCGTTAAAATTAATATTTAATACGATGTCCTAAAATTGGGGAGTATTATACTGAATGTCAGGTCCAAACCAATTTAACAAAATATAACTTTCCCCTTTTTTTAACGGAAGTCCATTAGTGCTAAATAATATCTAGTAGCAAAAGGATTTTCACCAACGAATTCTCCTTTTTTATTAAATTCTGACAAATCAAGTTTTACAATCTCTTTAATGTTATGCTGAGGAATATAAAACGTTCTATCGTCTGACGTATTGAATAGTATTTCTCTGGTATTTTGCTCAAGAATATTACCGATTAACTCACCTCCATCTGTTTTAATTATTTTATAAATAATATGAGCGTTTTTGTTAGTTGTGTCGTTCTTCTGAGAAGTATTATTTTGTGCAGTACTTACATTCAAGACAAATACAATACTCATTAATAATAGCGAAATTTTCATATCCTTTTTTATTTTAAAGTTAAGACAATTAAAATCCATTAAGGGCTAATTATTGCAAATAGAAATCGGTTTGTTGCAAAAAATGCAACACGATAAACGAGTGATTTTGAATCAAAAATCGAATAAATAAATAATCAGTAAAATAAGGTGCTTATTTTAGACTTTGAGTTATAATTAAACAAAGAATTAAATTTGATACAGATTATTTTCACATACCTTCCTTTGATTAGGAGACTCTATTAGGTTCGGTATTAAAAGATGCAACTACTTAAAAACATTCAGGTTTAATAATTCAATGTTATCCTTCTAAGTTTGTAGAGGAACATGGCCTTTGATACTATGTAAGGTTTTAAAAATAATTTTGGTTCTTATGCTGAAAAAATAATGTTTGACTTACAAAATCCTATCTTTAATAGATTAAAATGAGGTATTTTTTACACATAGCGTACGACGGTCACGATTATAAAGGTTGGCAATTTCAACCTAATGTTAAATCGGTACAAGGAACTATTGAAAAAAAGCTTCAACTTATTTTTAAACGATACATTGCTATAAACGGATGTGGAAGAACGGATTCTGGGGTTCACTCCTCTCAATACTTTTTTCATATTGAGTTAGACAGCACCCTTGATTTTGATTTAAAATTCAGATTAAACAAGCATCTACCAAGCGATATTTTAATTCATGAAGTAATTCCTGTTACCGATACACAACATGCTCGATACGACGCTAAATCAAGAACATACGACTATTTTATTCACTTAAATCCTGATCCTATTTTAAACAACTACAGCTCTTTTTACCCTTTGGAGGGATTAAATTTTGAGGCTATGCAAACCGCGGCGGCTCTACTTCCATTGCATGAAAACTATAGGGCAATGTGCAAACAACCAGATAAGCACAATCATACACTCTGTAAAATTTCGTTTGCAAAGTTGTACGTTAATCCGGAAAAAAGCCGATTAAGACTAAACATTTCGGCGAATAGATTTCTAAGAGGAATGATCCGATTAATTGTCGATTTTTTACTTCAAGTTGGAAAAGGAGAAATGACGATCAAACAGTTTGAACAAATCTTAACAGATCAACCCAATGCTCACCTCATAAAACCTGCGCTTCCAAACGGATTATATTTATCTAAAATCGAATACCCTTATCTAAATATAGCTCCTAAACCCAATTTCACCGACTTTTTAAAAATTGGATTAGACAACAACTAATTATAATTTCAAAAATCGGTACTTCCTTTACGAAATCATTCTGGCTAACGGTTTCAATAAGCTTCAGTAAAACTGATTAAATATCATTTATAAAACTTCATATTTCTAGCTCATATTTCTTAAATTATAAATACATGAAGAAAATGCTTTTTATATTAAGTTTACTGTACTCAATTTCTGCTGTAAGCCAGCCATTAAAAGATTCTCTATTTCGATTCTCAATGCATGAAGCTTACCAACTTGGCGTTCCCTCAGGATATTTAAACACAAAGGGGGATACCGTTTATTCCAATCAATAAATACATTTACTGTTTTACCGATACGGGTACAAATTTCATTATAGTTATGGATTCCAACCATCTTTGTCATGCAATTGATCTTAAAGGCGCTTTTTTATATGAGGTTTATTGGTTTGACAATGGTCCAGACCCTGTTTCAGAAGGATGTTTCAGAATAAAAAAAGAGGGGAAAATTGGATTTGCAAATACAAAGGGAGAAATCATAATTGAGCCGAAATTTAAATGCTCCAACCCTTTTTATAAAGGTTTAGCTCGAGTGACACTTGAATGTTCAACTTTTCAGGATAGTGAATACCACTCCTTAATGCAAAGTGATAAATGGTTTTATGTTAATAAAAAAGGGGGTATAAGTCATTATGAATAAATCCCACTAAATAGAAACCTACCTTAATTTGGGTGTTTTAGTAGTTAAATAAGTAGCCAATTTAATTGGATTCGAAGGAATAAAAACAGCTGTCAAATTGATAAATTAAAGCCGCTTGAAGAATACTCAACTAAAAAAAGAATCTTTAAATCCCTTTTCGTCCATATTTTGAGCAAATTGGGCACTCTTGCACTTTATGTCCTCTAGCTGGACAGTATTTTCTTCCAAAAAAAATAATTTGCAAATGCACATCATTCCAAATTTCTTTAGGGAATAATCGCTTTCCATCTTTTTCGGTTTGATCAACATTTTTCCCGTTTGTTAACCCCCAACGATACATCAAACGATGAATATGCGTATCAACAGGAAAGGCAGGCACTTTAAAAGCTTGCGCCATAACAACCGAAGCTGTTTTATGCCCAACTCCAGGTAGTTCCTCTAAAGCCTCAAAAGATTGCGGAACCTTACCATTATGCTTATCAATTAGTATGTGAGACAAATCATAAATCGCTTGAGATTTTCGAGGCGATAATCCACAAGGTCGAATAATCGCTTTAATTTCCTCTACAGTTAACTTTATCATTTCTAACGGTGTAGCTGCTTTCGCAAATAATAAAGGCGTAATTGTATTCACTCGCTTATCCGTACACTGCGCCGAAAGTAAAACAGCAATCAATAAAGAGTAATCATCCGTATGATCAAGCGGAATTGGCGGATCAGGAAATTCAGTCTCTAAAATATTAATAATGTCTAATACCTTCTCCGCTTTATTCATGGTTTGAAAATAATTTATAAATGCGTTTATTTTTAGTTTTTCAGTTCTTTCAATCAACAATAATTACAATATAAACTATCGGTATTGTGATTAAACGGTGTTGATTCAGAAAGCATGTTACCAACAATTTGACGAATTACATCCGGCATGTTTTCTTTTAAGTCCTCAGCAGCAACCGATTTTTTGTTAACCTTAAGCTTTAACAGTCCTGATTTTAGATTTCTAAAACTGTAAATCCCAGCCGAAAAAGCTTTTACTTCAGGATGCTTCATTAAATAGATATATCCATATATAGCTAATTGTAACGCTTTACTCTTTTTAGGGTTATCAACTAATTCATCCCAAGACTTAAAACTTAACTCCGTACTAGTAACACTACCTGTTTTATAATCTACCAACTGAATTTCATTTCCAACTTGTCCGATACGGTCGGCATATCCTTCTACTTTAACCTGAATAGTTTCACCCTTAAATTCAACAGGCACTAATGCCGCCATCTTCTCCTCCTGCTCCAATATTCGATACTCTTCCTTTCGGTCTTGGGCTTCAACTATATTCTTAATTTCTAATTTTAAGAAATTTTGAACGTATTGTTGCGCCACTTCAAAAGTTAGTAAATTATTACCACTCATTAAATCCTCTTTACTTAAAGACTCAAGGAATTTCTCTGTTAATAAAGGAGCAACTAGTTTCTCCATTTTTTCGATATCCTGTGCTAGTAATTCTTTCTTAACATAAGGTTCAAATAACTTCTCTAAAGCATGATGTACACATGTTCCAAAGGTTGAATGTTTTAAGTTTTCTTCTACTTCTTCAGCTTCTCCTAATTTTAGGATATAACGGTAATAAAAATCTAAAGAACAAGCCACAAATTTATTCAAGGCAGAAGGTGATATTCCTTTTTCCAATTTTGTAACAATTGCAGCTTTAGCCGCGGTATCCTTGGGGAATTCGACAATTAAATCTTTTAAAACTGGACTCGGATTATACGTAAATTCGTCTATCTTAATTTTTGGATTTTTAATTGGTAGTTCAAAAGCAATTTGTTCGATAAATCGACTTCGCTCAGTTGAAGACCCAAAATCATTCTGACCATTTAAATAAACCAAATCGATATTCTTTCCGCGTTGTAATAAGCGATAAAAATGATTCGCAAAAACCGCATCATGATCTTGATGAGTTGGTAAATTAAATTCTCTTTTAATGTCAAATGGTATAAACGAGTTTTCTTTTTTCCCTTGTGGTAAAACACCTTCATTTACCGAAAGCATAATGATTCGATCAAAATCCAACAACCTTGTTTCCAACATTCCCATAATCTGTAATCCTTTTAAAGGCTCTCCAAAAAAAGACAAGGATTCGGTAGATACTAATTGCGTGAGTAGTTTTTTAAAAATTTTAATCGACACCTTTTTAAGATGAATTGACTCTTCAGATAACTTTAGGAACTTTCTGAATATCAATGTATAAGTATATAAAAATTCAGTATGTATTGATTTTTCTAAATCTGACAATCCAGCATTAGCAACTCCATTTTTCAGGATCGATAATATTTTAAGAAATACTTCAATTAAATCAACCGCTCCATCTTTTTGATTAAAAAACAAGTCGATAAACTCTGTTTTCCCAAAGTGTTTTTCAAAACGATTAACACCAACATAAATTACATTCTTTTCAACCAGTTCCTGTTTTAAGTCTTGAAGCTCTTTCTCCTTTCCATTGATTAAATAATCAAAATAAGGGTGTTCCACTACTTGAAAAACAGACTTAAAGTAAAATGCTTTATTCTCTTGAGTTCCTCTAAAGTTACCCCAACAATCCAAGCATACATTTATAAAAGAAGTTAAAGGAGAAAGCTTTAAACTATACCCCATTGTAATATTTGCAGCAGTTACATTCGTGGGTAAATTATATAATAATGGAAGTAATAAATCTTCATTATTAAGTACTACTGCAGTTTTAACTGCGTTGTCTTGATTAAACTCCTCCTGTAGTATATGAGCTGCGTAATGCGTTTGGGCAGAGTCAGTATTACAAGAAACTACATTAATTTGCTTTTCGGAGGTTGATAACTCATTAATAGTCCAATTAAACGGAATGGTTGGATACTTCCTTTTTACCCTTCTAATAAATCGCCCAGCCTCTTGTTCTGGTTGATTTACATAGTATTCATCAGCGTCCCAAAATATCTCAGCCTTACCTTTTTTTATTAACGTGTAAATAATTTTCTCTTCAGCCGCACTTAATGCGTTGAACCCTGCGAAAAATACCTTTTCAAACTTTATCTCTTCATAAAGCTCCTTAATTCCAAGAGCCACTTCTCTAAATTGCATTCCAGCATAAGCCTTCCCTTTACTTTCTAAATGTTTTTTAAAAGCACCGTATATTTCACCCAACAATTTCCAAAAGTGTAAATACTTTTTTTGAGCATCCGTTAATGGTTCACCATTTACATTCCAATACTCTAAAGCTCGGGCTTCATTAATATAGCTGAATATATTTGATGGCTCGATTAAATAGCGATCGATCTCTGCAAAATCGGACAATAAAGTTGGAGCCCATTTTAAAAACGAACCTAAATCCTCCGGTTCTTCTTTTACAACCGAGAGATAAGCTTCGTATAACTCTAAAACTAAAATTAAACGCTCCTCTTTTTTGTTTTTACTTAATCCATCCACAAACTCATCCAAAGAATAAAACTCAGGCGCCCAAAAAGTAACACCATATGCTTGCGCTAACTCTTGTTTTAAGAATGTTACCGCACGTTTTGTAGGCAATACAATACAAATGTTTTCGGGGGAAGTAAAACGTCCGCTAATCTCTTGAGCAAATTTCTTTAAGAATGATTCCATTAAAGTGATGGGTATTTTTGTTTTAGATACGTGAAATACTTTTTAAAGTCGGCATCAAATTTATTTACAAATTCATCTTCTATTATTTTTTGGTCCTCACGGTACATCAAAAAATCCGTAAAAAATGTATTGTTTATCTTTTCTCTATTTGCAATTATTCGACTGACACGATTTTTATTACTCAAGGTTAGCGTATCCATCGTTAACAATATCGAGTTGATTTTTTTTCGTTTTTTAATTTGGCTATAATCACCTTTACAGGATTCGTAAAACAATTTCAATTCTTGTGTTCCTTTTAGTAAATGATTTCTCAAATTTTTAAAATCTGCCAACTCTTCATTAAACGCTGTGACTTGCCTGGAACCTTCTCCATATTTATCAAGTAAAAATAAAATAGCGCCTTTGTCACCAATAAACGAAGCTAAATTCTCATTAAATTGAATGTCGTTTTTAACAAATAACGTTCCATGTGTTAACTCGTGAATTAAAACTCTAGCCAACTGCCCAGGTGTTTTATTTAACATGCTACTCATCACAGGATCCTTAAACCATCCAAGTGTACTCCATGCATTCACAATACCAACGTCAGAGTCAAACCCTTTTTGTTTAAGTTTATCAGCTTCTTTAAAAGCTTTCTTTTTGCTAAAATATCCCTTGTATGAAAACGAACCCAAAATGGGGGATTTCCATTGATATGATTTCAATGCAAATGCGTCGCAGGCCGTAACTACGTACATTCCAGGCTTACCTTCCTGATTGTACATTTTAGAATAGTTTTTTGTGAAATTGATACCGAGTGAATCAAAAGCAAACTGCTTAATTTCTTTTACTAATTTGATTTTATATTTTAATGAATCGGGATACGTTTCATCGCCTAAAAATTCATCTAAGTGCTTGGCATTGCGAACAATTTTAAGCTGTCCCCTCCCTTGCTGGATGCCATACCAAATTACGTTGCAGTTATAAAGTAAAGCAACGGCAAAAAAAAATGTAAATATTTTTAAGATTTTATTAAGCACCTACCACTAATTTAATTAATTGGTGAGTGGTTTTGGCTAATCCATTAACAGAGTTTTAAACAGATTGCATAACATCCTTAATTTTAAGCGGTTTTTCAACGGTAAAACCTTCCCCAAACTCGCATTGAATTAATCTTCCAAACTCTCTGGAACGGGCTTTTAAAAACTCAAAAAAGTCCTCTCCGCTTATTGGTGTAGGAGGTTCCGTACTATTCGGATCGAAAAACTGTGTTTTGTAAGCTTTTACCGATTCAATTTTTAAATCAATAAATTCAGATACATCAACAATAAAATCAGGCTTGATATAATGATCTTGAATATAATGATAAACAACCTCGGGACGCCAAGATTTTTGACTTACCCCGTTTTCGGTAGTAATAATTTTGGCTAAACCGGCAAGGAAACAAGCTTCACTTACTAATTTGCTTGCTCTGCCGTGATCGGGATGACGATCATGTATTGAATTAGCAAATACAATTTTAGGCTGGTATTTACGAATTATCTGCACTATTTTTAATTTATTTTCTTGCGAAATCTCAAAAAACCCATCGGCCATCTTCAAGTTTTCGCGAACAGATAAACCCAATATTTTTGAAGAATCAGTAGCCTCTACCTTTCTAGTTTCGGCTGTACCTCTTGACCCAAGTTCACCTTGAGTAAGGTCTACTATACCAACTTTATATCCTAATTTAACGTGTTTTATAATAGTTCCTCCACAACTTAATTCAACGTCATCAGGATGTGCAGCAAAGGCTAAAATATCTAACTTCATAATTTATCTGTTGAAACAAACATAATCGTTTATCCGCTAATTATCAATCAAACGTTCATAAAAGTAGCCTTTCAGGCATCTTTTAGGTAAGATTAAACGTTAATTTAGTTATATCAATAAATGAAGTGGAAATCAAGATATATTCGTATCAAACGGTACTCCCGTAAACTATTTAAATGTAGCATATTATCGTTGCTTTTTTTGCTTACAATCGGATATGTACTTTTTAAAAGTAGTTGGGTTCAAACTTATGTATCTCAAAAAATAAGTGCTTATCTATCCGAAAAAACAAATACAAATATTACAGTTGGTCAGGTTGATTTCCGTCCTTTTGAAACGTTTGTTTTAAATGATTTATTGATTTTAGACCACCACCACGACACACTTTTGTATTCTCATGACTTCTATTTTGTACTTAACGATTATGATTTAAAAAAAAATATTTATCAATTTGATTTGATTGAATTAAACGATTCGTATTTAAACATCAAAACATACGCTAACGAATCTGAAAGCAATTTAAATCAATTTTTAAACAAGCTTTCTTCTGATACTTCTAAGGCTAAATCACCGACTCTTAATATTTATGTTGAAGATATTGCTCTTGAAAACATTCGATTAAACCGATGGAATTACAATAGTTTATTAAAACCTAAAGTCCTTGATTTCCAACACCTAAAACTAACTGACATAAACATGGACGCGAATGACTTCGTGTTTAAAAAAGACCTAATCGGACTAAATACTGAGTTGTTAACTTTTAAAGAAAGATCAGGCTTTGAACTACTTGGAATGCAAGGTAGATTGTTGATGGATCAAAAAAGTATGGTTTTAAAATATTTCGAATTTGAAACTAATCAATCTGATATTAACGGAGATATTGGATTAGAATATGATGGGTTTGAATCATTTTCTAACTTCTTAACCGATGTAAGATTTGATACTTATTTTGAAGAAACCACCATAAGCTCAAAAGACATAGCCTATTTTACTTCTGCAGTTGAAGGACTAAATCGTAAAATAATTTTCCAAGGAGACATAAAAGGATCAATCGATCAATTGGATGCTCAGAATTTAAAATTTGCTTATGGAGATTACACTAAGTTTGATGGGAATGTTAAGTTTGATGGACTAGCAACATCAAATGACCCCACAATTAATGCTGAAATTACAGACTTAGTAACCTATAAAGACGACATTAAAAACATTCCACTACTTCCTTTTTCTTCTGGAAAAAAAATTAAGACACCTAAATGGCTCGAGAACTTTGGAGAAATGAAGTTCACAGGTAAATTTGTTGGCCCTACCTCTAATTTTAAAGCAACGGGAATATTCGAAACTACCTCCGGAACCATAAAAACAGATATCTTCTTCCGTCGTGATTCAAATAATGTAAATCACTTATCGGGAAAGATTAAGAGTGATAAATTCGATCTTGGTAGAACCATAAATAATAGAAACTTCGGATTTGTGTCTTTAAACGGAGAATTGGACGCACTTGCACAGTTTGAGAATAACCGAATAAAGTTCTCTGGAGACATTCCTAGAATTGATTACAAAGGTTATTCTTACAACAACATCAATATGGATGGTGTTATTAAAGATCAAGTTTTTAATGGAAAGCTCTCTGTAAACGATAAGAACTTGGAGTTTGATTTCGACGGGAGTGTTGATTTCAGTATTCCTAATCAACAAAAATTTAATTTTGTTGCTGAGCTAAAAAAAGCCAACATCACTAAGATTAATTGGGCTAATCGAGATACATCAGCTCAATTAAGTGGTAAATTAAGAGTAAACCTTAGCGGTAAGGATATTGAAGATATTAATGGAGACTTAAAGCTGCGTGATTTAACTTGGAAGGAAAAAGGGAAAGTATACAAAATTGATTCTGTTACCCTAAATTCCATAAAGGAGAAAGACCGAGAGATGATTACGCTTAAATCAAATGTCGTTGTAGCTAAAATTGAAGGAAACTATAATTTAAAGGAAATATACCCCACTATTATTAATGTATTCTCTAAGGAAGTCCCTTCTTTAATAAACACTGTTGAGCATAAAAATTACAAAGGCGGAAACAAGTTTAGCGTAATGGTTAAACTTAATGATTATAAAATGTTTAATGAGTTGTTTACGCCTACTATTAATTTTTCAAACAAAACTCGATTAAGTGGTCGGTTTGACGATTCAAAAAAATCGTTCGTTCTAAACTTTGCTGCAGACTCTATTCGTTTGAACAACAAAATCATTCAAGACATTAAGCTTTACAGCAATAACAGAGGAGGGAAACTAAACCTTGTTGGTAAATCAAAATATATTCAAATTGTAAATAAAATTGGAATCGAAAACTTCACATTTAACTCCAATATTGAAGACAATCTTGTTAATTATAAAATTGGCTACCAAAACAATAATAAAATGTCAACTTACGGTGATATAAATGGAGCGTTAGACCTTAGTAATTTGGACACGATTAAACTTGGCGTAAACAAATCAGCCATTGTTTACAGGGATTCTATTTGGCAAATAGATACAACGGCATCCGTGAGCATCTCCAAGGATTTCATTAACATCAAGAACTTCAATTTATTTTCACACGATCAATTTCTAAACATCAACGGAATAGCCTCTCTTAACCCATCCGATAGTATTGTATTTAGTATGAATAACTTTCAATTAGGCGGTTTACAATACTTCTGGAGTTTTATTAAAATAGATTTAAATGGAAACGCAACAGGAAACTTAAAGCTTAACGGAGCTTTTGATGATCAATTAGTTAACTCCAATTTAAAAATTGAGAAGATGAATTTAAACACTCAAAAGTTTGGTAATATATCCATCAAAACAGACTACAAAAAATCGGAAGGTGTTATAAAGGTTGAGTTAGGTATTGCCAATACAAGTGCTTCGAATAAGTTTAATACGGTTGTTTTAAAAGGAGACTACTACCCTTTTGAACAAGGAAGATTGGATATGGTTGCTATGTTTAAACATGCAAAATTGAAGTTTATGGAAAAATACTTTGAAGGTGTTTTCTCAAATTTTAGAAGTGGCAAAACAACAGGAGATTTAGCTATTACTGGAAATATTGGTAACCCAGTAATTGATGGAAAACTAAACATCAAGCATTTTAAAATGAAGTTAGACTACTTGAATGTTGATTATACGATCGAAAATCAAACATTATTATTCAAAAAAGACAAAATCATTTTTGACGACTTCACAATTACTCATGATATCTACATGAAATCCAAAGCGCGCGTGAATGGAATTGTAGATCATAATGGATTTAAAGATTTAAGCTATAAATTGGACTCGGTGATTTTAGAAAACTTTTACTGCCTAAACACTACTTTAAATGATAACTCAACTTACTACGGTCAGGCTTTTGTAAACGGAATCCTTAAATTAAAAGGCGATACTAAATCCAATTACATTGGAGGAAGTGTTTCCACTACTCCCTATAAAGATCCCAGAAGTACGGGTAAAACGGCATTGGTTTTACCTTTAGATCAAACAGATGAATTAGAAATTAGTGAATTTGTATCCTTTGTAAACCTATCCGATACAACTGAAAATAAGAAAAAAATAGAAGAAGAATTTGACCTTTCTGGACTTGATTTAGATTTTAACTTTAAAGTAAACCCCGAGGCATCTGTTCGGATTATATTCGATCCAGCTGTTGGTGATGAAATAAGTGCTCGTGGATCCGGGGCTATCGGAATGGCTATAAATTCCAACGGTAAGTTTAATATGTACGGAGATTTTACTGTTACTAGAGGGAACTACTTCTTCACGCTTCAAAACATTATTGGTAAAAAGTTTACGGTTGAACCAGGTAGTACAATGAGCTGGGATGGTAATCCATTGGATGCTAAAATTGCAATGAGAACTTATTATCGTAGTAGAGCTAATCTTATCAACCTAATTGATACTAATAAGTTTGGAGATCTTGAAAAAACACTTACCTCACAATTTGATAACCGTATACCAGTTAATACCAACCTAGGCTTATTTGGAAGCCTTTGGAAACCTGAATTAAAAATTGGTGTTAGTCTACCCAACGGTACTCCAGAGGAAGTTAATTTTTTGCAAGAGCGCGTTTATGGTGATGATGAAATTAACAGACAAGCTTTTTCTCTTATTCTAACAAGCCAATTCCTTCCTCCTTCTGATGGGTATGAAGTTATCGTTTCTGATAAAGCGGGATTACATAACGGAATGCAATTCGTTGAAGGGCAAATAAACAATGCCTTAAGTAATATTTGGAATGGAGTTGATTTGGGTGTTGATTACAATGAAGTTGAAGATGTTACTGGTGAAAATTTAACTAAGGATGAATTAAGACTCCTTGCTGGTTTTCAGTACAAAAACTTAAGCTTAAAAACAGACTACGACATTAACAATCAAGTTGGAGATATTGAAGCTGAATTTAAAATTAACGATGCGTTAAAAGCTAAAGCATACCATAAAACGACAAATGATGCTGCATTAAGCAATCAAACCACTACCACCTTTGGATTAGGAGCTGCTTATCAAAAAAGCTTTAATTCTTTTAAAGAGCTCTTTAGAAGAAAAGAGGAAAACGTGAATTAATCCATCATTACGCAATCCAGAGCGTAGCGTGGGAACTTTCAGAGTATATGCACTCCAAACTATTAGAAAAAAACAAACTAATAGGTTACACAGTCGTACCTCCTTCTGAATGAACTGTGCTTAAAAACAAATATTATCTACATGATTTTCTGAATAATTCATTTTAGATTTTCCAATAGCAAATGCTTGTTTAAGTAATTTGTTGGCAATGGCTATT
>Ga0233426_10003397_pt1 | contig 12624 bp, 8 predicted proteins | sample SI_118_April2016_6_FD_179875 | JGI IMG/M metagenome (GOLD analysis project Ga0233426, IMG submission 179875) | Seawater microbial communities from Saanich Inlet, British Columbia, Canada - SI_118_April2016_10_MG | ecosystem: Environmental > Aquatic > Marine > Inlet | place: Canada: British... | reverse complement strand
GGCATTTTTTCAAGATCCGCTTTACGACCAATTTCTTTGGCATTGAGCGAGCTTTCATTCGCCAGTATTGCTAAAACACGCCATTCTTGTTTGGATAAATTAAATTCACCCATATATATTTCGGCAATAGCATCGCTAACCATCGCTTGTAATTTTGCTAATTGATAAGGAAAAAATTGGGCTAAATTAAGTGGGTTATTCATTAGAATTAATCATTAAAGTTAATTGTATTTATTGGTCAGAAGGTAATTACAAATCACGTTATTATATCGCCAGTAATTCAGCAATCAACTAAGCAATCAATTAAGCAATAATTCAGCAATCAACTAAGCCTTTAAATTAGCACTTTTAAATTGACCGTTAACGAGATCCTTTAGGTTAAAGCGATTAATTCTAGTGCTTAAATTTTAGATAACTTATTGGATTTGTATTAATGAGAAAGAAAGTAAAGCAGGCCTGGGAGAGCAAGACCTGCTTTGTTAAAACCAGCTAATTGTTCAAAGCGTTAATATTTTTAAGCGCACTAAACCCCGAGAACCCAATGCTGTTAATAGCATTATCATTAACTGGTTTTAAACTAAGCTTCGTGGTCATTCGAAGCTTCAATAAGCATAGCAAAGAATCTAGGTATTGATAGGGCTAGGCAATAATATTAAGTAGTAATAGCCTTAAATAAACTACTTTTTATAGATGAATAATTACGAATATCTTCGTTTAATGCTTACACTTATGTTATTCGATGTGCCTTTAGAATTTTATTGAAAATAAATTATTAATATAGAGAAGAAGATAAAAAAAGCCGATGATGTATCGGCTTTGTTTCTAAAACGTAAAATATAGCTTTATGACGTTTTAAAATGCGTCATTAATGTTTCTAATTCATCCGTTAACTTAGTTAATACTTCAGTAGAACTTTTACCTGAATGAGCCAACTCAACCGCTTCATGTGAACTTTCTGCAATCATGTTTATTCTACGAGAAATGTCTTCACCTACCTTGTTCTGTTCATCAGCTGCCGTTGCTATATGGTTATTCATGTCAGTAATTGAGCTTAATGCCTGCGCAATTTGATTTAACGCTTCTGCGGCTTCTTGTGTTTGGCTCACCGTATCAATACTCGATGATTTACTCATGTTCATAGTTTCAACACCGCGATGAGAGCCAGATTCAAGTCGCTCAATCATATTTTGAATTTCAGTGGTACTATCTTGCGTTCTTTTCGCTAGGTTTCGAACTTCATCAGCAACGACAGCAAAACCTCTGCCTTGTTCGCCTGCTCTAGCCGCTTCAATAGCGGCATTTAATGCCAGTAAATTTGTTTGGTCGGCAATACCGCGAATAACATTTAATACCGAAACAATATTTGAAACATCATTACCTAATTCAGTAATAACAATACTTGCATCGTCAATTTGACTGGCTAATTTTTCAATCGATTGAACGGCTGAATCAACAATATCGTGAGCTTTTATGCCTTGTTTATCGGCTTCTACTGTTGATTGAGCTGCAGCGCTTGCGCTGTCTGATACGGTCTGTGATGATGCTGACATTTCTGTCATAGCTGTGGCTACCATATCAATTTCACCGCGCTGAGCTTCAAATGTTCTATCAATTTCAGCGGAGCGATTATTAGCATCGTGGGTTTCATTTCTAAGCTTGTGTACTGAGCCATCAATACTGCCTAAAATTTTTCCCATAGATTCCCGTAATTGGATCATCGACCCAAAAATAGAATCAGGTATTGCGGTACAATTTTGAGAGGTTGTTGAGCCAGTTAAATCACCAGCGGCAACTTTTTGCACTAAACGTAATACTTGCTTTGGCTCACCACCTAAATCATCTAATAACTTTCGTGTTGACCAAAAAAGTAAAACGCCTAGAGCACCGGTTAGTATTAAACAAATTAACACCTGCCATTTTGCACTAGACCAAAAACGAGCTTCAACTTCGGTAAAGCCAATGCCTGTACCCAAATACCAACCCCAGACAGGCGTTTTTTGTGCGATAGAAAGTTTATCTTCAACTGAGCCGTCTGCTTGTTTTTGCGTCCACTCATATTGAGCAATGCCGTTTGGATTGTTACGAACAGCGTTTTGTAAGATGTTCCCAACACTGCTTCCTTTGCTGTCTTTGAAGTCATTAAAACTTGTACCATGAAGTTCAGGGTCTAGAGGGGTAGCAATGAAGTTCATGTTTTCATCAGCCACGTAAACATATTCAGTTTTATTATATTTATTTTCCCTAAGCACTTGTGTGGCAAGATCTTTTGCTTGTTCTTCTGTCATTTTGCCACTAACGACATATTTTTCAATTTCAGAAATAACATTAAAGGTGGATTTGAATAATTGTTCAACGCGTGCTTGATTATCGTCGCTACTGGCGATTCTTAAGGTGGTTAAACCGACAACCATTAACATTAAGAATGACGCTAAAATGAGGGCTATCAATGCACCAACTTTGAAACTTAACTTCATATTACATCCTCTAAAAAAGGGTGACAGGTATATTTAATTTGGCTTTTTAATCAGTTTTCTTAATGTTCTCTTAAATCGAGTTTAGGTTAATTACATATATAGTATTAACGCTAGCAGCGAAGTTTATTGAAATAAGCCCGACAATAGGCTTCATAAATGCGGTTTTAAATCGTATCAATGCATCCATTATTAGAGTAGCACTAAATATTAATTTAATTTAATTAAATTAATCACTAATCATTTTAGTCAAGTAATACAATGATTAGCGATTATTTGTCTAAGGTAGAGAGTAGGATTGAACAACATTCATGTATATTCTACAAATATTGCAGTTAATGGTTGAATGTTAAATGCATAAAAGATTAAGCAAATACAATGTTTGTTAATTCTTTTTCAGCACTATTGAGCAAGTGAAATAGCTGTAATTGATTTTTTGCACGCTCTAAATTATGTACTGAATGTTTGGTGTGAAAATAATTGTCACCATCAATGAAATCCGTTAAAAATCGAATGCCGATCATAAACGGCAATAATTGAGCACCAATCACTAAACTTTCTTGTTCTAGTTGAGTAATTTTTCCATCAAAACTATTTATATAAGATTTTGATAATGCTTCAAATATATCCATTCTTATTTGCATTTTATCTAACTCAACACCATCTTCTGGTAACGTGGAACAGCAGGTTCTTACCATATCGCCAAAATCATGCATGATAAACCCTGGCATACAAGTATCTAAATCAATAACGGCTATCGGTTTTTTAGATTCACTATTGAATAATAAATTATTAATTTTAGTGTCATTATGAGTCACTTGAACAGGAAGAACTTCAACCAAGTCTGCGACTTTCTTGATAAAACTGTATTGGTCAAAACAAAAGTCTACCAAGCTTTGGCATTGTAACAATCTTTGCGAAGGGTCGCTTGCTACTGCTTTTTTTAATTGTGCTAAACGTGAGTCTAAATTATGAAAATCAGGAATTATTTCATCTAGTTTACTCGCAGGAAAATCACTTAGGGCTGAAGTAAATAAGCCAAATGCTGATGCGACTTGGTGTGCTTGTTCTTTGGTTTCTACTGCTTCTACAGTATAACAATTGGGTATAAATTGAATAGCTCGCCAATAGCCGCCATCTATCATAACCAAAGGAGAATCATGATTTGCCGTTATTTGCCACATTGGCTCTAGCGAATATTGACCTTGTTCTTTTTTGTTTTGTAAGTGCTTATTTATGAGCTCTGCGTTGTTAATTACTTGCTGAGGATTTTTAAAAACATGATGATTGATTTGTTGTAAAACAAAGCTTTGCTCAATACTCTTTACTAAGAAAGTTTGGTTGATGAGACCATTTCCTAGTGCTGAAACTGTACTGGTATTTATCGAGCATTGATAAAAAGGAAGAACCTTATTTAATGCAGTGTTTTCTACAACGTTACTCATGAATGACAACTTCCATTGATTTAGCTTTTATTTTCAACTTGTTTCCTATGTGAAAGGGCGGAAAATAATCCTCTATTAGCCAATTCAGTCAGCTTATTATTTACATTATCTGAATCGGCCGCATATGTTACGCCAAACCACGCATCGTGTGAAGTTAAAACCTTAGTAGTATACTTGCTATTACTATTTAGCAGGGCAATTACATCAGGTAAATAACACTCTTTTTCAGTCGTCTTTTCGAATATAAAACTGTCTTGTTGCAAAATATAGGGTTTAAAAGTGGTAAGTAGTAATTGTGTTAATAATGGGAATATTTGCGGATTAAAATACCAGAAATTCATGGAAACTAAGGTGTTTTCATCTATATCTTGATTAGTGATATTGCCCGACTTCCCCTTTATTCTATTTTCAACTCGTTGGATATCTTCATATTCAGTTAGCTTTAATAATTCATTATTGTTTGATAGATGACAAATTCCTCTATTTACTCCGCCGTTTTCAGATAATGTTTTTGCCAGTTGATAAGCAACGAGTGCAGAGGAATAACTTTCAGACATGGTAGAAACAAGTGCGAAAGCTTCCTTGCCATAATAATCATCCGCATTTATTACGACGAATCTACTATCGATAGCGCTTCTTGCACACCATAGTGCATGAGCTGTGCCTAATGGTTTTTCTCTAAACTTTGCTAAATTACACCCTTTAGGTATATCGGTAACTGTTTGAAAAACCACTTTACATTCTATTTGAGCTGGTAAGTGACTGATCACTTGAGTGAATAATGTTTCCTCATACTCTTGCTGAGTTATAAAAACTATTTTCTTAAAGCCGTGTTCGATAGCATGACAAATATTGTATTCCATTAACGTCTTTTTAAGCTGGCCAAATGAATGGAATTGTTTTGCACCGCCAAAGCGTGAACCGCGCCCAGCAGCAAGAATAACCAAGGTTTCTAATGCTGTATTTTCCATAACAGCTTAACTAATAATATCGAGGGGTTTTGCTGTTTGCCAAACTCCGCGGGTAAAATCAGGAATATCTTTACTGTTACTTCTGTCTGTCACAGAGTCAGCACTTAAAGGTGCGATAACTGACCATGCTGCGGCATCATATACATCTTGATCCAGTGCTTCACCCTGTCTTAAACAATAAATCATTCGCCAGAGCATTAAAAAGTCCATACCGCCATGCCCCCCATTTTTCTCCGCAGCATCACCCATCCTTACCCATAAAGGGTGATCAAATTCCGCTTGCCACTTGTCTATTTGATGGTCCCAATGATGAAAGCTTGGTGGTGATGGTTTCCGGCCTTTTTTACCAGCGTCTTGCCATTGTTTAAGTGTTTGTTGATGTTCACTTTCATATTGTTGTTTAATATTTTTTGGTGGTGATTCAATCGCAATCTTATTAGGGAAACCAGAAAATGCCCCATTGGTTCCTTGAATATAATTATGTCGTGAGTAAGGACGTGGAGTCGTTGTATCGTGCTGAACCATAATGCTGCGACCTAACTTCGTTTTAATCACCGTCGTATTCATATCGCCATTTATATAGTTTAATTGATTGCGCTGATGACTCGCAGGAAACTCTCTTTGAGCATATACTTTTCTTCCTAAAGCCGCAGAACTTGTTGAAGTTAAATAATCAAAGCGATCGCCACGATTAATATTCATATATTGAGAAACAGGGCCTAAACCATGTGTTGGATATAAGTTACCTTGAGTTTTTGCGTGCCAATAGGTTCGCCAAGAACCCGTTTTTCTATCGGTTTCTTTCATTTGCCAGCGCAGTTCATGAATGTAAGCCGCTTCACCGTGCAACAATTCACCAAATAAACCTTGGCGCGCCATATTAAGAACCATTAATTCATCGCGACCATAGCAAACATTTTCCATCATCATGCAATTTTTTTGCGTACGCTCAGCGGTGTCGACCAATTGCCAGCATTCTTCAACGGTAGTTGCTGCAGGAACTTCAACAAAGGCATGTTTACCACTTTCCATAGCATCAACTGACATGGGAGTATGCCAGCGCCACGGTGTTGAAATAATCACAATGTCTATATCTTGTCTACTAAGCATGTCTTTATAAGAGAGATCTGAACCTGTATATTGATCCGGAGCCGTTAATCCTTGCTCAATAACATATTTGCTTGATTTATCTAAAACGTCTTGGTGAATATCACAAATAGCTTTGATTTCAACGCCCTCTATATGGCAGCAATGTTTAACATGGCCATAACCGCGCTCGCCAACACCAATAAATCCTACTCTTACCGTAGACATTTGGGGTGAAGTTAACCCCATAACAGTTTTATTTTTTGTTATTGGTGACTTTTTAGGGATTTGGGTAAAGGTATCTGGAGCTGCTTGGCTACTTGATATAGATGCAGCAGTAATTGCGGCGACTGATTTTATAAAATTACGGCGATTTAATTTACTCATAATATTGTTATTTTTAGTGAGATTGCTTTATTGATAATAACTTACTTGTCGATAAATGCATTTGCAAGAGATTGAGTGCTAATTGTTGAGTGAGATGACTAAACGTTAAACGTGTCGTCATGCTTATGGATATATTGGGTTCAATATTGACTGGATAAATTAATGAATTGCAACTTTGTTTTAAAACCTAGTATTTTCTGCTATTTAAAAGGTGTTTAACGTATTGTTTTAAAGTAAAATTATCTTCTTCTAATTATTGAGCATTCCTGGGCATCCACTTCTGACACTAAAACCAGCAAAAATGGAGGTCTCGGTTGGGGATGAAACTGGTCGCGAGCTTGAAGCCCTTTAAAAATGCAGAAAGTTTAAAAAGTGCCCAGTTAAGCAGCTTCCTAAATTCCTGTTAAGCTGATAGTAATACCTAAAATTTCCAGTTAATTTTGAAATCGACCTAGAAATGTAGAGCTGGTTATTCTTTGATTTTAATTGAGTTTATTCTTAATTATTAATAAAAAGAGTAGCAGTTTTTTGGAGTGGTGGTAAGTAAAAGATGGTGTTTTTTTGAAAGGGATAATAAGGAAGTACTAAATGCAGATGTTGGCGAGAAAATCGTACTCGCCTTTATGATAAATTAAGTACCGTGTTAATGAGTCCATCAACTCATCAGATTTTTCATAGATGAAAATATCTTGATGTTCCAAAATTGGATTTGAAATAACGCTGGATTCACATTTCAAAAATTGAATAACGGATCTTAATTTAACACCTGAAATCTTTGCCCATCGATTTATCAAAATATACTTTTCAAAAAATAGTGATATTTGCACTGGGTTTAATTTAGCAAAAGATGCGGTTGGTCCTATTTCTTGAAAATTAAATGTATTTTTTAATTCAATATATTGATGAGATTTTAGGGTGCAAACCTGCTGAAGTTTAGATCTAGATAAATTAAACTGAATACTTTCAACAAAGTAATTTTCTAAATGAGCGGATATTTCTTCCCTATTGATGAGTAATGAAGGGATCGAAAATGTACCTTTATTATCAATATAGGTTTGGCATTTATTGATAACAATTATGTTTACTAAACTTGATAGATCGCAGTTAAAGTAAGGTAATCCTTTCATTAAATCTTTAATTGAAATTAGCTGTTTTTGTCTATCGCCAACTTCAATAGAATGCTCAATAATTTCATTTATTAATGTGGCTATACTGCTTCCCGATACTATTCTTGCTTTTGAGTTTAACGAACCTGAATATGCAGACATTAATTTTAATTCAACTAAAGCATTAATCGTTTTTTTATCAACGCCAAGTAACTTTGCTGCTAACCCAAGACTAATTTGATACTGGTAATCGTTAACACTTCTACTGTTCCGTGATCTTAAGGTAGAAACCATTTCACGTTGCCTTATGGGAAGAAAGCATTGTAAAGGTTGATTTTTAACTCGATTCTTTAGGAATGTTAACGAGTATTTGTTTTCAGGAAGTTTAGCCAACACGTTCAACGAAGCATGGTTTAACTTGTTAAGATTATTATCAATCGAAAAATGACTTAACCTCATTTGCTCCCAATATGCTTTAGTCTCATCGCAAACTGTTAATTGGAATGCCATTTCAAATAAAGTTGAAATGCTAAATAAGCCCTTAGGTAATTGTTTAAACTTATCAAAACTTAAGTCAAATGGACGAGATACGTATATTAGGTTTTGATAAAGCGCAGAAAGGTACTCTGTAAGTTCAAGTTCAGTTAACTCATCACAAATTGTTTGATATCGAGGTAATACCTCAGGAAGGCTTTTAAAGCTTTCCCAACGATAACCGCAGCATGAACAACCTCCAAATATGTCACCATTCCAAGACAGAGGCTCTGTGCAACGTGGGCATCTATCAATAAGTGCGACATTATGCACTTCACAGTGCGTATGGTGAGCATATTCCCACGACTCTTTTATATAACAACTATCTTCATTCTTCATACACTCAGGGCAGATTTTAGGGGTTGGTAATCTAATATCTGTAATAGCTAGGTTTTCACCAGTTAAACTTATCGACTTTGAAAATTTTTCATTCAAATCATCGCCTGTTAAATCAGTATGTGCCGATAAGGCATTTAAGAAATTATTGAAGTCAGAACCTCCTAAAATAAAGCTTGATGGCTTATATTTGTAGTCAATTGCTTGTGCTAATTTACCTAATTCAAACCTTCCATTAGAAACGGCTAGTCTTAACAAAAAACCTTGACCAGATTCTAATTCTTTAGGGCTACGAAGTACTGCAAATTGTAGTTTATCAACTGTATTATTTAGCATTATATAAGCCCTCCTTAGCTAAGCGGCTTTTGACTTTGGACGCAGTATTAGTCATGTCAAAAGGGTTAAATGAGTAGGTTGTATGGACGACATTATCAAATGCTTTTTCTAGCACTTTTTTATCTACAATTTCATCTGGGGCTGTTATTTCAATACACTCAGACAATAAGTTAACAATGACACGCATTAATCCACTTGTTGCTAAGTTAAATCGATAAAGCATGTTGTGTGACTCTTTGAGTCTAATTTTTTCAATGCCGTCCTCATCAGTATTAACCTGAGTTAATTTTAGGCAATTAATTTCACGAGGAAATTTTTCAAGTAAACTTTCGATGATGAGTGCAAAATGAATAGAATTATATTCAGATAAGCAGTTGAAAGCGTAAAGCTCTTCTGTAGGCAAAAAACGGGTGCTAATTTGCTTGTCTACTTCTAAGAAACGTTCTGAGTCCTCAGTGCCAAGTAATAAAAATGGGACACCACATGAATCCATAAACCCTTTTAGAAATCGATATATTTTTGATGTAGGTAGTATCCGGGATTTTGGTAATATGTCATGGAACTCATCAACAACTAAAATCACTATTCCCTTTTCTTTGAATAATCGGATTACAGTTTTTGCTTTTTGGTCTTGAGTGCCCTTGTAGGGGTTTATATCATTAAGCTCTACTAATATTGCAGATAGCAACTGGCTAGGTGAGTTGTATAACGCCACATTAATGCAAATAGCATGTTTTACTTTGGTTCCTGTATCTTCATCAATTGAAGTTAATTTTTCCACTACTGTGTTCGCTAGAAGTGTTTTTCCTGCACCCGGAGGAGCTTTTAACAGCTTCGCCTTAGATTTTCTACCTTGATAGCTAATAAGCTTCTCTATGGAGTCATATGCGCTTTGAAAGTCCTCGTGCCAACAGATGTTTGACTCAAATTCTATTACTTCATTTATATTTGTGTTGATCATTATCTTACTCTCCTACTTTTTTAGTTTGTGGTTTAGTTACAGGGCGTTTCATTACAATTCCAGGGTCAGTCTTTTTCATTTTTCCAGTATGATTTCGAGCATATCGAGTAGACTCACTTTTAATATGCTTAACCGTGAACTCTGTGATATTTGCTTTCTTACTTTCTTTTTTGGCACCTTGTTTTTTCTTTTCTTCACATTTTTCCTTAGCCTTTTCAGATTCTTGTTTATTCTCAAGCATGATTTTTTCCTGCTTACGTTTCATTGCTTCAGAAACAATCCAATTAGATTTAGTGAATACTTTTCTACTTTTAGAGTTAGAGGTTGAGCGATATTGATGGTTAAATTGAGCGAGGCTCATTTCTGGTAAAACACGAGGATCAGTGCAAGGCACTTCAAATAATGACCCTGTATTTTCATCGATAACCGATATTTTTGACACGTCATTTTTGTCGTATAAAAACGGAACTCTAGGGTTCTTTTTGTCACCGTGAGTTACTATTTCAAGACGCATGTTGTTGAGCTGACGTGAACTGTAATATAAGTTATTACGCTGTATGCCTTGTGCACCTTGGATAACACCGTCAGTTTCAAAACCGGAGAATAATTCGAGTACTTTTAAGTCTGCAACAATTCGAGGACTACATTCTTTTAGGGCATTTTCACAAACGTTAGAAGGAGTATCATTAAATAAACCTTTATGAGGGTTTTGATGGTAATAATCTAAAATGTAAACTTCTAACGAAGCAATGAACTCTCCTAGGGTTAATGTAGCGATTTCTTCGATAGTTTTGTCACTTTTATCTTCATCGTTATAACGTGTATATCCTGGGAGGTTTGAAGCATACTGTGACCTCAGTCCTTTGTTATAAGCCTCAATCACCCCCTTGCGCCAAGGACTTTTAGTCTCAGTGGTTATATAAGTACATTTAAGTTGAGCCATTAGATTTGTAACAACATGACACTTAAAAGCTGCACCAGCATCTCCAACAAAAGAGTATGGTATGCCTGTTAATGGCCATGAGTTTTGCGCAAAAGGAGATTGTACTTTCGGAGTTACGCAGTGCTTAATTAATTCAACTACAGCTTCAGATATTTCAGATGGACCATTACCGATGGAAACACTGTAGCCAACGATGCAGCGAGTAAATACATCTATCGCTAAGTAAACAATTGCAGTACCTAGAAACTCACCTGTTTCATCATCTAAAAGTCCTATTTTAAGATGTACAGCATCTATCTCCACTCTTTGCAATGGAAAGTCAAGGACATACATCCCTTCGCTACAGCGAGCAAACTTTCTTGCTTCATCTTTCCCATAACGTGAATAAACAACGTCAAGTTGATTTAATTCATTCAGCATTTCGTAGAATCTAGATTCGCTTATGCATTTTCCTTCAATTTCACCTTTTGCAATTAAATCATCATAAAATTCTGTGAATTTATAAAATGTTTGACGTTTATTTAGCCCTTGTGGGGTTAAGTAATATTCATCAATTGTTTTTTCAGCTAATTCAAGAACATCATGAGAATGACGTTTAGCACGTGTTTTTTTTGGGCGTTTAATGACATGGTATACGTCCATTTCATTGTCAAGCCATGCTACATACCATCTACGCAAGGTCGATTCACTTGGTAAATCATCATCAGAAAGGCTGTGTCTCTTCTTGATGATTTTAATAACTTTTGCGCGTGTTTTTTTCGAATGAGGGAATTCGTGTTGGTGGTTTTCAGTAACAAACCAATCTACGATTTTTGCTTTTTCTATATCTTCTTGCTTGGTTAGTTTTTTGCCTAATAAAATAGCATTGTCTTTTTTCTTAATGATTAGAAAACCGCTGCGATAGGCAACCATTAGTTCGCTTGGTATTTTGCAATCAACCTCACCATCTGAATCTTCTAATACACAGAATTTTTCACCAACAGCTTGAACAGTCAAGTCCTCACCATAGAGATTGATTTTCATGTCTTTTTGTAAAATAAACTGTTGATTAGTCATTTTTAGTACCTTTTTAGTTAAATTTAATTTGTTCGATGATTTCGTGATTTTTATGCTATTTATTTCATGTGATTTTTCTTAATGAACTAAATTGATAGCGCTTTTTTTGGTTAATATTTTTGAAGAGTCATAAGTGAAATGACCTTGGGCAATCAATGCCCATGCATAGACATCAGTCATTTCATGCTTAATACACAATTGCTCAAGTACTGAAATGGTGGGAACAGATGGTAATTCTGCTAAAATGTTGTTGGTTACATCACTGATGAGTTTTACGTCAAGAAAGGCGTAAAGTTGCTGAAGGTTCTCAATGTATTTCCCTTCGTTATATGAGGATTCCGTAACTAACTTGTAGTTAACCCCAAGTTCAGTTTTGAAAAATTCAGCTAATTGATTAAATCTTTTTAAGTAATTCTTATCTTTAGCTTTTTTATCAATCTTTATCTGAATGAACTCAACAGTTCCATCGGTATAAATAATTACGACATCAGGTGTGTGTGACACCTTTTTATCATCGACTTTTATAGTGAAGGTTGCAGGTTGCGTTAAAAAATATTTAATATCTTTGTTAAATTCATAGGTGAGAATAACCTTAGATTCGTTATAAACTTCAGCATATTGCGTTAGCATATTTAAATGTGAGTAATGCAAAATTGAAGGTTTTACACGGCTTGTTTTATTCAGTTTTCTTTTCAACTCAAATGGCTTAATTTCTATAATATTAGTGGATTCAACTTCATTCAAAAAAGTGGCAAGTTCGTTATTCATGTTATTTTCCTTTTTGGTGTTTGGTTAATTTCAGGGTGCAAAATCCCTGGCTAATGCAATTCGCAACTAGCTTTGTTGTTTGGTTATGTTTGGTTATGTTTGTTTTAAGCGGGCTATAGTGATCTGCTCTAATGACACCGCACACTTTAATAAGGGATAATTAATCCATTAAATTAAGGTGTGAAAATGACTCAAAAAAGAACTATTAGAAAATATACAGATGA